>WBZN01000321.1_pt1 | contig 48138 bp, 47 predicted proteins | sample 5204281 | NCBI WGS metagenome assembly WBZN01 (sample SAMN12344347, study PRJNA552823) | activated sludge metagenome | biome: Activated sludge suspended growth; feature: Nitrification reactor; material: Wastewater; isolation source: activated sludge from nitrification reactor of wastewater... | reverse complement strand
CGCCATGAGCGAATCCTAGAGGGAAAAACATTCTTAAAAATTCATTCGTGTTTATATAATTTATCGCAAATAAGGTCAACAATATTTGATTTGAGAGAGCTTTTTTAGAGTGAAATTTAGAATAATATCGCTACCGAATCCGGCATCCAATCAATTCTATTTTTTGGGCCGCCGAGATCTTGCTCTCCATTAAGATATCAGAAGTCAGCGGCAACCGATCCAGAGATCGGCGCCTCAATCTCACGCCCGTTCGATCACCGTCAAAAGAGTTTTCACACCGCCATTATTTATAGGAACTTCCGAGACCAAGCGGTAGCCCGCTGGGCACTGCCCTTTGTGCAAACGCCATTTTTCGGGGTAAAGAATCGCTATTTTTTCGGCGCCAGTCTTGGTTAAGGAGCGAAAATATTGGCTGACTTCACGGTCTGTTTGATCGACAAGGCGTTTTCCGTAGGGAGGATTGGTGACGATCCAGGTGCGGGGGGCGTTGACGATCTCGTCTTGAAAAAGAGCGTGCTTTTCAAAGCTCACGCGGGCGGGCTGAAAGCGTCCGCGCTCGGTGCGCGAGATCTCACCTTCAAGGGAGCGCCAATTTTCTTGCGCGACCGGCAGCATCGTTCCATCCCGATCACTTCCCTTGTAAGCCGCAAAGGGGGATTCAAAATGAGCTTTATAGTTAAGCGCAAAGGAGGGGCTTAAAAAAAGTTTGGGACAGCATTTGAATTTTTGAAAAGCAAAGGAGCGTTGCCACTGCGGATAGTGGAGCGCGCGCGCCTCGAGCAAAAAAGTTCCTGATCCCATCATCGGATCCCACAGTGTCAAATCCCGCAAAACCTCGGGCCCCATCTGGCCAATCATCTGGCGCAAAATAAAAGCCGCAATTGTTTCGCGCAAAGGCGCTTCGCCTTTGAGGGGTGCCCAGCCTCTTTTGTGAAGATGCTCGCCTGTCGTGTCTAGGCTGACGGTGCAGAGATCCTCGTCGATCCGAATGTAAACGCGTCCCTCCGCTTCGGCTTCCCTTGCCACTGCAGAAAGGCCCTTGTAGAAGGCACCAATCGTTTTTTCGGCGGTCTCCTGAATGCGGCCTTCGTGGTTCAGACGCGACCGCGATGCTGAAACTTTATAATCAATCCTGCCATGGGTAAAATACTCCCGCCACGGAATGGACTTTAACTTCTCATGCAGTTTAGGAAAATCGCGGGCCTTGAAAGAAGCCAGACGTAAAAGCACCCGACTCGCCGTCTTCACGAAGAAATTCAGTTGGAAGCCCAAAAATTCATCGCATTCCAACTCGACGCCCCCCTTGTGCAGGATGAGCTCCGGCAAAGGCTCCGTATGAACTTGACCGTTTTTACCTAAAAGTAAAAGCCAGCTGCGGCGAATCTCAGAAGCCGTCTCGGCTTCAAAGCCCAAAGGAGTGATCACGTAGAACTTTTTCATATATCCTTAGAAACGCCAGTAGGCATCGAAGAAAAAATAATATCCATCTTGAGTCGATAGGCGAACGGAAGTGATATTGGTCGAGTTGGCACCCAAAGAAAAATGGAATTTATCCCAAATTTGCACGTAGGAAAAATATCCACCCAGCGTCTTTTTTTCGAAATTGTAGTTCGGTCCGATCAGGACACGATCCCAATTGTCCATGATGAACTCATATCCCGACTGAAATGAGCTGGTTCCCAAGGACTTGATGGCCGTCGCATCTTTGGCTTGTTCGAAACTGTACAAGGCAATAGTCAAGTAGGTATGGGTGATCTGACTCTCCGATGAAATTCCGTCCCAGAGCAAATTCAGATTCAGGGTGCTGCGAGTTTCATTGGGAATTTTTGCGAAGGAAAAACCTGTTCCTAAAACATTGGAATCGGTTTCGTAGACTTTCAATTTGGTCTGCAAATTCGGCGAACCGGTGACGTCGAGTGGAAGCACCGTCGTCATGCTGATTCGATCGGTAAAACCGTAGGTCACCATTCCGTACCAAGTGAACAAATATTCATTCTTCCAAAGGGTCTGGGCCGTTTCGCCGATATTCAAGCCTTGAGTCACGAGAGGTTTGTAGCGTGAGGAGATTTGATCGGAGCGATGACGGATCACCAAATCAGTTGTGCCCCGGTAGCGCGGATTTTTTGAAGAAAGATCAAGTTTGAAAACACTGTCCCCGACTTGGATCATGCTTGTGCGTGAATGGCGCTGCAAGCTAAAACGAACTAAGTAATTTCCATAGGGCAAGGTCTCGATCGAAGAGACTTCGACAAAGGCAACGATACCCACCGACGGACTTTGCGATTCGACGGCAACGATCTCACCCACATTCCAATTTTTATAAAAAGAAATGGCCGAGAATGTTTTCGAGTCGATCAGATGGTCGATTTTTCCGGTGATCTCTTGGAAGCGATCGCGATCCAAATCCTGATTCTCAGAGGCCGGTGCCCGTAAGACAATATCTTGCCGATCATCGTCCATTTCTGCACGGGCAGAAAAGACTTGAAAGAACACCAAAGCAAGAACAAGAAAGCATCGCATCATGCCTGGTTCTATAACTTACTTTTTCGAGGTGTTCAAATCTTCCTTTAAGGCACTGAGCACTTTAATCAGGTTTAAACGGGAAGCCTCTGGCAGCCCCGGCAATAGACGACGGCCTTTGAACCAGATGACATCCCAGGTAGAGGGCTTTTTCCCGTAGAGGACCATGAACGAAAAACCATCGCGCAGATTGCCTTCACCGACACCGGGATTGGATCCCTTTAAAAATCCTTCAAAACGTGGAAAGGCGGCTTCAATTTCATTCAAAGAAAGGCTTCCGTTGCGATTGAGATCGTACACCGTCAGGACCGCCTCTACATAGTGCAAAATGACCCCGAAGGTGCGTATGTCAGCCGTTTCGATGAAGCCTTCTTGGGCGTTCGAAACGCGTGCGGATCCCAGTAAATTCGCGTAGAAAATGTCCCATTGCGACTCGTCCATTTGAGCCACGGCCTGAGCCATGCCCGGAAGATTCGCAAAATACAAAGAAAATTTCTGCCGGAGCTGCTTCTTAAAACATTTTTCAATAAAAAGTCTATAACCGAAGACATCCGTTTGCGAATCCACACAGGACGTAGCCGAGGGAGGCGAAATCGCTCCTGCAAAGGGAGGCGAAGTCGCTCCCGCCGCGGAGGTATTCATATCCTGACGAATTTCATTTGTGGTCTCAAGCCCGGCGCTGAAAAGGATACTCACAAATTCGAAGGATTCGTGAAAATCCATTTGCTCATTGCCATTTCCGCTAAAGGTGAAAAAGTTCGCCTCTTTAAAACTACGACTGGCCGAATTGGCATTGCGCGGATCAAAGGCCTTGAGCTCCAGGCCGATTTTGCGGAAATCGTCGTACCAACGACTGAGATCCTCACTCTTCATCAAACTCTGCGCCACTTCCGTCGAAGGTTTATTACCATAACCGATCAGCAACAGGCGGGTCACCGCATGCATGATATTCAAGCGCGTAACCGCCGACCAGGACAAAGGACTTTCTTTCTGCGAAAGTCTCACCACGTAACGCCCCGACGAATCAAAACTCACTGGAAAAGGACTTTTCAGCAAAACACCAAAATCTTGCCAAGCCCCTTGCAAGGCGCTGACTTCAAGAGCGGCGAGGCCCTTGTCTTTTTGCAGAAACTCCGTCACCGAAAAAGCACCATACTGTTCGAGCAGGGAGGAGCGCGTGACCTCGTTGTTTTCGAAGCTCACCTGGTCCGCAAAGGCTTGCATCATGCAAAAAATATTCACCTCGTGCAGAAGGTTCATCAGGTGAGTTCGGGTCAAAGCGGAAAGGTCCCGACTTTCTCCGTGACGATTAGGATCCAGGATCCGCAGAATAAAATTCTGGTAGGTGCTTTTCATGGCATCGGCCGAAAGCTCAAAGGGCAAAGGAATTTTTTTGATCAGAACTTGATCGATTAAATTATCGATGTCGGAAAAGGGAATTTCGCCTTTCTTAGCGAGTTGGAAGCTTGTATTCAAAAGCGCGATGACTTGCTTCGCAAGAAAGGACAATTGCCGCAATCCTTCAGGAGTATTTGTTTTTTGATCTTTAACAACATTGTGAAATTTCAAGAAAATGCTGTAAAGATCGATAAAATTATCCAGGGCCAAATCCCAATCAGCCGCGCTCGTGAGTGCTGCGGAATCCCCGATCAAAACTTTTTTCACGGCGTCGCCCACGGGAACCCAATCCCGCAATTTGGCGTAGGGCGCAAAAGTTTTCCCGCCCGCTACAAAGTCCGCAAGGCCGGCGAGAAGGTTCTTGAGGTCTTCCGTGCTATAGTCGGATCGAGCAATGGCCGTCTTTTTGATTAAGCGTTGCAGACTCAGCTTCAGCTGTTGAATCGCGGCTTGAACAGAGTCCCAGCTGGCCGGTTTCTCTTGCAACAGCAAAATCGGCAGGTGCGGCGACAAAGCGAGCATTTCGCCTTTTGTGGTCTCTAAAATTTGAATGAGCACCCGGACTTCATCCTTGGTCATCCACTCGGTTGATCCTCCCATGAGGGCGCTCTTGAATTTCATCAATTGAGTCGCGAGCTCGGAACTGACATTATTCTCTTTTAAAAAATATTTCCCGAAAAACCCGCGCATATCGGCGGCAGAATAAGCATCGTCCGCACTGCCGCGTGTCTTCTCGACAAAATAAGTCAAGGCGTCTTCGACGCACTGAAAGCCCGAAGAAATCTCGCTGTCGCTGGCTTCACCCAAAGAAAGTTTCCGCATATGGGCCGGTAAAACTTTTAAGCAAGAAAATCCTTGATCCGATAAGACAATCGCATCGTCATCCTGCTGGCGTCCGTTCAAGTATTTGCTGCAACCCCCGATGGCGACGGTCGATAAAATAACAAAAAGAAGAACTTTTTTAAAATGCATACCCCGCCCCTATCATATAGCGGTCATTATTCACGTACTGCGCAATTTCATTTTGATTATCAACGGTGATCGGCGAAGCATCGATCAGCTGCACTTCTCCGAAGAAAGACCACAGTCTGGACAGGCGGAATGTGGAGTTGAACTTCAGCAACGAGAAGCTATTCTTGTCGTCTTGTAGGTAACTCAACGTCGAGAGCAATTTGCGATCTTCGGAAAAGGAAAGATGCCCGGTGAGACCAATCTCATTGGCTTGACGGAAAGGATAGACCATCATCAGGGCCGGTCGCGTTGGGCTCGCCAGACTGCCTTCTTCGGTCACGCGACCACCCGAAACGTCAAGTCGCTGAAGATAGATTTTGAAATTTTCGAATTGGATCTCGGTGAAAACGGATAGCAAAAGAGCGTTTTCAAAAACGGGATGAGTCCACTGATCGTCAAATATTTTATTTTGCTCGGGTTGATCGTAGAGACCGCTCGCTCCGGCTTTGAAACGCGAAAATTGGTAACTCAGATCCGCGCCGGTCAAATGATGGAAAAAAACTTGGGGCTGCAGATCGACCACGCCTCTGTCTTTCGGAATATCCAAAATACCGCTGTAACCGATCGCCAGCTGATTCGACGGTTTATAGGTGTAACTGACTTGAAAATAGAGATTCTGAGGATCACCAAAGGCCAATTTGGCGCCGTAACTGGTTTGAAAGACAACTTGAGCATCATTGGGAGTCTGGAGTTGGTATTCAATCTGGGTCGTTTCGCCGAATATCTTAATTGAATCGGGAGGGCGATGAAACCAAGGATTGGTGCGAACAAAAGATCCATCGGCGATATCGTAACTCGGGCCTTGATCGGGAAAAAAGAGGGGCGACGCAAACAGCGTTAAATCAAAATGTCTATTGAATGGCGCCTGCCAAAAAAGACCCGAAAGCCCTTGCCTTTCAGGCGAGAGGGGATTCCATTTAAAAACGGGTTCCCAAAGACCTAAACCCCAACGGGAATCCAAATCACTCCAGTTCATTTTTCTTCGGCCGACCGAAAAAGTTCCATTTTCGATGAACTTATCCTCGTAGTAAAATTCGGTGATGTTCAAATAGTTCAGCGAGGCTTCGCCAAAGGCCACGGCCCCCGAAAGATCCATATGCAGAGGATCGGTCGAACGCGGTTCGGTGCGCAGGCCCGCCCCCAAAAATTGATAGTTTTTACGCGCCGTCGCTTCAAAGTCAGAGCTGATAAAGGCATCTGAAAAGAGTTTCACTTCGACAGCGACCTCCGCTTGCGCCGTCAAGGGCAAGAGAAGATTCGCGAGAGAGCTCGCAAAACCGATCGAAATAAGCAAAAAACAGGAAGTAAATCTCATGATCTCCTCAACGCTCCACCTGACTTATCTCATCAAGGAGTATGCCCACCCCACCCCTTTTCTCGCAGGGAGCCCAGACTAAATTTTAAACAAGTGACGATTATGGGCTCTTTTGTTAGGCTTCCTTCCATGTCTGAAACCGAGAAAATACTGATTATTCGCTTCTCGAGCTTTGGTGATGTCGTGCAATCCCTCACATTACCCAGCGCGCTCGCGAACCGCTTTCCGAGGGCCCAGGTGCACTGGTTGACCCGTCAGGACATGGCGCCTCTTCTGACAGGGCACCCTTGCCTGCAAAAAATTTGGAGTTTTGACCGCAAAAGCGGACTGCGTGGCCTTGCGCGCTTGGCGTGGAGTTTGCGTCGGGAAAAATACACCCGCATTTACGATGCCCACAATAATTTGCGCTCGCGGTTGGTGAGTTTTATTTTACGTCCCGCGGGATGTTTCGGCGTGGGCCCTTTGTTTATCAGGCGCTCCATCCGCCGCTGGAAACGCTTTTTGCTTTTTCGTTTTCGCATCAATACGTTCGAGCAGCCTTTTTCGGGCCAAAGGGATTTGCTGGAGCCGCTGAAAGCCTGGCAGGTTTCGCCGATTCCGCCGCCGCCGCCCCAGATTTTCCCCTCCTTGGAATCGCAAAAAAAAGCGCAGGAACTTTTGACTTCGGAAAATAAAAATTTTCTGAACGCCATCGCGCTGGCGCCTTCGGCCGCTTTTTTCTTGAAGCGCTGGCCGAAAGAGTACTGGATCGATCTCATCCGGCAGATGCCCACCGAAAAATTCATTCTGCTGGGAGGCCCCGAAGATGCCTTTATTACTGACATCGCCGCAGCGGCCCCCGAAAGAACTTTGAACTTGGCAGGTCGCTGTTCTTTGCTGGTGAGCTCTGCCGTGATTATGAAGTGCCGACTCTTGATCGCGAACGACACGGGTTTGCTGCACGTAGGAGAGCAGCTGGGGAAGGCTTGCATGGCCCTGATGGGACCTGCTCCTTTTGGTTTTCCTTCTCGCCCCAGCACTCTGATCCTCGAGCGAAAGCTTCCTTGTCGGCCCTGCAGCAAACACGGGCAAGGCCCCTGCATCAATAAAAATTACCACGAGTGCTTAGTCGACATCAAACCCCAAGAAGTGATCGGCCATATTCAAAAAGAGGGGAAAAGCCTCTGATGCCAGGTTTTATTTTTTTCCTTTATCGCTTTTTAGTTTTGCCTTTGGTTTTTTCTTTGTTGCAGCTCTCACGCCCCTTCAGCCGGGGCAAATGGCGCGAGATGATTGAAGATAAGAATCATCATTTCACCGTTTTCAATCCCTCTTTGCCCCCCGTCCAAAATGCTTTACCGGAAAAGCCCTTCGCGCGAAGGCCTCTGTGGATCCACGCCGCCAGCGGCGAAATTGAATATGCCCGCTCGCTGCTGCGCGAACTGCGACGAAGTTTTCCGCAGGTTCCTTTGCTCGTGACCTATTCTTCGCCCTCTGCTAAGAAAATCCTGCGCGAGGTGGATGTCGATGCGTGGACGGCTCTCCCCTGGGACTTTCAAAGCTCTTACCAGAGATTCATTCAAAAATGGAATCCGCGGCTCCTGCTGATTGCCCGCACTGATGTCTGGCCGGGTCTTGCTCTGGCCGCGCGCAAGCACCATATTCCTAGTTTCTTATTTTCCGCGACCTTTGCCGCGAACAGCTCGCGACTGCACGGGATCACCCGCTTTCTAACCCAGCATTCCCTGACCCAGCTTTCGGGAATTTTTTGCGTCTCAACGGAGGACGCCGAAAATCTGAAAAACTTTCATCTGGAGTCTCGTCTTTTTGTGCAAGGAGACACTCGTTTTGATCAAGTCCTGCACCGCCTGCAGCATCCCAAGGAGCTCAAGAAAATCCGTCCCATGTCGAAGACCACAATTATTTTTGGTTCGACCTGGCCTGAAGACGAAAATATTATTTTACCCGTATTGGCCGCGCTGAAGGATCAAGATTTTAAATTTATTTTGGCCCCGCATGAGACTTCGCCTCAGCATTTGCAGGATTTGGAACACAGACTGCATGAGCAGAATTTAAGCTTTTGCCGCTACAGCGAAACCTCGTCCTGGCAGGAGGAAAATGTTTTGCTGGTCGATCAAGTGGGAATCCTTGCCGAGCTTTACACCTGGGCGCAGATGGCCTTCGTCGGGGGCTCCTTTCGCAAACAGGTTCACAGCGTGATGGAGCCCCTCGCGGCCGGCGTTCCTGTGCTGGTAGGCCCTTTTCACACCAATAATCGCGAGGCTTTAGCCTATCAAAAAATAAATCACTTGTTGCCGGCGGGAGAATTTTCTCCGGTGCAAATTGTGTCATCCGCCCTTGATCTTGAAGCGCACATCAGAAAACTGAGCCAATTCCCTTTTAGCGAAATGCATCGCCTCATTATCCAGGACGTGCAGCAAAACTTGGGCGCGACAGAAAAACTTTTGCAGGTGCTGCATCCTGTTCTGATCCAGCAGAATAAGCAAAATCCGTCAATGCCCTAGGGATTTCAGAAAATCTAAACTTCTGACCCCGAACCAGCTGTAGGATTCTCCATCAATCACCGCACCGGTGAGACCAAGGGCCTTCAGCTCGTTTATTTTTTTGTGAAAGGGATAGGGCTCAGAAGAAAACAGAAAAAAGCAATCGCGGTACTGTTCGAGATGGATCACCGGATATTTTTCGCCAGGCTCAAAGTTCACTAAGCGCGCCCCCAAATGCTCCAGCACCGAGCCGATATAGGTCTCACGCGAAACCGACATCCAAGGTTTTTTCCAAATCATATAAACAATCTGTTGATTTTCTTCGACCGGGAGATTCACCCAGTGGAGCAAACCGGGAATCTTGCGAAAACTCCAGTTGCGACGGGGCAAATGGAGAATATCGTAGCAGTCGACGGCCCACTCCATCAGCGTGGCGTTTTCGAAATGATCTCCTAGTTTTTCCAAATCGCGTTGCAGATCCTGCAGCGACGAGACATGGGTCGCCAAATAAGGCAGAGGGCATTTCTCGGCCATCTCCAAAGGATTTTCTTCCTTATCCAGTAAAACCAGATCCGGATTCAGATCGATCACGAGGTCCCAATCGACCTCTTTGGTTCCACCCACAATGGGAATATCGGCGACCTGGGCCGCCGGGTGAACGCAATAACGCGTTCTTCCCACCACTTGAATACCTGCACGAATGAGGGTTTCGGTCCACGAAGGGACCATGCTCACAACTTTCATCCCTGCCATCCCACCAGCACTTACATTATGAGTCAAGGGCAGTGCTTGACCCTCTCTACGGGTTAAAAGCAGTATGTGAATCTTCAGGAGGAATCTATGACGAGCTTATTTCCCATTCGAGAGAAACCCGCCCTCGCTGCCTATAAAAAAGGCGACGTTCTTGTTTTATTTGGCGAGCTTTTCAATCGAGGTTACGGAAATGGTCTCGTCGAAGAAGCTGAAAAAAGAGGCATGACCATCGTGCGCGCAACGGTCGGTCGGCGCGAAAAAGATGGGACTCTGCGCGCCCTCAATGCTGAAGAGGCCGCCTTAGTCCCCAAGCCTTTTATCAATGTTCCGATTGAGGCGGGCTTTGATATGGAACCTGCTGCAAACGGCGTCACTCCAGTTGATCAGTTGAAAGATGTGAAACTCAGCGACTGGGAAAGTGCCGAAATTGACTTTAAGGCTGTGGCCGAAAGTAAGCAGCGCGGAACCGCCCGGTTCCGTCAAAGCGTTGAAGCCTTTATGAAGGAACTCGCTCCCCTCGTAGGCGGAGGAAAAAATGTTCTCTTCGCCCATTTGATGGCCGGCGGGGTCCCGCGCACAAAAATTGTTATGCCGTTGATGAACCGGGCTTTTAAAGGAACCGGAGACCGCTACTTAGCTTCAGAGACCTTTTGGAATTCAGCCATTGGTCGTCTTTGCGCCGAGAGCTTCACTGAAGTCACTTCAGAAACCTTCGGTCACCTGATCGATTTATCGGCGCCTCTGCGCGAATCCATTGAAAAGTCCGGAGGACACGTCAGCTACGTGGCCTATGGCTATCATGGGACAGAAATTTTTTATCACGGCAAAGTTCAATGGCAGAGTTACTCGCCCTATTTGCAAGGCTGGGCGAAATTGCAACTGGAGAACAAGGCCAAATACTATTTCGCCAAAGGCATCCACTGCTGCGTTTACAATTGTCCCGAGATTTTGACGAATTCAAGCTCGATCTTTCAAGGCGTGGAAGTTCCTCTTTACGCTCTCACCACGACCTTGAAAAAAGAAAAACCAAATCATCCCGAAACAAAAAAAATCATCGCCGATTGCCAAGTCCTGCTGAAAGAGGGTCACACCCTCGATGAAGTTCAAGCCGTCATCGACAATTTTTACCACGATCCCCTGGTGCAGCAGCATTTAAATTATGAAAAATGGCCGCAGCATTCTTCAGCTCATCAGCTTAATAAGTTGCTTGAAAGTTCAGATTACATCGTCAGTTTGCACAAGAATGAGAAGGCCCTGATGACCGCAGTTTTAAGCGAGCTCGTTTTTAAATCCTGTGGCTATGTTATGTTACATGACTCTTGGAGCCCGAAAGCTCCCGTGGCCTGGATTGGTCACGACCTCGTGGTGCAATGCCTGTAAAAAAGGAAGTCCCATGTCCGTTGAAGCAGGCAGTGCCTGGTCCTATCAGAATTTAGCTTTTCACGGGCTTTCTCTTTCGGGCATTCGAACTTCGATTTCGATGCCTGAACTTTCTTTCAGTTTTGATGTTTCACAAGGCTACCCCTTTCTGCTTCACCTCAAAAAGTACTTCATCACCCATGGCCACCTCGATCATGCCGCCGGCATTCCTTACATTATTTCGCAAAAAGCGATGACCCACCAGCCTGCGGGGATCTTTTTTATGCCGCCTTCTCTCGTGGAACCTCTTCAGGAGATCATGCGTTTGTGGGGAAAGATCGAAGAACACGAATACCAGTTTCAATTTATTCCGGTTCAGGCTGGGCAAAAAATCGAAATCAGTGCCACGCAGTTCATCCGTCCTTTCCGCACCACCCATCGCATTGAATCTTTCGGTTATACTCTTTTTGAAGCTCACAAAAAGCTAAAATCCGAATATCATGGCTTCACCCAGAACCAAATTATCGAACTCAAGAAACAAAAAATTGAAATTCACGATCATCGTGAAGTCCCGCTGGTGAGCTTCACCGGAGACACCCAGATCGAATTTTTAGAATCGGCTGATTGGATTCGTCACTCCAAAGTGCTTTTTTTAGAAGCGACTTATCTGGACCACCGCAAAAGCATCGAGCAGGCCCGTCTTTGGGGGCACACTCATCTCGATGAAATCATCCCGCGCTTGAAAGATCTCACTTGCGAAAAAATTGTTTTGATTCACGTCTCGAGTCGCTATAGCGATCAGGAAGCTCGACGCATTTTAACCGAAAAAATCCCGAAGGAATTTGCCGACCGGGTTGTTTTATTTCCGGGACGCTGAGGATCGTCTCAAATTGAGACATCCACGCCCCTCTCTTTGGCTAATCCATTGCATCCTCTCAGGACATGCGCCATGTCTCTTTGCCCTCCCTCTTTTATTCGCTCTTAGTCCTCTTGGTTTCGCTGAGTCGCCCAGCTTTCAGTCAGTCGACTGACGTTTGTGCACAGCTGTTCCTCGCCGAGGCAGGACCGATTTCTCTTCAAAAAAGAAGCTTTTATCCCATCCGCGTCCAGATGGCAGGGGATATGAAATACGAAGCCTACGCAAAAGCTTACTTTCTATCTGATCAGACACATCCGCCCGTCGTTTCGTATCGTTCATTCGGTGACAAGCAACTTGCGGCAGAGATAGAAATCCTCCTCAACCAAGTTTACAAAATATACGGCAACCGTCAAACCGTTCCCAAAGACTGGATTGCGGCCATGCGAGAGCTCGATGGATCTCTTCCGCTCACAAACCTCAATTACATTTTTTTCGTTGATCCTCGAACAGAAGAAGCCAAAGTCGTCATCCGCATTTTTGATGGTAGCCCAAAGGTTTGGCTCGGAGAAAGCCGCGCGGCTCAAAAACTTCCCTTGGAAATCGAATACCCTCACCTGGTGCTGCCCGATCGATCGCAAGGAAATCAAAATTTAATCGAGCTAGGCCGCATGGGAAAAGCCGACGAGGTCGATGGGGATTTAAATATTTTATTGGAGTCCGTATCGACCTATGTCCGACAATTCCACGAATTAGATCTCGCGCAATCCGCTGCTGAAACGGCAAAGAATGATCCTATTATCTACGTTGAGGCCTCTGCGGTAGCCGCTCGAATGTACCGGCAAAAATATGGATTCGAAATCGTTTTCGGCCCCAAAGAAGTGGGCGTCCTAGATACTTATATTCTTCGCATGAACGCGAAAAGCTTTATGCAAAAACATCATATGACGAATGTCCCCCGCTTCACGCTGACCCCTGCGATTCGGACGTCACCAGAGCCATAACGCTTTGGACCAGTTCACTCAGGAGGGCTTCGTCTGAAAAATGAGATGTTTCTGTGGCAAGATTCAGAAGCAACCCGGTCAAATTGGTATGAATGATCTTTGCCGTGAGGGTTAAATTGCTCAACTTAAAAATCCCGCGACTCACGCCTGCAGCTAGGATATCAATAAGACGGTTTACGGCTTCCAATTTTAATTGATCGTTTAACTGCCTATAACTGGGATCAAATGAAGACAAATAGAAAAAGGCCATATAGATTTTTGAAATGTCGGAACGCGTGCGAAAAATTTTAAGTGAAACTTTTAAATATTCTCTGATTTGATCTTCGGGATGAGAAGAAGAGCGAAGAGCATTTTGAGTTTCAACCAAAGCCGCGTCCATAATATGGTTAATGACGACATAAAAAATATTTTGCCGACTCTTCAAATGATAAACAACGAGAGGTTGGCTGACTCCGGCGCGATCGGCAATGGCTTGAAATGTCGTCTGTTCAAGACCGTCTTGCGCTAAGCACTCTATTGCTGCCTGAATGATTTTATCGCGCGTTGTTCGTTTTATCGCCTTCTGCTTTGCCATCTATATTTTATTATACACTAAATTTATAAATATTACAATATATTGATATTACTGGCTTTAATTAGCTTTTTTAGCATGTACTAAAAAAATTTTAAAAAACCCTGCGAACTTCGTGTAGAACTCCTGTAGTCGCAGCAAAGGCGCTCGACACTGAATTTAAAACTTAAAAGGAGATGATATGACGAAGTTCTTTGTTTTCATAACGACGGTATTTTTGCTTTCTCAGCAGGCTTCTGCAGCGGCTTTTAACGGCAACTACACGGTGGAGAAAGACTGCAAAATAGAAGGGTCACAGTTAGCAGCCCTTATCCCCACAGGCACTATTCAGGTCACAGAGCATATTCCTGTGAATGGCCAAGAAAGCATTCTTTTCCAAAGCAATGGCGCGACGAATCCTGTCCTGACCCTCGGAGTAGGCGAACAAGAGGGCGACTTTCGATGGGGCCCGATTCCATTCTCGGTCGGCACCTATAGAAAGGATGGCTCTTTCCTGGTGAATTACTTTCTTCCAAAGCAAAACGGCGGCGTCGAACTTGTTCAAACAATCCGCATTTTAAATGATATCGCTGGACTCACCCTGATTGCGACAGGTTCCGATGTCAATACCTCCGCTGTTTGCTTCTTCCGCGCGAAAAAATAGATTCTTTATCGCTTGCCCGTTCCAATTCAAAAAAAGCCCGGCTTCAGTTGAAAAAATCCTGGAGCTCGGGCCAGATTTTGCGACTGCGCATTTTTTTATCGCGGATATAGCCGGTCCACTCTTGCGGCGTGCGGCGGTTGTAATCTGTGGCGAGACGAGAGGCGAAAATCAAAGGTCCTAAATTCTGACCCTGCATATCCTTGGGTGGGCGCAAAGCCGTCAGCATTTCGGGACCGTAAAAACTCTGTTGCATTAGGCGATCGCGATCACCCAATTCACCGATAATGAAAGCCTCTTTGATTTGTCCAAACAGAGTGCGGCTGAGAGGGCTTGAGGCCTGCTGCTCGTGAGGCACCCCGGCGGAGGCCACCACTAAAATGCCATTCGCGGCCTGCTTTGAAAGCAACTCAATCACGCTCGGTGGCACTTCGGTTTTTTTAAGATTGAAATCAAAGAAAAGAATTTTCACTTCGGCAGGAACGCTCTTGATGCTCTCTTCTAAGCTTTTCGCTTGAAACTGGCCTTTATCGTCATAGGGAGTTAAATTGAGAATCTGGCACTTGGAGCAATTCTGGGTTTGCTTCGCGAACAGGGGTTTGACCTTAGCCTCAAAAGTCGACTGAGGTTCAGGCGAGAAATATCCCACCACAACCGGAGCACTCCCCGTGGCCGCGCAGACCTGAAGCCCTAAAAAGAAAGAAACCAAGACCACCGAAATTTTCAAAATAAATTGAGTCATCTTTTGATTTTGACTGATAACGACAAAAGCTGTCGACCCTTTTTTCCCAAAAAAACAATTGTACATTGCATTAAAAGCAAACAACATCACTCCTATGGAAAAAGTTCCGTCCCTGCAGTGGACCTTCACTCAGCTTTTTCATCGCGGCGACGACTATTACGACGCTTTGGCGAAAGATCTTCGCCGGGCTCGCGAAAGCATCACTTTAGAGACCTATATTCTTACGATTGATAAGGTCACCCTCGTTCTTTTAGAGGAGCTGACGGCCGCCCGTAAGCGAGGCTGTCATGTCCAATTGCTCGTTGATGGTTTTGGCTCTTATTTTTGGCTTTCGCAAATTCGTCAGTACTGTCAGAAAAACGATCTCGACCTACGTATATACCATGCTCTGCCAGAACGGATCGGTTGGTTCAAGGTCTGGAAACTTTTCCGTCTGCTCAACAAGCGCAATCACCGCAAAGTCACGATCATCGATCAATCTCGAGCTTATCTCGGAAGTTTGAATTTCACCCAGGTTCATAGCGAAAGCGCGCTCGGCCCCGCCTCGTGGCGGGACACCGGGGTCGTGGTGCAGGGACCACCCGTGCAGATGCTGGTGAAAGCCTTCGCTCAAGCCTGGCGACGGGCCGGGCAAAAAAGACTGCGGCGTTTTTGGACGCGAAGAAAAAATGACCGGATTCTGCTGCCTGAAAAAACTTTGGTGCGACTGAATTCAAATCCGCGGATGCGCTACAGGGTCTATCGCGACATGATTCGCCGTCTGCGCACGGCCGAAAAGCGTATTTACGTGACCACGGCCTATTTTGTGCCGAAAAGATCTCTACTGCGAGTTCTCAAAAATGCCGCCCGACGCGGGGTCGATGTGCAAATCATCGTCCCCGGGGTGACCGATGTGCCCCTCGTGCGTTGGGCCGCCTACGCCATGGTCCACACTTTGATCAAAGCGGGCGTGCGCATTTCCGAATACCAAGGGCGCGTCCTGCACGCCAAATATATGATCATCGACGACTATTGCAGCGTCGGCTCGATGAATCTCAATCATCGCTCTCTGTTGCACGATTTAGAGGTCGAGGTGGTTCTGGATCATCCAAAAGATTTAGCGAATATGGTCGAGCAGTGGCAAACGGACCGGCAAAATAGCCGACAGCTCACAGAGTCCCAGCTCAAGGCTACGACCTGGTGGAGTCGCCTGCTGTCTCGCATAGCGTTTAAATTGAGATATCTGCTTTGAACCTGAGGCAGGATTCTACTATCATCTTTTCATGACGATAACAAAAGTAGCGATCACGGGTGGACCTTCGGGCGGAAAAACGACTTTGATTGATGCCCTCAAAAATGAACTCGGTCAGAAATGCGCCATCGTTCCCGAAGCGGCGAGCATTCTGTACCGCGGAGGTTTTCCACGCTTCAAGGATCCCGTCGCAAAAATTCATACGCAAAAGGCAATTTACTACACTCAACGCGAGCTTGAAGATCTCATTGCGAGCGAAAGTCAAAAGAACCTCATCGTTTGCGATCGCGGCTCCCTGGATAGCATAGCTTATTGGCCCGAAGACGAGGCGCACTTTTTCAAGACTTTTCAAACCAGCAAACAGCAGGAGCTTGCTCGTTACGATTGGGTGCTGCATCTCGACACCGCCTCCGTTGATTTTTACGATACTTCGAATGTGATCCGCACGGAGAGTTATGTCGAGGCTCAAGATCTCAACGCCCGCGTGAAAAAGGCCTGGGAGGGCCATCCCCACCGCGTGATCATCAGCCAGAACGAAGATTTTTTATCAAAAATGACCACGGCCCTCTCGGTGATCCGCGCGATCATGGCCCACCAAAATTTGGCGGACGTCTATAAATTGACGTTGCAGAAGTAAGCGGGATCCCTCGGCGGTTCGGCCGGTTCGGTTCAGAGAACTTTGCTTTTGAATCTTTTGTTTGGCTCTTTCTCCAGTTTATTTAAAATCTAATCTAAAAAATGCGCCGGAGCCTCGAAGGCGAGGCGACGAATCTAAGTGCTAGACCTCCGCCGTGACTGTTCCCTTTAAGCCGTGGATCTGCAATTTTTTTGTATTTGATTCGAGCTTTGTAAGTCATAAATCCAATAGCTTCATGGAAATTTTGTTCGATGTAGAGGGCCACACGAATCTTCTCTCGACCCCAGCTGACGATTCTCGAGAAAGGCCGCGCTTCCCAAAGATTTTTATACAGACTGGGAGAGCCCTTCGTCGCTTCACCGACGATTCGGGGAATCAGGGCGGTGATCGTTTTAAGGAAGGCAATGTACTGACCGCGAGATTTGGCCCGGATCAGCAGATGGATATGGGTGGTGTTGATACTGAATTGCTCAAGGCTCACGTGGAAGAGTTTTGCTTTTTCCATGAGGGTCTTTTGAATGTCCTGCAGGTATCTGGCGTCGCGGAAGCTCACGATCTGCGGACGGTACTGGGATTTCAGCACGATGTGCATGAAGTTATTCTTGGAATGCGGACGTTTGCATTTCGGATGGGATTTCAGCATTGATCCGCCGAATTCTTTTCGCGCCGCAAAGACCGAGTGTTTGCTAAATAAAGTCGAGTTGCTTTTGTCGTGTTTTCTTTTGTCGATTTTTGTTTTGCGCCATGAGCGAATCCTAGAGAGAAAAACATTCTTAAAAATTCATTCGTGTTTATATAATTTATCGCAAATAAGGTCAACAATATTTTGATTTGAGAGAGCTTTCATAGAGCGAAATTTAAAATAATATCGCTACTTTATTTTTCGAAATTTGCGATTTGGTTGGTGGAACAATCGGCCATCTTCGTTATTGGAAACCTTCATGGAGCCTATATTGAAATCTTCTAATCCCTCATCTTCTAATACCCTGTCTCACCAGAGGTTTATGCGAAAGACTTCGCGGTTTATGTTCCCGATTTCCTTTCTTAGATTCGAAGAAAAAGGTCTTTACTAGGAGCGGGCCGCCCAACGGATCCCCGGCGCCCGGTTCCTCCAGCCTCCCAAGGCGCCTGTCTTCAAGAATTAATCCTGTCGTCAAGACAGCGAAAAATAATATCGCTGCTTTATTTTTCGGGCCAAGTTCAATCACCAAGTGCAACATCCGCAGTAATAAGTGAGTGCTTAAATTCTTTCTCTCATCTTGCGTTATCAATCCATCTTGCTTTATCAATCCATTTCGCAGGCCCAAGCGATCGTTTCTTCTGACTCTGTTCGTTCCTTTTGAGCGACTCCCTTTTGAATAACTCAGCTTGATGACCAATTGGGGAAAGTGGGCGCAGGACGTGGGATCGGGAACAAGGTGGGGTGAGAAGAAAAGGCATCGGAAAGCCGATTTTACGAAAAGCGCGGGCCGCGGAGGCATGGATCCAAGGAACCCCCTAGCTCTTCTTTTTGAAGAATCCGGAGACCATTTCTTTCAGATCCATCTTGAGGATGTCTTGTTTTTTATTTTGCGATTCGAGCAGACTGAGTTCGCGGCGGGCGACGATCAGTGTGGGATCCATGCCGATACTGCGCTCAAAGGATTTGCGAGCCCCGGCAATATCGCCCTTGGCTTTGCCGAAAAGTCCCAGAACCAAAGGGAAAATAGCGTCGTAGCGTTCGTCGGGAGGAACTTGCACCAGCTCGAGCTCGATTTCCTTCAATTGAAATTGTTTTTTTGCGGGATTGAGGGTCCCCAACTTTGCCCAAGAATTATAGAGATGGAAATACTGGATTTGCGGATTCAAATCCAAAACCTGCGCGAGAATCGTCGCGGCTTTGACGTATTGATTCATCTGCAGAGCTTGCTTCGCATCGTCCATTAAATGCGACGCCTTCAATTTCGCTTCGGCACCCGTGCGGGCGGTGGCCTCTTTGAATTCAGCTCGCTGCTTTGAATCCGATGCGTTATTGGCAGAAGTTTCGGCTTTGTTCTTGATTCGCGTCCAAATTTGATAAGCTTCCGATTCCTGATCATTCGGAGCGGTGCCCAGGAAGCCGACGAACTCATTGCTTGTCGCTCGCGTATCACCCGAAGCGAGAACGCAAGACTCCATGTATTCCAGCATGGCAAAGTCGTTCAATTCCTTGGTGTCGTTGTAAATCTTTTTGAGGGCTTCGAGCTGTTCTGCCTCCGAGGTGAACGACGTTTTTTGCTCAAAGATAATCTGCCCACGGGTCAAAAGGAAATGAATCCCTTTATAGACCGCCCGTTCGTTGTAACCAGGAATGGCGAGCAACTGATGAATGGTCAATTTTTTATCCAAGTTCTGATTGAAATTTTCAAGGGCCTTAAACATCATCATGCGGAAAGCCGGATGCTCGGGATTGTAGCTCGGCGCCGGCACGATCACGTAGCCCGCCCACATCATGTAGAGACTCTTCAACCAATTCAGACTGACCTTGGAGGCAATCCAGTCATGCAAAAAACCCAGAAGCGCTTCGGAATCCACATAGGGACTCACCATCTCAACGTCGGTGGCGGCAAAGTTGATGCGAATTTTTTCGTCCGTGATAGTGCGGGAAAGACGAATGTTCATTTGCTCAGCCAGCATAAAGTCAAAAGCGTGCGGGCTCAGCTGATTGGCGTGCAATAACTGATTCCCGATCCGGCGGTTATTTTTGTCGCGTAGGGCGGCCTGCACGTCTTCCGGCAGAGCAAATCCACTCTGAATCAACATCTCGCCGAGATAAGTCGTTTTATCTTCGACATCCACTCCCACAATATTCCCGTGGCAGAACGTGATCCCCGAAACCACCCCGTTGGAGTGGTAAATGTTCAAGTAACCGGAGCTTTTTGTTTCGACGAGGAGCGAGTATATGAAAGGCAAATCAAAGCCACTGACTTCCTCAACGGATTCGATCATTTTTCTTTTCTGCCGATTCGTGACGTTGGGATTCGAAAACATTTGGTAGAGCAATTTGCGGCTATTCGCCTCTTCTTTTTTGGGCTTCTCTTCTTTTTTAAGGAACTTCAAAACCTCTTCCATGCCGAAAGGCTTTGACAGAAAAGCCAGGGCTTGGGTCTTGGCGATTGCCTCTTTGATAAAGGCTTTGTCCGTGTAGATTCCGCTCATCAAGATCGTTTTGAATTTCGCATCCGGGAAGCTTTCACGCGTTTTAAGAATGAAATCGATCCCCGTCATTTGCGGTAAAAGGCAGTCGCAAAAGACGAATTCGATCCTGTTGCCAGAAATAATGCCCGCGGCCTCGTCGGGTCGACTCGACAGGAAAACTTGATGACCCGCACGGGAAAGAGTTTCCTTTAACGCCGTTCCCAGCGTTTCATCATCTTCTAAAATAAGGATCATGGACCCGTTTTCTTCCACGGTCTTCTTATCGGCCGAAGGGGCGAAAGATTCAAGAAAGGTGGGAAAGACTAGCCCTTCGCCCACTCGACGAAAGCCAGAACCTTAAGCTCGACGAAGGTCTTTCTTTGAAACCGACGACGCTTTAGTCAGGAAAAGCGCTCTCTAGGCCTACCGAAATAAATTGAGGATTTTTTGTCGAAAGAACAGACGGGCCGATTTCCGCCGCAGAGGACTAGCGTTGCAAGAATTTAAAATATTTCGCTTCGATGACGTCCATCTCCATTTCGTGCCCCTCACCGTCTTTCACGCCGGAAGGAGGCTTCACGCTCCCCTCGGTGAATTCGGTTCCATAGCGGAAAAGGACATTTTTCTCGGATCCGGAGTCATCGTTGTAGTAGGGAACAAAAAACGAAAGCACTTTCCCATTCGCCGGCAAAAAGCCATCCACCATATTGATCTGATCGATGATCACTTTGGGGCAATTGATGAAGGAAATTTTCGCCTGGGAGGCGTTTCCCAACCATTTGATCCACTCACGGATCCCGCAGGAGTTGATACTTTTGAGCTGTCCCAGCTCCACTTCGATTTCGGGCTGACCCGCAAGGGGGATCTGTGAAAAATCAGCGTCTTCGTCGATTGTTCCTGACATCGCTAAGGTCAACTTACCATTTGCAGCTGTTGAATTCACATTTAATTTACCCATGAAATCTCCTCTGAATCTTCACAATAAAGCAAAGCGCGGTCCGCAAGCAAGGTTGCACGCTGACAAGGTCTGGGAAATCTGGACGCTGGTAGGGGCTTCGATAATAAATCGGCTTCAGTAGCGCCGAACTTTGTAAACCAGCGGAGCCAAGAAAACAAAATCTCCACCCGACCCTCCGGGTGGCGACGGAAATGGGGCGACCTTCTGCACCGTTTTTACGGCCGCCCGATTGAGGACTTCAAACACCGCGCCCTCTACGACCTGAACCTGCTTGAGTTTTCCATCTGCGGCGAGTGTCACCTTGAGAGTGACCCTGCCTTCTTCTTCACGATCAATGGCTTCCTGCGGATAAATTTTATTTTGATTGAGCAAGGAAAGAATTTCCCGTACGTAGCTGCTCAGCGGATTCGTTTCCCCGCGCGTTCCGCTCGTCGCGGCAGGCGAAGAAGCCACGGCTTGCCCAGGAGCGGGGGTCTGTTTTTCTTCGGGAGAGGCGGCCTTTGTCGCCACCCGTGCCGGAGAAAAGACCTTTTGTTTGCGCAAAAGCTGCGGAGGGACCCGGCCGGCCGCCTGCCCTTGCGGCATCATCACATCGATCCGTAAAATATTTCCCGGTAACGCCACGACCTCATAGTGATGCGAAACGAAAGACAAAAAAAGGCCTGCATGGAGAACCACGCTCAGGCTTAAAAAAATAGAAAATCGTTTCTCCCGAAATAAAGATAGCCACCCCATCCTCTGCAAATTTGAAACTCCCCTAGCTTCTAGCAATTTCTCCTCCAACTGGAATGAGCGCAACAGAAATAAACGGGCCCCCTGACCCATCTTCACATTTGTGAAGATGGGTCAGAATACTGGGCGCGTTATAGATGCAAAACACTTGCATTTAGACCGCGGCCTGGTTACGAGTCAAGAACAAGGAGATTGAAATGACTTTTTTCACGCCCGCAAAGACAGTTCTTGTCCTGATTTTTTTAGCATCGGCCTGGAGCTTTGCTCAGGAAGCAAATCTTGTTGTTCTTCCCGAAATCACCGTCTTGGGAGACTCGAATAAGTCCTCGGCCCTGGATTTTGTCCAAACTGTCGACGTCCTTTCGGGGGCCAAGCTGGAGCGGAAAAAGCAAACCTCTCTAGGTCAAACTCTGTCTCACGAAGTCGGCGTCAGTTCGAGTTTCTTTGGACCCAACGCAAGTCGTCCCGTGATTCGCGGGATGGATGGCGAACGCATTCGCGTCCTCAATAATGGGACAGGCGTCCTCGATGCCTCGGCCGTGAGCCAAGACCATGAAGTCGCGGTGGAACCCATGGCCATCGATCGCGTTGAAATTGTGCGTGGTCCCTCGGCTCTCATGTACGGGAATAGCGCCGTGGGCGGCGTCGTCAATGTTATTACCAATCGTATTCCCGAAAAGACCATCGACGGCTTCAATGGAAAGTTCGATTCTCGTTATTCTTCCGTTGATGGCGGCGGCTCGAGCGCCTTAGGCCTCAACTACGGCCAAGGGGCCTGGGCCTTTCACACCGATGGATCCCTGCGCTCGGCCTCTGACTACCACGCGCCGCAATTCACCAGCGACAAAGTTCCGAATAGCGGCAACAATACGTCCACTGGCGCTCTGGGCGGATCCTACGTTTTTAAAGATGGCTTCGTGGGTCTCTCCTACGCCCGCTACGATTCCACCTATGGCACCGTGGCCGACGCCAATGTCAAAATCAAAATGAAACAAGACCGCTACGACATGGCTTTGGAATCGAGGAATATCTCCTGGGGAGATTCCGTTCGTTTCAAAACTTCCTATTCCGACTACAATCACCAGGAGCTCGATGGCGATACGGTCGGCACAACCTTCACCAACCGCGGCGATGAATCCCGTTTAGAAGTGAAACATCATATCGGTCATGACATCGAAGGGCTCTGGGGTTTACAAAGCAATACTTTTGATTTTGAAGCGATCGGCGACGAACGCTTTCTACCGAAAACAAATAATCAAAGCTTTGCCGGATTCCTCTTTGAAGAGGCCACCTACGGTCTGTGGAAACCCTCTCTCGGTCTTCGCCTTGGTCGTTCGGTGGTGAAAGCCAATGAAACATTTTTGGACGTGACCCCGACTCAGCCCGGTGAAGCCGTTGCTGGCGGGCCCAGCGCGCGCAAAAGTTTTCTAGATAAGAGTGCGTCGCTGGGAGTGCAGTACTCTTTTTCAGAAGTGAACGCCCTCGTCTTGAACTTGACCTCCTCCGAACGAGCACCCAATGACCAAGAACTTTTTGCGAACGGTCCCCATATGGCCACTAACGCCTATGAGCGGGGCGATCCAAATCTCAATCTTGAAAAAAGCCAAGGGGTCGAGCTCTCCTGGAGGCACAAAGAAGAGCAAACGCAAGGCCGCTTCGGTCTCTTCCTGCAGGATTTTCACGACTATATCTCACAGGCGCCCCAAAGCTTTCTCGGCGTGAATCCCGACACGGGCCTGCGCAGCCTGACCCTCTATCAATACCAAGCCGTCGAAGCCCGCTTTTACGGCGCGGAAGCCGAAGTGACCCATCAACTCCCTCATCTTTTCCCGACAGGAATTTTAGAGGTGACCCTGCAATGGGATATGGTGAAGGCCAAAGACAGCAGCACGGGCGCAAACTTGCCCCGCATCACGCCCATGCGCGAAACCTTGGTTTTAAATTATAAAGCGAATAAATACAGCGCCGATATCGAAGTACAAAAGGCCGAAAAACAAAGCGACATCGCTCCGAACGAAACAGACACTGCCGGCTACACACTGGTCAATTTAGGGGTGGAGCATCCCCTCACCTGGGACGTCGCCCGCCTCACCGCCTATGCGCGTCTGAACAATGCCTTCGATGCCGCTGCCCGCAATCACGTTTCTGTGCTGAAGGATCTTGCTCCTTTGCCCGGGCGGAATTTCGTTTTAGGTTTACAAGCGGCTTTCTAAAGCGCGTATGAATTTTGACTTGCTGCGCTTGTTCGTGGTTAAGCGAGGCACTTGATTTTTACTTCAAGCCCTCGCAAGATACAGACGTGACAAACACCAAGCATCAAAGACCCGAAAACGGTTTTCTCAATATTATTTTCAATATCATCCTGCCGGTTCTGATTCTGAATCGCGGCACAAAATTCATTGGGCCTCTCTGGGCCCTTTTGCTTGCGCTGTCCTTTCCCCTAGGTTACGGGGCCTATGATCTGATCAAACGACGCAAGACCAATGTGTTTTCGATTTTGGGTTTACTCAACGTGAGCGTCACCGGCAGTTTAGCGCTTTTAGGATTGCACGGAATTTGGTTTTCGGTGAAAGAAGCCGCTTTTCCTTCATTGGTGGGACTTTTCGTTTTTGGTTCAGCCTTTACCAAAAAGCCTTTTATTGAAGTTTTATTCATGAACCCCGCCGTGATGAATGTCGATCGGTTGCACCAGAAGCTGCGCGAGAATAAAAAAGAGAGTGAATTCCATCAGCATATGAAAAAGGCGACAATGTTTCTTTGCCTGTCCTTTGGCTTCAGCGCCATTTGTAATTTTATTTTGGCCGAACGCATTTTTCTGCCCATTGACCCGGCCCTGGCGGCCAGTGAACAGAGCATTATCCTCAACAGTCAAATCGCGACGATGACAAGTTGGTCCATGGCCGTCATCATGGTGCCCTCTATACTCTTTCTTTTGGGAGTTTTCTGGTATTTGTTAAAAGGCATTAAAGAATTTTCCGGTTTAACCACGGACGACATCATCGTTCAGAAATAAATCCTGGCTCCTCAGTCATCTCTATTCTCTTCTCGCTTTTTTTGCCAAGCTTAAAGACGATGAGAATGCGATATTTACGCCAACATTATGCCGATTTTGCGACGATTCTCAGCCTGGTTGCGCTGCTGCTCTTCGGCTATACCAATTGCCAAGAAATTCGCTTGAAACCGTTGGAGCTCAAAGACCCCCAAAGCCTGCATTAGAAGCCACCGAAATCGTCATTCATCATAGGCGGAGGAGGAGGCGGTGGAATATCGCCGTTGAAATCATTCATGTCAGGATAAGCGACATTGGGACCTGGCATGGGCGGAGGCGGAGGCGGCACATCGTCACCGAAATTGTCGTTCATATTAGGTGCCGGCACAAATCCATTGTCACCACCAAAATCATTGAAATTAGGCGGGGACGGGAAACTCGGCCCACTGTTCGCTGAGCTGGTTTTAGTTCCGCCCATACTCCCACTGCTGCCCGGACCTTTTTGCCCTAACTTTTGGGGTGCACCAAACATTGCGCGCGATTTGATCGCGTAACGAGGACGTTCTGCAGTAAGCTCAAATTCCTGCTTTTCCGTGACCAACTCAGGATACATTTTACGGTCAAATTTTTGTTCGTGCTTGGAGTACTCTTTGCGGTCTTCTTCGTAGTTTTTGCTCCAAGTTTTTTTCTCTTTTTGATCCTCTTGAGCCTCAGGTCCATTGTCGTCCATGAGTTTTTCAGCGCGGTGTTTGCGGAATTCGACCAGGTCTTTGTCCCGCTGTCTTTCCCACTGCTCCTGTTCTTCCAAGAAGCCACGTTCTCCTCGAGCTCGTTGGCGTTCAAACTGCTGACTTTCACTTTGATGCTCAGCAAAACCTCGCAAGCGTTCCAGGTCTGCGGTTTGCGCCTGCCCCACCGAAGCTGCCAAGAGGAGAGAAAGTATAGAAAAAGAAAGAACAAGACCCCGTCTGCACATGGGATTTATTATAACAGCCTCTGATGAAAAATTGCCTTAGAAAATCAGTTGCCCTCCCAAAGTCAGACAGTTAAGTTGCTAGGTCAGATTAAGGAGCCCCTGGATGAGTGCACTCGAAACCCTTGGCGTCTTTGCCGCCCAAACTTTTCTCATTGTTTTTGCAGTTGCCGCGGTGATTTTGCTCATCGCTCTTTTAGCTGCTCGAGCCTCCCATAAGTCGGAACTTGAAGTTGAGCTTTTACACAAGAAATACAAGAGCTTCGGCCACTTACTTAAAGCCTATATTGCGAACAAAGATGACCTCAAGAGCGAAAAAAAAACTCTCAAGGCGCAGAAAAAAGCAGAAAAGCCAGAGAAGAAAATTTTTGTTATCGATTTCAAAGGCGACATTCAGGCCTCTGCCACCGATGATTTGCGTGAAGAAATCACGGCCATTCTGCGCGTCGTGAGTCCTCAAGATGAAGTGGTGGTCCGCGTCGAAAGTCCAGGGGGCGTGGTCCATGGCTACGGCCTTGCCGCTGCTCAACTCCTGCGCTTACGGGATCGCAAAATCCCCCTGACGATCTGTGTCGATAAGGTCGCGGCCAGTGGAGGTTACTTGATGGCTTGCACCGGTCACAAAATTTTAGCGGCTCCATTTGCTATTATTGGCTCCATCGGAGTTGTGGCCCAGGTTCCGAATTTTCACCGCCTCTTGAAAAAACACGATGTCGATTACAAGGAATACACCGCCGGCGAATTCAAGCGCACGGTCAGCCTGTTGGGCGAAATCACTGAAAAAGGCGAAGAAAAATTCAAGCACCAGCTGGAAGGCACTCACCATATGTTCAAAGATTTCGTGCATCGTCACCGCCCTCAGCTGGACATGCATCAGGTCGCGACAGGTGAATACTGGTACGGCGAGCAAGCGCTGCCTCTCGGTTTAATTGACCAGATCATGACTTCTGACGAGTATCTTTTGAATTTCGCAGAAACTCACCAGATCGTGAAAGTGGAGCACCACCACAAAAAATCCCTTTCTGATAAATTCGGCGGGATTTTAGGAAAATCTTTTAAACAGGCGGGCTTGGCCCTTCTGCAGGAGCTTGAAACGCGCAAATGGATCTAACCTCAACGCAGACTCCGGTTCTGGAAGTCAAAAATCTAGAGACGACTTTCTTTAGCAAGGCGGGTCCTTTCCGCGCCGTGAACAATGTCAGCTACAAGATCTATCAGGGTCAAACTCTCGGCATCGTCGGCGAATCGGGCTGCGGCAAATCCGTCACTTCCTATTCACTGATGAGACTGATTGAAGAACCTGGACGCATCACTCAAGGTCAAATTTTCCTCAACGGACGCGATCTGCTCAAAATTTCAGAAACAGAGATGGAAAATATTCGCGGCCGCGAAATGGCGATGATTTTTCAAGAACCCATGACAGCGCTCAATCCGGTTTTGAGCGTGGGCTACCAGCTTGATGAACAGATCATGAAGCATAAAAAATGCTCGAAAAAAGAATCCCGCGACCGCGCGATCGAGATGTTAGGTTTGGTGGGAATTCCTTCGCCGGAAGAGCGTTATTTAAGTTATCCGCATCAGCTTTCAGGCGGCATGCGCCAGCGCGCCATGATTGCCATGGCTCTTTCCTGCGATCCGCAATTTTTGGTGGCCGATGAGCCCACGACCGCTCTCGATGTCACAATTCAGGCGCAGATTTTAGAGCTGATCCAGAATCTGCAAGAAAAATTCAATATGACCGTTCAGTTCATCACCCATGACCTAGGAGTGATTTCGGAGGTCGCCGATCGCGTGATGGTGATGTATGCGGGCCAGACCTGCGAAATCTCCGACACGCAAGAACTTTTCAATCGGCCAAGGCATCCCTACACGGCAGCCCTCATCCAATCACGCCCCCATTTTGGTGAACGCACCCGACGCCTGCAAACCATCGAAGGCTCGGTGCCGGCCCCACAGGAACTCCCCGCGGGCTGCCCCTTCGTCACCCGGTGCTCCAGGGCAAAAACCGAGTGCGCACCGCTCAAACCCCCTTTGGTAGAAATTTCTCCGAATCATTTTGTCGCTTGCTTCAACCCGGTGCCTTAAGGAAATTAGGATGAACGAAATTATTTTAAGCGCCAAAAATATAAAAAAATACTTTCCCATTCACAAGGGTCTACTGCTGCGTGAAGTGGCGAGCGTGAAAGCCGTTGATGGAGTCTCTTTGGATGTGCGCCAGGGCGAAACCCTCGGCCTCGTCGGCGAATCCGGCTGTGGCAAGTCGACTTTGGGTCGCACCTTGATTCGCCTGTACGAACCCACCGCGGGTGAGATCACGCTCGAAGGCAAAAACTTTTTAAAACAATCTGGCCAAGAGCTGCGACAGTCCCGCAAAGATATCCAGATGATCTTTCAAGATCCCTACGCCTCGCTAGACCCCCGGATGACCGTAGGGCAAATCATCCGTCAACCTTTTGAAATTCACGGCATGCTTTCCAAGGACGAGCGCGAAGCCCGTGTGAAAGAGCTCCTGGGCCTCGTCGGCCTGCGCAGCGCCCACGTGAACCGCTATCCCCATGAATTTTCGGGTGGCCAGCGCCAGCGTATCAGCATCGCCCGCGCCATTGCCCTGAATCCTAAAATGATCATTTGCGATGAGCCCGTCAGCGCCCTCGATGTTTCGGTGCAAGCCCAGGTGTTGAATCTTCTCGAAGACCTGCAGGAAAAATTAGGCCTGACCTATATTTTTATTTCCCACGATTTATCAGTGATCGAACACATCTGCGATCGCGTGGCTGTGATGTATCTCGGAAAAATCGTCGAGATCGCGAGCCGCGACGAAATTTTCGCCAACCCGAAGCATCCCTATACGCAGGCCCTGATCAGCGCCATCCCTCGCGTCGGCGAAGGCAAAAAGAAAATGAAGAAATCCCTCGGCGGGGAGGTTCCAAGTCCCATCAATCCCCCCTCGGGATGTTCCTTTCACACCCGCTGCCCCCACGTGATGCCGGTGTGCTCAGAAAAAATCCCGGTCCTCGCCGGTGAGACTTCTCACCAGGCCGCCTGCTGGCTTTACGAGAAGGACCAATTGATTGCGCAAAATAAAAGTCAACCCTTTGAAGGAGGAATGACAAAATGAAATTACTTTTAGGACTTCTCGTGACGGTCGGTTTTCTACTGACGAATGCTGGGATCCCTTTGGCGCAAGCGGCGCCGAGCGATGCGGAATTGAAAATTGGTATTTCTCAAGAATTTGAAAATATGAACCCCATCATTATGTCTATGGCGGCATCCACCTATATGTACCGTTTGGTGGGACGCTCGCTGATCAATATGGATGCTGACGGAAAATGGGTGACTCAACTCGCGAAAGAAATTCCTTCGCTGCAAAATAAGCTCGCGAAACTCGTCGAGGTCGACGGCAAGAAAAAAATCATCGCGACCTGGGAAATCATCGAGGCCGCGAAATGGTCCGATGGCAAGCCCGTGATCTGCGAAGATTTCAATACCTCTTTGAAGATTGCGTCTTCACCCAGCGTTTCGGTCGGAGAAAAGGAGTCTTGGACCCAGGTCGAAAAGATCGAAGCCGATCCTGCCAATCCTAAAAAATGCACCTTCACCTACGAAAAAGCGAAATGGGATTTCTACCAGCTCGCCCAATTTTTCCCGGTTCCGACCCATATCGAAAAAGCTCTCTTTGAAAAGCATAAATCTGAAAAAGAAGGCTACGAAAAGAACTCGAACTACGTTCGCAATCCGACAATGAAGGGTCTTTATAATGGACCCTACGTGATCTCGGAAGTGAAGCTCGGTTCGCACGTCGTCTTTGTTCCCAATCCTTATTTCTACGGCACCCAACCAAAAATTAAAAAAATTGTGATCAAAGTTTTGCCGAACACAGGAACGATGGAAGCCAATTTGCGCTCGGGCACCATCGATATGATTTCTCCGTTGGGTCTTGATTTGGACCAGGCCTTGGCCTTCGAGAAAAAAGTCAAAGCCGAGAGCCTCCCGTTTTCTGTCGACTTTGTGCCTTCCGTCACCTACGAGCATATTGATTTGAATCTTGATAACGAAATTCTGAAGGACGTGCGCGTGCGCAAAGCGCTTTTGCAATCCATCAATCGGGATGATCTGGTGAAAGCTCTCTTTGAGGGCCGGCAAGAAGTGGCCCTGCATTTTATTTCGCCGAAAGATATCAATTGGTACACCAAAGATCCCAAATACGTCGTGCCTCTGAGTTACTCCCGCCGCGAAGCCGGTAAATTGCTCGATCAAGCGGGTTGGAAGCCAGGTCCCGATGGCATCCGCGTGAAAGATGGCAAGCGTTTAAGCCTGGTTTTCATGACCACGGCCGGAAATAAAACCCGTGAGCTCGTGCAAGTGTATTTACAAAATCAGTGGAAGCAAGCGGGCTTCGAGATCTTGATTAAAAATGAACCAGCCCGGGTTTTCTTCGGCGAAACCATGCGCAAACGGAACTTCCAAGGCATGGCCCTGTTCGCTTGGGTGTCCTCACCCGAAAACACGCCGCGATCGAATTTGGCCTCGGATGCGATCCCCACCGCAAAAAATGGTTGGTCCGGGCAAAATATGATGGGCTGGGTGAACAAAGACGCCGATCAAAAGATCGCGCAACTGGATTTAGAATTTGATGCTAAAAAACGCAGCTCTCTCATTCATGACATTATCCGTGATTATACCGAAGATGTGCCGGTGCTGCCCCTGTACTACCGCTCAGATATTTCGGTTGTCCCTAAAAATCTGAAAAATTACCGCATGACGGGTCACCAGTTTTACGAAACCAACGAAGCTGAAAAATGGGAACTCAATTGAGGAGAACGCCGTGACGTCCTATATCTCCCGTCGCCTGATTCAAACTCTCGTGGTGATCGCGCTGCTGTCGTATTTTTGTTTTTACATCATGACATTGATGCCGGGCGATCCCGTGGATATTATGATTTCGTCGAATCCGAAAATCACTTCGGAAGATATCGTGCGTTTAAAGACTCTTTACGGACTGGATCAACCCGCCTACGTGCGCTATGGCAATTGGGTGAAGACCATTGCGGGCGGCGATTTGGGCTACAGCCGAACCTACCGTGTCCCCGTGGGTGAACTCATGGGAACGCGGCTATGGAATACATTTATCCTTTCGATGATCGCCTTAGTCCTTTCTGTTTTCATTGCCGTGCCCATGGGAATTTACTCAGCCCTGCGTCCCGGCAGCAAAGTCGATTATATCGTTAATTTCTTTTCCTTTGCGGGCATCTCGATTCCGTCTTTTTGGCTCGCCATTGTTTTGATTATTATTTTTGCGGTGAAGTTTCCGCTCTTTCCGGCCGGAGGCACCGAAACCATCGGCGCCAGTTTTGATTTTTGGGGAGAACTTGCGGACCGCGCAAAATATCTGGCCTTGCCGGTGCTCAGTCTCAGCATCCAGCAAATTGGACGCTTTGCCCGCTTCACACGCAGCGCGATGCTCGAAGCTATGCGCAATGATTTCATCCGCACGGCCAAGGCCAAGGGTCTTTCGCGCCAAGTGGTGGTCTGGCGCCATGGTTTTCGTAATGCTTTGATTCCTTTGATCACGATCCTTGCCTTGAGTTTTTCCTCTCTTTTTAGCGGAGCGATTTTGACCGAAACCGTTTTTGCCTACCAGGGCGTCGGCAAATTGGCCTATGAATCCATCGTCGCGAATGATTTCAACGTGGCGATGATTGCCTTCATCATCTCGGTGAGCATGGTGCTCATCATGAATCTCGTAGCCGATATTTTGTATGGCGTGGCTGATCCGCGCATCACGTACACTTAAGGAGTTTTCGTGCAGACCGCCCACACCCTTTCTCTGCCCCCCTACGAAGAAAAAGCGCTGCCGATGTGGAAGATTGTCCTCAGTCAATTCATCGAACACAAACTGGCGGTGGTCAGTTTGTGTTGTATTTTAATTCTTCTGAGCATTGCCCTCTTTGCTCATCAAATTGAAGCCCTGACGGATCTTCATCCCAACGAACAAAATGTGGCGCAGAGATACTTGCCCCCCTTCACCGCTTCGGAGGCCGGGACCGACACCAAAGAAACCGCGATCGAAGCTTACCAGCGCGAGCATCCGGAAGACGCCTCTCTGATTCAAAAGAAATTGCTGGAAAAGCAAATCGTCAGCGGCGCGGAAGCCGATGCCCTTTTCGAAGTCTCTGCGAAGAACGACCCCAAGGACGTCATTAAAATTCTTAAGGGACTGGATTTAGACCAAACAAAAGAGCTGCGACATGTTTTTAGTTCTTTTAAAACAATGCACTTGATCGGCACAGACGAACTGGGCCGTGATGTTTTTATTCGGCTGGTTTACGGCACCCGCGTTTCGATGGGTGTGGGTATTTTGGTCGCCTTGGCTTCTGCCTTCATCGGCCTTTTGGTGGGCAGCCTCGCTGGCTTTTACGGCGGCCTGATGGATATGCTGCTCATGCGTATCACCGATGCCTTGCTTTCATTGCCGCTTTTGCCTTTTCAGATCATGATCGCGGCGATCGACCTTGGAAAACTGCCTTGGCTGAGGGCCCTCATCAATCCGGAGTACGAAAGCATCATTAAGATGGTGATCATCCTCTGCCTGTTTTCATGGATGCCGGTCGCGCGCCTCGTTCGCGGAAGTATCCTGTCTATTCGCGAACGCGAATTTGTGCTCGCCGCAAAGACTTTGGGCGCTCGCGATAGCACCATCATCGTCAGACATATGTTTCCGAACGTGATTGCCCCGATGCTCGTGTCTATTACGTTGGGTGTGGGCGAATCGATTTTATTTGAATCGGCGTTGAGCTTTTTAGGTCTTGGCATTATGCCGCCGACTCCCAGTTGGGGGAATATGCTCAACAATGCTCAGGAGTTGATTTATCAAGCTCCTTATCTGGCGATTATTCCCGGAATCTTGATTCTGATCACCACGGTCAGCTTCAACTATTTAGGAGACGGTCTGCAGGATGCGATTGATCCGAAAGCTCTGCGTCGCTAGCATTGCATTTATTAAATTTTTGAAATTAAAACATGACATGGTTCCAAAATGGTACTAGAAATTCCCCCATCGAACTGAACTTTACTGGAGGGGTCCATGTCATTTTCAAAGTTTTTGATGTCCACAAAAATTCTCACGGGTCTATTAACTCTTTTTTTTGTCGCCTGTTCGGCGACTCCGTCGGCTCAGATCAACCTTAAGGGCGAAAGCAATGGTATTATTGGCGGAACACCCGTTGTGGCCTCGTCACCTTTGAATAGTGGTATCGTCGGAATTTACGATCAAGGGGTCGGCGCGATCTGTACAGGCTCTCTCCTTTCGAACAACATCATCCTCACCGCGGCTCATTGCGTGGGACCCGATGCGACAAAAATGTACGTGATCTTTGCGGCCGATATGGTGGGTCTGCTTGAAGGTGGAAATTCCCAACAGATTCGTCAACTTGTTCGCGCCGTCAACAAAGCCGTCGTGAACCCAGGTTGGGACGCGGCCGCCAACGAGAAGAAAGATTACGACTGGCATGATCTCGCTCTTTTACACTTTCAAGGAACCACACCGAGCGGATTCACCCCCGCCAAATTCCTCGCTGATCCGAAGGCTTTGACCACCGGGGCGGAAGTGGCCCTTGCGGGTTACGGAGTGGATAAAATCAGCCTTCAAGATGTGGATCCTAAAACTTATCCTAAACTCGATGAAGCCATCACTCACGAAGAAGTTTTCTGCAATACCGATAAGACCGAATGCAAAAAGGTCGGTTCTTCGGGTTCTGGGCTTTTACGCACCGTGGACGTTAAAATCTCGAGCGATCACGTGAGCGAAATCGTCCTGGATCAAACCAAGGGTCAAGGCGCTTGCAGCGGTGACTCCGGTGGTCCCGCCTATGTGCTTAGCAATGGTCAGTATTACCTCTGGGGCATCACCAGCCGCGGCACCTTAGGTTGCGGTGACGAAGCGATCTACACCAATGCACTCACCTACCGGGCTTGGATTGACCAAGCTTCGGCGAGCCTGCAACACTGAATTTGATTTTTTAGAATCCCGACGGCGTTGCTAAAAAGATCCTCTCGCAGCGTCCGTTGCCTTGTGAAACACGCAGATGATTCGAGCTTCGTAGCGCGTCGAGGGCCGAGGTCACCGCGAGATTCCGCGCCTTGCTCTTCGCTAAGGGATTGACCCGGCTCAGATCGAAACCGTGACTCCAGTCAAAATCAAGGCTCTTCGGTTTATCCGTGATCAGATTGATCGCGCCAAAAAGAACCTCTGCTTTTTCTTTTTGATTGTGGAGTAAAATCGTTTGGGCGATCAGATTTTGTTCCACGTCCATCGAATCCAAACCTTCGCTTAATTTGCTCGAAACAAATTTTTTCGTCTGTTCGATGGGACTATTCGTATGCCCGTGATGACCACCCATCACCATCCCGGCCGAGGGTCTTAAATTTTGTCGTTGAAAGCTTTCAAAAATTTCATTTCGAATAGCGAGATCGTGATGTTCCAAAGAAAAGACGGCCGGAATCGAAATATCATAAAGGTGATTCTGCGGGCTGATCCCCCCGGCTGAACCCATAAAAAGAACGGCGCGCGGAGAAAGTTCCAGCGCCCCTTCAATCACGTAGGCACTGGATTCTCCCCAGATTGTTCGGTCCGATTTCAGCAAGAGGTAATTCGCCTTTAGTTCTGATTTTTCATCCCTGACCCAGAGTGCGGTCAAACCATTTTCCATGGGGATTTCTTGAAAATCGACTCCGGTGGTGAGCAGGGCTTTCATTTGGTCGTAATAACCTAAGACCACCACGTCTGGTTTTTCGGGAAGCTTTTTTCCAAGCTCGCGGAAAGAATTTTTAAAGCCGGCGATCTGCTGGGCTTGGTCGACTCGGTTGAGCAAAACCTTTTCGGGCGGCAGATCCAAGGACTGAAAAAGCTGAGCGTAGTGAATGGCATATTGGTGCGAAGGCGGAATGAGAACAACAAAACGAGGGAGGCCGTCCGGAAAGGCCTTTCCCGAAATGAACACTTTTTCGATGCCCCAATCCTCGTAAACGGAAGGTAAAAAATGAACGAATTGAGATTGAACATTCAGAGACGAAAACAAAGAGCTCTCTTCGCCCGCATAAATAATCACCTTCGTCTTTGATTTTTTGAGCGCCTCCACAATTTTCCCGCCGATCCGTTGGAGCGAATAAAGTTTCGGATCTTCAATCGAATGAATTTGTTTTCCGTCAAAGTGGGTTTTGAGATTTTCAAGTTCCTGGGCCTCTAAAGAATGAGAAGCAAGGGGCCGGTCGGAGAAAAATTTCTGCAGATGGTTGGACCAGGTGTAACCCGTTTTCCAATGAAAGGGCAAAGGCTGGCCTGCCAGAACGCTCTTCTGCCAGTCCTCTTGAAAAGCCTTGAGGGTGTCAGTAGTTTCTGTCGTTTGGTCAAAATATTTAATTTCTTCCGGAAATTCTAATAAAAGCTGATTTAAGATTTGCGCTTCGGGCGCGGCCAAAGGCACGCCTCCCCTGCCATGAGCAAAAAGGCCCAAGAGCAAGACGAGCGGCAGTAAAAAGAGAAAGGCGGTTCTTTTTTGATTCACGGTTTTTTTATGAAATGCAAAACCAAGGCCCTCATAGGATCTCTTAAAACGCTTCTGTTTGAACAAGAAAACAACAAAGGGCCTTTTTTGGGCAGGAACCACCTCAATGTAACCACCTAAAAGCTCCCTAGCAGTTGATCCCTCCACGGTTCCGAACTCGTCACCCATCGACTGAAAATGTGTCATTTCCTGTGACAAGCCTGTAAAAAAGAATCTTTCTGAAGGCCTCGCAAGGGCCTTCGTCGTTCCGGGCCTAGGCACAGATCTTGTTATAGACTTGCTGTGGAAAGTTACTTTTTAAACGGGGTCATTATGAAATTTCTATTTTTAATTTTTTTGGGAAGCTTCAGCTGCACGGCTTTAGCACAGAATTCTTCGGAGCTTTCATGTAAATCACGGGCCAAAGAAATTGCCGTTCAAACTTACTCCTCTTGCATGACCGAGGCGAGAAATTCGCAGATCGATAGCATTCGCAAGAACTATAAAAATGACCTCTCGGCCCTGAAGGCTAAATACGACAGGGAACTCAAAAAAATGGTTCCGGTCGCCAAAAATAAAGTGAAAAAGGGCGCACCAAGCGTCCAAGAACTGCAGGCGACCTCGGCTCCTGCCGCGGCCCAAGGTGTCGCTAAAGCTCTGCCGACGCGCGCGACGACGCCTGAGGCGGCCCCCATCCAAATGACGACCGAGGGTGTGAGCGTGGTTCCTGCCGAAGCCAACGACTCAGATCGAGTCGATGTCATTGAGCTTCCAGCCGACGCGGCTTCAGGCACTTAAAGCATTGCAATTCCTAGCATCTCCGGCTAACCTGAAAGAGACCGGAGGATTTTATGGGTGAGTTTAGCCTGACACATTTACTGATCATTGCCGTGATTTTCTTGATCTTTTTCGGCCCAAGCCGCCTGCCCCAATTGGGACAATCTTTAGGAAAAGCCATTCGCGGTTTCAAACAGGGTATTAGCGAGATCGATGTGGATGCGAAAGATATCCACGATACGGGACCTATGGCGCAAAAACAGAATGGGCAGTTGAACAATCAAAACCCAAGCGCAACGCCTGGCCAGACCCAAACGGAAACACAAAAACAGACCCAGTCCTGATCTCTGCAAGGACCGGTTTCGAACAGGGACGGTTGTTCCCACGCCAGGCTTTTGTCATACTTTATTCATGATAAAAGCCTTTCTCTTTTTAGTCCCCTACTCTTTGCCTTATTTTTTTGCGGGACTTTCTTGGCTCGGAATGAGGGCCGGAGGCCTTGCTTGCTTCAGCGGACTTCTGTTATTTTTCGTCATTCACCCTGTGCTGGATAATGTTTTTTTCGCCCTTCTTCGCATTCCCCCCGTTGCAAACGACTTAAAAACAAACCCCCTGTTGCGGAGAGTGATGCTGCTTCCCTTGCTGGGCGCAGTTCCCCTCATGAGTGCTTTGTTGTGGGATCTGCTCTCCCATCGAATCGCCGGGGCCTCAAGCTTTGAACTCACGGGAATGATTCTCACGACCGGAACATTGATGGGGGTTCTCGGCATCAACGTGGCCCACGAACTCGTTCACCGGCGTGAAGCCGGTTTGCGGGCCTGCGGCGTTTATTTGTTAGCTCTCTGCAATTTCTCTCATTGGGGAATCGCCCACGTTTTCAGTCACCACAAAAATGTGGGAACACCGCTCGACTCAGCCACCGCGCGAAAGAACGAATGGGTCTATCATTTCTGGTTTCGGGCCTATGCCGGGGGCCTTCACGAAGCCTGGCAGGTGGAGCAGAAGCGGCTGAAAAGCTTTTCCTTGGCAGGACTCTTTCGTCATCGGATTTACATTTATTTTTTCATCAAACTCGCACTGGCCTTTGGGGTCTTTTTCTTTTTTGGTCCCCGCGGGCTGATTTTCTGGTGGGGACAGAGCCTGGTGGCCATTCTCTTGCTCGAAACCGTCGACTATATCGAGCACTACGCCCTCCAACGCAAGAAAAACCCCGAATCCAGCCTCTATGAAGCCTTTCGTGCCGAACACGCCTGGGACTCCTATCGCGCGCTCACCAATGGGGCTTTGATGAAACTGGGCTACCACTCCCATCATCATCTGAAGGCTTCCCTTCCCTATACGGATTTGCAGGTCTCACCCCACTCCCGCGAGCTTCCCTTGGGTTATTCTGGCATGGCGCTGCTTGCGCTTTGTCCGCCGCTTTTTATGAAAATGATGAATGCTCGGTTGCAATTCCCGCCGGAAGCTCTAGATCAGCCGGGGCAAGATCTGAAATAAGGCTCAAACAATCTTGATGCAAGAGCTGCTGAGCGATCACGGGATTATTCACCGTCCAGAAGGCCACCGGAATTTGACGGTCGCGAAATTTTTTAAGCTCAGCCGATGTCACAAAGCGATAATCAAGATGCAGAGCATGGATCCGCACGTAAGGCGCAAGCCATAATTTTTTCAGGTAGATTTTATTCTCTGGATCCTCTTCTCCCGTCGCGAGCAAGGCCCGGGGGACCTGAGGGAGGAGGCAGGACATGCGGTACAGGCTCAGTGGATTGAAACTCGAAATTAAAACTCGATGCGTGCTCTGCGTATCAAGAATCACCTGGGCCACCGCTTGCTCAAGCCCCCTTTGCCAAAAAGAAGAACTCTTGATTTCGATATTCACCAAAGGAGGACTTTGCGGATCGTTAAGGACTTCTTCGAGACGAGGGACCCGGGCCTTGTCTTTGAGTTCCTGCGCCGAGAGATCCTTTACGAGATCTTTTTGACCGGCGATCCGCTGCAGATCAGGATCATGAAAAACAACCGCGATCTGATCGCGGCTGAGGCGAACATCCAACTCAATCATTTCTGCGCCCAGAAGACTCGCCGCGCGAAAAGCAGCGAGTGTATTTTCTTGCTCGATCTGGTGAGCGCCGCGATGGGCTTGAAAAGGAGGGACCTGCAACGCCCGTTCAGGCCACGGCAGAACTTGCCAATGCCGGTGGTGCCAAATCAAAAAAACCGCAACTCCGGCAAGACACAAAAAAAAGAAACTCATAGCCCATCGCGGCCGGAAAGGGCCTCAAATTCAGGAGCCTCCCGCACGCCCCCTAGACGCCAGCGCTGTTGATTTTTTTTATCATGGTAAGAGACCGAACCCGTGAGCTCTCCCGCTTCGTTCCACCCGCCATCGGCCCGCAATTGGCCATGGCCTCCCACCTGCCCCGAAAAATTTTTCCAGTGGAAGGTGCGAAATTCACGCGTGCGAAATTGCCCATTCAAAGAATTGATCAAGAAGTCGTCTTTACCGCTCGCCCCCAGCACCTTCTTAAGGGGACCCAAAGTTTGAATGGCGACCGAATCGGGTTCAACCGAAATCGACGACACTTGAACATTCAAAACCAATTCGTCTTTGATAAAATCAAAGCGTCCTTTGGTGTTGACGAAATCAACCCCCTCCACCTTCATTTGCGGAATATGCATATCGCCCTTCATGCTGGTCAAATGTCCCCCACGGGTTTTCATTTCCAGTTGAGTTTTCAAAGTGCCGACGAGTCCGCCTTGGGTCATGAGCTTCTGAACCGCGGGGGAAAGCCTGGCCCCTTCGATCTTGAGCAACACATCCATGTCGCCGAAGGTCTTATCCGCCTGAACTTTGATGTTGCCGTCAAAGGCCCCATGATCCAATTCAAGATGACTGAGATCAATGTTCCATTTTTCTTTGGCAAAGGTGGCTTGAGCTTCCATGCGATCGACCACTTGCAGTTCGCGCTGCCCTTTATTTGAAAAAATAAACTCCAGGCCGGAATAGGTCCCGGCCAAATGAATATCTTCGCCGGAACGAATCTCCGCTGCTCCAGAAAAACTCCCCAGATGAGAAAAGATTTGCGTCGAAAGGGTCTGGTTAAAAAAATTGAGCACCTTATCTAAATTCAAATGTGAGACGTTGAATCGAATAGGCTCGTAGGCCAGGGGCATCAGCGATTGAACTTTGATGCGCTCAGAGTTCACCTCCATCTGATCACCTTCTAAATTCAGGTCCGAAATTTCAAAGGGGGCTTGCGTCAGGCGCTCGACGGGTCCCGAAAAACGCGAGTTAAAGGAAAGCCATAGTTGGCGCGCATTGAGATTCGCGGCGACCAGATGGTATTTTTGCAAAAGATTGAGGATCTGGCTCAAGGGAATATGTTTCACTTCACTCTCAAGCACGAGATTTTTTTCGGTCAAAGAATAATTGCCGATCAGGCTGTAATGCCCTTCACGCCAATTGCCAAAAAAATGCGCCTGGACATTGGCTTCGGGAGAGTCCCTGTACTCGATGTGGATATTGGCATGGGCCAAGTAATCGCCCACCTGCTCGTCACGAAAAAGATGGGTCTTTGCATTGAGCACGATCCATCGCGGTTCAAAATCTTTCATTTGCAAATCGAGATCATGAAACTCGGCGCGGTAGGGACCGTATTTTTCGGACTCTATTCGTAATTTGCCAATCCGAATTTCACGGATTTGATTGGCAAATTTGTCGGCGTTTCCGGAGGCACTTTCAAGATGCACCACCTGTGTGGGGAGGTTGAGGGAAGCAGTCTCTCGGGTCTGCTGAGCCTCGGGACCGAAAGAAGAGGTTTTCAGACAATCCTTGTACTCACTTCGCAAGACAAGTTGCACCTGATCCGTCTCGATTTCGCGAATCGCTCCACGACCGGCGAGGAGTCCCCAAATCGAAATCGGCAAACGCATTTGATCGATGCTCAGTTCCGGGGTCATCCAACAGGGATCACTCGCATTCATGCGAATATTCGAAATCACCACGGAAAAACGGGGGAGAATACCATCACTGAGGCTGACCACTGCTTCGTCGAAACGGACATTCACATCCTTGTGGATGTTCTGTGCCGCCCGCTCAATCTGCTCGCGCACCCGGGCCGGAGCGATGAAGGCCCTGAAGGTCAGGCCTAAAAAGAGAGCGATCAGCAGACCCGAAATAAAAATGGCCGCCCCCGGTTGTTCGGCAATCAAGTAGCGGTCCTGGGAAACGTAGGGGTTTTTTGAAGGATAAACGGCCATGCCCTATTTTGAACTGAGGAGGATGGCCGGGGCAATCACTTTAGATCTTGAGGACGAAATTATTGAAAAACCAAGGCTCTGGAGGAGAGCGAAATTTAAAAGCGAAATTATTTATATTCGAAATGGATGATTTCGAATTCTTTATCGCCCTTAGGACTCATGACAGTGACGTTATCACCTTTGCGTTTACCAATCAGAGCGCGGGCGAAGGGAGACAAAATGGAGATCATGCCTTTTTTCACATCGGCCTCATCCACACCCACGATTTGGTAATGCGATTGATCGTCAGACTCCGTATCAACGATCGTCACATGGGCTCCGAAAACAACACGGTCCGCTTTGATTTCAGCGGGATTGATCACTTCGGCCCCGGCCAATTTGCTTTGAATGTCAGCGATACGACCTTCAATCATTCCCTGGCGTTCTTTGGCAGCATCATACTCCGCATTTTCGCTGATATCTCCGTGAGCGCGTGCTTCTTCGATCGCACGAATGACGGCAGGCCGTTCTTCCAGCATTAATTTCTTAAGTTCAGCGTCAAGTTGGGCCTTGCCGCGAACAGTCATTGGAAGTTTATCAGGTAAAGCTGTAGACATGGTCGTCTCCTGTGAAAATTCAAGTCCTCTGTTCTACAGGATCTGAGGGAAATTAGCAATGGCCACTTCCGAAGCTTGCACTTATGCAATGCAGCAAAACTCCTTATCCTCTCATGACTCCTGCCCTTTCTTGCGACACACTAAAGGGGAACTCAGCGATCGGAATGACTTTTTGGAAAAAATTATCCAGTTGATAAAAAAGGCAAAAACAATTGTTTTGAGCACCCACCGCCAATGTGACGGAGATGGGCTCGGCGCCGAACTGGCTATGTCCTATGCCCTTAAAAAATTAAATAAAGACGTGCGGGTCATCAATGTCGATCCAACTCCCCGCAAATACCGCTTTTTGAATCCTGATCAACTGATCAGCTACTTTGAAAATGACCCCCAAATGGAATTTAAGGCCGATCTTTGTCTGATTTTTGACACGAATGACTGGCGTCTTTTGGAGCCTCTCTACGCCTCTTTAAAGGCCCATTGTCTGCAGATTGCCTTTATTGACCATCATCCTGTGCTGAAAAAAGGACCTTTACCGACCGAGAGCTCTTTGATTGATACGGATTGCGCGAGCACTGGTGAAATGGTGTACCGGTTGATCAAAGCCCTCGGTGTGCCGATGGATCGGGATATTGCGCGTTGCCTTTATACCAGTGTCACTTTTGACACCCAACTTTACCGCTATATTCGCAACTCTCCGGTCTCACACCAAATTGCGGCCGAGCTTTTAACCCACGACGTGAATCCGGAAGAGGTGCATCGGCATCTTTTCGGCGATCAGACCATCGGGAAAATTGCTTTTTTGGCCCAGGCCCTTTCTGAGATCGAGTATTTCTCGAAGGAGCGCCTCGCTGTTCTCAAAGTCCGTTCTGCCGATCTTTTACAGTATCAGCTGGAGCCGGATGAGGCCCGAGATGTGATCGATATGCTAATGAATATTGAAACTCTTGAGGCCGCGGCCCTGTTTCGTGAAGATGGTCCCAGCGCCTTCAAAGTCAGTCTCCGCAGCAAGGGTCAATTGGAAGTGGTCTCCTTGGCAGAGAGCATTGGTGGGGGAGGACATGCCCATGCCGCCGGTGCTTTTGTAAAGGGCGATTACACGCAAATCAAAGACAATATCGTCAAAGTCCTTCTGGCAAAGCTTGAAAAAATTTAATGGGCCAAAAAAAGCGCGCCGAAATTATTTGCCGCTGCAATAATGTCTCGCGTGAAGTCATCGAAAAGGCCATCCAAAATGGCTGCCACAGCTTGAATGATATTTTTGATCAGACCACGGCCGGAGTGGGCGCCTGTGGGGGCTCTTGCCGACGCAAACTAAAACCTTTGCTGGATTATTATTTAGAACACAAAGTCTTTCCGGAAAAAATTATCGAGGACCGCACCGGGAAAGATTATCCGCGGCCCCCGGTGGGTCTCCCTTGCGGTGACGGCGAGGGCGACGGCGGAAAGGGCTGATTTTTTTAGCTGACTTTTTTGATCGATCCCACACCTAAACGATAATCAATTATTTTTTGCACTTGCGGACGGCAGGTTCCGCAGGCGGTGCTCGCCGAAGTTTGGCGACTCACCACCTCGGGACGATGCGCTCCTGCGAGAATGGCTTGATCCACGAGATGCGTGGAAATATTGCGACAGTGGCAAAGCTCTGCTTCCGCATAGGGGAATTGCCATTGATTTTTGATTTTCAAAATCAATTCACGAACAAGTAAGCTCGCGTGATCGGCTCCTTCAGGCAGAGTCCAAACCCGGGGGTCTTTGCCAAATTGCTGTTTCATCTGCTGCATAAGGCGGGTCAAATCCCCGCAGCCCACCATGGAAAGGCTTAAAAATGAACCCTCGAGGGAATTTTCACCCTCGTACTCCACTTCAATAAAATCACGACCTTCGAGCTCGACCTTGGTTTTCATATTGAGCCTATTTCCTCAGGTCTTTATTTTAGCAAATAAATGAAGGCAAAACAGGCTAGATATGCTTCAGCACGACCTTTTGCCTCGTATTGAGTCAGCGCCGTTGCCTCAAGTGTACGAAGGCCTTCTGCTTAATTGATGCGGATAAAACGTCCCTGGCGGCAGATGCTTCGGTAGGTTACATCTCCATTGTAAGAGTCGTTGGCTTCCGAAAAAAGCTGCTCTTCGCCTTCACGGCATTTATGAATGGGAGCTTCCGCCAACGCGACAAAGGCCCCGTGATGGCAGGTCCGTACCACCGGTCTCATGCCCGCCGTGGCATTGTCCACTGGCTGTTCGTAAAAAGTTTCTGTCTGTCCCTCACGACAAAAAGGGGTTGAACGAGGGTCACGTCCGTTCGTCGCTTCGCGGGGTCCACGGTCTTCGGGAGTGTTCCCTGAAGAAGGCGCGGCCTGCACGGTGAAGCCAAAAGAGCAAAGAGTGAAGGTCATTAATAAAAAACGTTTCATGATTATTCTCCTTCCAAAAATAAAGATCTCCATCCCTACGTGAAGATCTTTATTTTTTATCTCCGGCTTTTTTCAAAATCCATTTTTTAAAGGGGAGCTGTCAGAGATCAAGTTGAAGGGCCAAGAATTGACGACGAAAGCGGAACATATTTTCCATGTCTTTTTGCACGAAGTGTTCCGCGAAAATCCATCCCAAGTATCCTGCAGGAAGACGGTACCGCACCTGATCCGTCATCAAGGTGCCGCCAGGAACCGCGCGAAAGCTATGGGTATGGAGCCAAGATTTGAAGGGGCCTCGCTGCTGAGTATCGATAAATTGAAAAGGGGGTTGCCATTCGAGAATTTCCGTTTGCCAGGCCAGAGGAAAGGCGTGAATTTTAAACTGGCAGTCAATCCGCGTACCCTTTCGCACATCTGTGGTCGAAATAGTCTTGATTTGAAAATGAAATTTCGCGGGCATCAGCTGCTCGAGATGTCGCGGTTCCTTAAAGAAGGTGAAAACTTTTTCGGGTGGCGCAGGAATGAATTGCTCTGCTTCGAAAATATCTTCGCCTTGGGCGAAGGGCTCACAGATCTCGGCAAGCGCAGTTTCTAAGTGTTCATATGAGAAGTGAAATTTTTGGATCTTTTCTGATTTTACTTTTTGCGAGGCGACCACCACCTGCGCGAATTCTCCAAAGAGGGCGCGGAGGGCCAACTGCGGGATCGGCAAAGCTAAGGGTTTACGCAAGGCCTGCGCAAATTTTTCAGAAAATTCAGCGTTCCTGGTAGGATGCGGAGAAACCGCATTGCAAGGGCCTTCGACCTGAGAATTTTCTAGGGCCCAAATGTATAAATCCACCAGATCTTGAAGGTGGATCCAGCTCATCCACTGTTGTCCCGAAGCCACCTTCCCGCCCCAACCAGCGCGGAAGGGAAACAGCATTTTTGCGAGGGCTCCGCCCTGTCGGGCCAGGACAACGCCGGTGCGCAGAAAAACTTTTCTGCCCTGAAAAGCGTCTAAGGATTTTTCCCAATCCACGCAGACCTTCGCTAAAAAATCCCCGCCAGAAGAAGAGTCTTCTGTGAGCTCTTCTTCACCACGGTCACCATAATAACCAATGGCCGAGGCCGCGATCAATGTCTGAACCCTGGGTGACAAAGAGTTCAGTAAATTTTCACTTCCTTGGATCCGCGAATCGTAGATCTTTTTCTTTTGCTGTGTTGTCCAGCGCTGCTGCGCTACCGATTCGCCCGCCAGATGAAAGACCGCTTCGACCTCTTTGAGCTTCTGATGACGAACTGGACCTTGAGACAAGTCCCCTTCGATGATCTCGGCCGGAAAAGGCAAAACTTCTTCGGCTCCTCGGAAGTTGCGCGAAATCACGACGAGCTGATGGTTTTTTTCGACCAGTTTCTTACCCAGCTCGCGCCCGATAAGACCCGTCGCTCCGGTGATTAGAATTTTCATGACTCCCCTGTTCTCAATGCATGACTCTTTCGCCAAACTAAGATAGAATCATCTTCTATGACCAACCCAAAAGATAAAGACGGCAAAACACAAAGTCCTTCTGCGAAAGAGATGCCCGCTCCCAGTCTTAAAAAAATCAGGTCTTCTATCCTTTCTCGTAGTTTAAGCATGGCTAAGCTCACAATACAAGCCGGCGCTTCTCTTGCGGGGCAAAGAGTGACTGGGGCCCTCTCCGGCACGGAGGCCCGCGAAGAGAAATGGAAAAGTTTTTTAAAAACCCAGGCCCACTCCATTACCAAAGAGTTAGGTGAACTCAAGGGTTCTCTGATGAAGGCCGGGCAGATGATTTCGGTTTACGGCGAACATTTTCTGCCGCCCGAAGCGAATGAAGTTTTGAAAGCTCTGCAGGCCGATTCGCCCCCTCTGCACTGGTCGGTGATTGAGCCTGTTTTACATCAATATCTTTCCGTCGAACAGTTAGCGGCCCTCGAGATCACGCAGGAACCTTTGGCTTCGGCTTCGATGGGACAGGTCCATCGCGCAAAAATTCGCGCGACCGGGGAAAATGTCTGTTTGAAGATTCAGTATCCCAACGTGGATAAGGCGATCGACAGTGATCTGCGGGCCATCCGCAGCCTGCTCAGCTTGATGAAACTTCTGCCGCGGGATCTCAACATGGATCCCATCTTTGATGAAATTCGCAGCATGTTGGTGCAGGAAACCAACTACGAAAATGAAGCTCAATGCACCGAAATTTTTTATAAACTTTTACAAGGGGATGAGCGCTACGTCGTTCCCAAAGTCTACCGGGAGTTTTCAAATCAAAAAATTCTGACGACGTCCTTTGAGCGAGGGGTCCGTCCCGACGATCCTTTGATTCAAGGTTTGAGCGATGTCCGCCGCAACCGTTTGGCTTTTAATTTTTTGGAATTGTATTTAAAAGAGCTCTTCGAATTTAAAATGATGCAAACAGACCCCCATGCGGGAAACTACAAGATTCGTGTGGATGCCAACGGTAACGATCAATTGGTTTTACTTGATTTTGGCGCCACCCGCAGTTTTGCGGACTCTTTTATATTGCCTTATCAACGCATGATCAAAGGCGCCGTCCTCGGACGTGATGGGGATTTTAAAGCGGCCGCACGGGAGTTAAAAATATTGCGAAACGAAGACAATGAAGAGCTGCAAAAAGTTTTTTCTGAATTCTGTTATGAGTCGGCCGAGCCTTTTGCTGAACAGAGTACGCCCGATGGCTGCTATGACTGGAAAAACACGGATCTACCCCAGCGCCTGAGTAAAAAAATCTTTCAGATCTTAAGATCCCATGCGTGGCGCACGCCGCCTAAAGAGTTGATTTTCTTAGATCGAAAAACCGGCGGCGTTTTTATTTTTCTGGGCGTTCTACGGGCCCGCATTCGGGGTCGCGATTTGATGCTGAAATATCTGGAAAAGGTGCCTTGAGTGTGAGAGGCTCGGCCCATGAAAAAACTCATTGGCCTCGCCCTGACTTTCGCGGTTCTTTTTCAGGCGAACTCAAAGTCTGCAGACTCTAAAACAAATCTCGCTTCGCTGCCTTTCGCCGCGGCGATCCCTCTGCAAAAAGGCGCGCCCCTCCAGTTGAAAGATCTGCAAAGCCAAGTGGTTTTGCTGGATTTCTGGGCGTCCTGGTGCGAACCCTGCAAAGAGGCCTTGCCTCACTATGCCGAAATGGAAAAAAAATATAAATCCCGTGGCCTTAAGGTGGTTGGGATCAATGAAGATTCCAGTTCTATCGAGCGTGAGAGCTTTCTTAAAAAAATGAATCTGCATTTTCCTCTCTACGAAGACAAAGATCAGGCTTTCGTCAAAGCTCTTGGTGTTGAGGCCCTTCCTACCTTGGTTATTTTTAACTCCTCAGGAAAGGTCATTCAACGTTTGGAGGGTTTTGAAAAGAAGGACCTCGTGATGCTTGAGAAAAAAATAAACGAGCTTCTCCCGTGATTATACAGCAGAGATCTTTTTACAAAAAATTCGCCCTGATTTTGTTTTTTTATACTTTACTCGTCATTCTCTGGGGAGCGTGGGTCCGCATCTCTCACTCAGGAGATGGCTGCGGTGACACCTGGCCCTTGTGTCACGGCCAAATCATCCCGACGGCGCAGCAAGGAAAAACATGGGTCGAGTTCGCGCACCGTTTGATGTCGGGGCTTTACGGCTTTGCGGTGATTTATTTTTACTGGAGCGCACGCCAGCTTTTTCCGGTCCAACACTTAGCTCGCCGAGCAGCCTTCTGGGTTTTGATTTTTATGATCACCGAGGCCCTGTTGGGTGCAAAATTAGTTTTATTTAAACTCGTCGGCGCAAACGACACGCCCTACCGCGCGCTTGTCATGGCTCTCCATCAAGTCAATTCATTGCTTCTGAGTGGGGCCATCACACTCAGCTGGGTTTCTGTCGAAGAAGAAGAACTTGCACCTTCATCTTTTTGGCAGGATCGCAATTATTATTTTCCTTTGTTGTTTTTTCTGATTGCGATCAGCGGGGCATGGGCCTCACTTGCCACAACTTTGTTCCCCAGCGAAAATTTATTTCAAGGATTTTTTGCGGACTTTTCTGCGAACTCCCATTACCTCGTCCGCCTGCGCGGCCTGCACCCCCTGATCGCTTTTCTTGTGGGCAGTTACTTTGCCACTTTTTTTTGGGTCAAGAGCCAAAAAGCAAAAACAATTTTACTGCAAAAAAGCGCCGCCCAAGCCAGCTTTATTCTCTTGATTGGCATGGCCTTCGGCGTTTCGACCCTACTCGCCCTTTCACCCGTGTGGATGAAAATCACTCATTTGGCTCTCGCTCACCTGATCTGGTTCTGCCTCTTGCGCTTCATCTATGCGTGGCGGCAGGAGAGAAAGGGTGAGGTCGCAAATCTTTGAGTTTGAGGCGGCCTCTCCGTTTTTTAGAAGGGTTTGATTTTGTTGTTTAGATCCTCAGATTTGCCTGTGGTTAACCGGAGTCGATGTAGGATCATGCCATTGAGTATATTTTTTATTTAGTTCTTTCAGCTCATCGAAGGTATCATTTACTCGTTCTGCTAGGACTTTTTTATTTGTAAAAAATGTGGCGGCACGTTCTGCCAGTAATGGGTTCCGCGTAGGCTGGCCATCCATGAGCACGGGCAACTCTGGCCACGATGGCCAGAGTTCCAAAGTAAAAAAAAAATTAAAACGCTTGAGCTAAAGAAAAGAATCATCGTTTCTGCTGAGCTGTATTGGTTTTGCAGAGACACCAGTCTTTCAAGCGGTGGATCTCCTTGCTCGAGGTTTGTAGGGGCGAAAACCAATCGCTTCTAGGAAATTTTGTTCAATATAGAGGGCCACGCGGATCTTCTCGCGGCCCCAGCTGACAATTCTCGAGAAAGGCCGCGCTTCCCAAAGATTTTTATACAGACTGGGAGAGCCCTTCTTCGCTTCGCCGATGATTCGGGGAATCAGGGCGGTGATCGTTTTAAGGAAGGCGATGTACTGAACGCGAGATTTGGCCCGAATCAGCAGATGGATATGAGTAGTGTTGATGCTGAATTGCTCGAGACTCACCTGAAAGAGTTTTGCTTTTTCGATGAGAGTCTTTTGAATGTTTTGCAGGTATCTGGCGTCGCGGAAGCTGATGATCTGAGGACGGTACTGGGATTTCAGCACGATGTGCATGAAGTTATTCTTGGAATGCGGACGTTTGCATTTCGGATGGGATTTCAGCATTGATCCGCCGAATTCTTTTCGCGCCGCAAAGACCGAGTGTTTGC
>WBZN01000320.1_pt1 | contig 48254 bp, 38 predicted proteins | sample 5204281 | NCBI WGS metagenome assembly WBZN01 (sample SAMN12344347, study PRJNA552823) | activated sludge metagenome | biome: Activated sludge suspended growth; feature: Nitrification reactor; material: Wastewater; isolation source: activated sludge from nitrification reactor of wastewater... | reverse complement strand
GATATCCCGAAACTTCTCAAATCAGTACTTCGACACATCTCAGGAGTAGCACGCGGGCTTTACCGTTTCTCTACCGGCGGCGAGCGATGCGCCGTCTCCAGACAAGGATGAGGCTCCGCCTGCAAACCTCGTCGGGGGCAAATGACATGGGCACCAATTGGTTTACGGATGGCGTTGTCGCCATGCCTGGCGGGCGTATCCAGTTCGACTTCGTATTTGAGGGCAAACGATATCGGCCGTCGATCCGCCGCCCGCCCTCGCCACGCAGCATTCTTCGGCAAGCCTTTGAGTACGGTTACCGGGATCAACCTGAGAAGTTCAACCCTGCACGCGGGCTACGGAGCGCTCGCCAGAAGAAGAGGGATCGGCCGGTCATTGATCCGTTCTCCATGCACGACGCCGAGTCCTTGATCGCCGCCATGCATCGCGACTGGGGTGAAGCGCAGGGCAACAAGGTCGATCACGAACATGTGTTCTGTGATGAGAACGGAGAGCCCTTTCGTAATCTCCAGCGCCAAGGGACCCGATGGCGCAAGTCATTGCAGTCGCTGAAGCTCCGCTATCGGCGTCCGTACACGGCACGACACTCCTCAGTGAGTTGGAACTTGATGATTGGCAAGAACCCGCTCTGGGTGAGCCGTCAGCATGGCCACAGCATCAGCACGATGCTGAGGGTCTACGCCGCCTGGGCCGAGGGGGCGACCGAGACCGACGTCGGCGCGATTCGTCGCTCAATGAACCCGTGTGCCACTACGCGGCAAGGTTCCATTCCGGCGTGTCGCCGAATTTTCGGAACCCGTTCAATGCTTGCGAGAGAGGGATCTTCGCCGGCCGGGGAATTTCTGTCAGTAGATCTGCCACTAGAACGGCACGGAGAACCGCAAGTACGTGATAACTATTGGAAAATCTTGGCGGAGGCATCAGCGAAATCAATAACTTGCTGATTTCTCAAAAACTTTTATCCCCTGCAGTACCCTCGAACCCCCGGATTTGGCAGTAGATTTGGCAGTAGCCCGGACGCGCCACATCGTGCGAAAAACTCATCACGAGTACTCGTAAAGTTCCTTCTCTTCGAGGTCCCGATAGCCGCCCTGTCTGGATGCTCTGAATCCTCTTGCCCACACCCGGCTAAAGCCCAATCGCCCGTGTGCGGCCAATTGGACGACAACTTGCAGTTCAGAGTCGTGATCCTTCAAAGCGTCGACGTAGGTTGTCACCGTAACGCGTTTTCCAAACCCACCCAACTCAACGGTTTCGTGCGCCGGTAGCTTTGCCAGTGCTTGATAGCTCATGGCGCGCAAGTTGGACAGCACGTTCGCAGCCTGCGGCAGTGCAGCCTGGTAGCTCGACCTCGTCGACGGAGATGGCCCAGACTTCTTGAAGTCTCGATCGAACGTTGGAAGCAGGGAGAACCTTGCGAAGGCATCCCTCACCTGCGCCATGTCTATCGGCGGCTCCACTTCGGCAGGTCCGATCCAGTAGCGGCTGTTGTCGCCGAACGGTTCGTGCACCACGCAGTCCCTTCCCAAGTACCGAAATGAATATCGATCATCACTGAACCAGATCCGCTTGACGTCGGAGACATCTGGCACAGTTGTGAGCACGCGTCGCATGAATCCGAATGACCACGGCAGAGCGTTCGATATCTCGAAATATGCCACCGAGCCGTCGTCACGGATATGAGCATGCGTCTTCACGTGAGTGACGCCTCCTCAGCCAATCCGTGGATGATAGAAGATGATTGAAGTCGACTGCGTAACGTCGCAAACAACGCAGCCAGCAATTCGGCGCTTCGATCTTTTCTGAGAAGGCGATCTACCAGTCCGCCTTCCACGAACGCAAAGACCTGCCAGTGACCTGGCGGCGAGTCGTTTACACATGTCACGTACAGAGAGTAGGTCGCCGACTTGACTGGCACGCACCAACCGAAATCCTCTGCGATCGGCGCCCCGACCGAAAGACCCGACGCACGGAGTTCTTCGCGAATCCATTCCGCCAGGGCCTTGCCGGTTATTCCCGGATTTGTCGCTTGTTGCTCCCCGGGTACGATTGCAAAGGCCGAGGATTCGAACCTCAGGATGGGACTCTGCTTCATAGAAGTGTCAGTGATTCGTGATCGCCCCCGGCATCTCGCCATGGGCCACCGGCATGCCAGTGTTGGTCCGGACGGGCTACCTGTATGGATTGGGTAGTCGGCGCAATGAAATTCGCAATTTCTGCGACGATCGTCGCGAAGTCGTCGACCAGTTCCGGCTCACCAATTCTCTTGGCAAAGGCAGCCCATTGCTGACGGTGCCCGGGGTCACCGAAGAAACTCGCTGTAAGTCCAGGTGGAGTCTCCGCAGGAAGTGGCGTCCCGCGACGCTCAAAGGTCGAACGGACTGCGCTCGACAGCTGCGCTCTCGTGAAGGAGCAGTTTCGGGACAACATCCAGATATCGTAGTAATCCTTCATCCGACTGTTTCGCAGATCGCGTACCACCATGACGTGGAATTTCTCCGCGATCGCGGCTTCTACTGGATAGCCGGTGAGCCTGATCGGATCGCCGCCCAACATCAGCGGAAATTCGATTCTCACAGGATCCGGAACGACGGCGTCGCCCACGCCAAAATCGATCTGTACGCGCTGGCGCACGTTGCCCATCCGCGCAGTGAGGCGAGTCCGAGTGCCGACATACCCCGCCTCCTCCGTAATGGCTTCGGCGACGATAGTGGCGGCATCGAATTCGACCACATCGCCAGCATCCGGGATGGCGGCACAGCGAGCAACGAATTCACGAAGAGTCGCCTGATCGGCGACGCCGCGTCGCAGCAGATCAATGTCCATGGTCGGGCGCGCCCGCGGCAGGCCCCAGACACGGAGCATCAGCGCGCCATTCAACAGCACGGTGTCGGCATCCGGCAACCGCGCAATGCGGGCCAGGAACCGCTCGATGACATACCGTTGCAGCACATCGTTGAAGCTCAATCCGCCGGCATCCGCCAGGTTGCGAAGGCGGGCCAGGGTCGATGCGACGCCGGGAGTTTGGGGGGTCACGGGACTGCCTCGAGGTAGGGACCCATGACGCGCTCCTGACGCAGCAGCCTCGCGAATTGCAGGATCTCTTGGTTGGTCACTCGCTTGCGCGTTCGCGCAAGACGCAGCGCCTCGACGGCGACGTCGAGTCCGATCTTGTTCCGGTACTTGAAGCAATCGACGAGCGTGCGGGCGACGCAGTAGACACGGATGACCATACCGTCGACTGAATGGGACTCGATGCCTTCGTCGAACGTTATTGGGTCGAACCGATAGACCGTGACGGGCGGCGACCGCAGCCGCAGGGCGGCGTAATTTCCGCGGGGGACGGCCAGCTGGACCGTGCGCGGTACCTGCGTGGTCAGTTCGTGAAAGGCCAGCGCGGAGACCAGGCAGACGACCGCGTCTGGCGCCTTGGCCGCCACGACCGCGAGATCCGGGTCGCTGAACTCTTCCGCCGACGCCAGGCGATAAAGGCCACGAGTGAGCCTGGTGACCTGGCCCTCGGCGGCGAGACGGTAAAGCGTCGCCGGATGGATGCCGGCATCGAGCGCTTGGCCGGTCCGCAGCGTTCCACCCCGCTCCCGGAAGGCAGCGAGGGCCTGCGCAGCATTTCGGGTGCGGGCCATGCGGATAATTCTAGTACCATTAATGTGTTTCTGGCAATATTTTTATCCATTGATGCCGGAATGGGCACCGAGTCCGCCCGGACGATCCTTGACGTCGAGCCACGGCGTCGCCCGAGTTCAGTGATCCGAGGGGAGAGTTCGATGACCAGCCGAGGCCCCAGCACGGGCGGCGTTCGCGCCAAATCAGATAACCGCATCCAGTTCGATTTCATGCTCGACGGCGTCCGGTATCGACCGACGATTCGACGCCCACCGACGACGCAGAACCTCCGCGCAGCACGGGAGCGGCTCGTCGGCATCCGCCAACGGATCCGCGCCGGCACCTTCTTCTTTGACCACGAGTTCCCGGAATACCGGTTCCTGGGTCGCGTGATCGACCCTTCCCAGGTACGGACCTGCAATCAGGTCTTCGACCAGTTCATCGCGCACTGCGAGTCGCGATTCCGGCGCGATGACCTCGCTTGGGTCACGGTGAACGGATACCGCCGAATGCTCAACGCACTCTGGCGACCGCGCATCGGAGCGCTGCCGTTCCTTCGAGTCGACTACACGATGCTCGCACGCATCGCGGATGGGTATCGCTGCAGCAAAAAGACCTTCGATAACGCGGTCAGTGTCCTGCGGCGCGCCTTCGACTTTGGCTACCGCAACCATCCGCACCACATCAATCCGGCGCCTGGCCTGCGCGGCTGTCGCATGTCACGCAAGGATCGCCTCCGGCCGGACCCGTTCCGGATCGACGAGGCCGAGCAACTGATCGCGGCGATTCGCGAGGACTGGGGCGAGGCGCAGGCCAACTACGACGAGTTCCGCTTTTTCACGGGCCTGCGACCCTCGGAGCAGATCGCGCTCACGGTGTCAGATTTCGATCCGGCGCGCGGAACCCTTCGCGTCAACAAAGCGCGCGTCGCCGGCGTCGATCGCGCAACCACCAAGACAGGCGTGCATCGCGTGTTCGAATTGTGTCCTCGCGCACTTGCCGTGTTGCGACGACAGCTCGCCCTGCGCGACCAATTCCAGCGAAACGGCCGGCTCCGGCATGCGCACCTGTTCTTCAGCGACGACGGCGCGCCGATCCAATCGATCCACGAGCCCGGTGCGCGCTGGACGAAGACGCTGGCTCGGCTACCGATTCGGCCGAGACGCCCGTACTGCGCGCGTCACTCCTGCGTGAGCTGGAACCTGATGCTCGGCAAGAACCCGCTTTGGGTTGCCCGGCAGCATGGCCACAGCGTGCGCACGATGCTTGAGGTCTACGCAGCGTGGGCGGACGGGGCGGTCGAGTCCGATGTGGAAGTCATCCGACGAGCGATGGGGATCAATGCCGAGGGCCCATCAACACAGCGGCCTCCCCTGCTTCGGCGCCTCGCGCGATGGCTATTCCTGGGCTCACGAACCGAGCCCACTTCAGGCAACGGCTTCAGCGTCTGGCACTGGATTTGGCACCAGGAACGCGGTGCCTGCACCTAAGCCCATGAGATCGAACAGGAAAGAACTGGCGGAGAGAGAGGGATTCGAACCCGGGAAAGACCCCCTGCAAGATCAGCAAGTTACGGATTCAAAAGAAAATCCTGTCCCCGTCGATCCCCCGGAATCCCCATAGCTGTCACTGGAGCTGTCACTGGAAATCCCTTTCACTTCCTCCCGCCGTGTCCCGCGTTCGCCGCAGTCGTGAGCGATCGTACATTCAAAACGGTTCGTGCCCTATTGGGCAGGATCGCTTTTGGGTGAAGTCTCTATTGGGGCCTGGGCGTCGGCGTTAGGTGCTCCCGGCTCGTGATTCTTCTTAGTGAGTCTGAAATGCTCGAGCGCGCGCGCGACGGCCTCGTCGGGTACCTGTGGGATGATGTTAACCGGGATAACGACATCGCAGTCAACAGGCTCTGCGCCCTCAATCGCCAGCTCAACTGTCCCGTTGCCAACTACGCTGTGGAAGTACCGCGTATAGTCTTCGACGTCCTCCTCAGTAATCTTGGCGCCACGGCGCAGTCCCCCCTCGTTTAGCAGTGTTTGCATGTGTCCTGTTCGCACGTCCATAAGAAATGCCAACAGGATGGTCTGCCGCTCGTTCACGGCGAAGAACTTCACGACGCCATCGCCCGCTGCTGCCGGCACAAGTGTCATTGCCCTGAACTGCTTTGCGGGAGGGTCAGGCCACAACCTCACTGACACCCTCCCACCCGTGAGCTTGCCGAGGTCCTCCGCATTCCCAACTGCCCGTCCTGCTTGCAATGCCGCTACCGCTTGAGGCGTCATCAGCGCGTGCCACGGCGCCACGCGGTCGCGGGTCTCGTAAAGGTCCATCTCGTCGGGCACGCCTGCGTCGACCTTAATGTACCGGGTCGCCAGGGCCGAGATGACGTCCAAGTCAGCAAGAATACGTTTGCGATCTGCCGGGATGTCCGGATCAACAATGCTACGACCCACGCTCGCATGAGCCACCGCACAACGTCCTGAATCGAAGAGGTGATCGTTAACGTTTACCCCGTACCCCCGAAGTTCCTTGATGCGCTTGACAGCGCGCTCTTCGGTGATGAGATCCAGGTTCCTCTCAACCCACGCAATCCGAGTTGTGGAATCAAATTGACTCTCGATGACCTTAAAAAACGACAAAAACGAGTACGGCGCGTGCGCATGCTCGAGTCGGCGTCCCTCGCGCAGGAACGCAAGCGCCTTGCGCACCCGGTCATCGCTGATCACCGGCATATGGTTGCAGCTAAAACCCTTCTTTCCACTTTGTAGCGGGGTCCGGACGGCGTCGCGGAGAGCGCCCATACGGATCATGTGCGAGCCCCACGTTTGATGCGTAATGTCTACATATCCGCGTTTGTAGAATCCAAGCACTGATGTGAATCGGTACAGCCGCGACATTGCCTCATCAATAAAGTCTTGTTGTGCGTGAGTACTTATTGCCGGTGCGAAGGGCAACTGATGTCCTTCCTCTTGCCGCGCTCCGTGCAGTAGGTACTCTTCACCGTCATACTTGACCCATACGTCATCAACAGGCCATGCAATTCCTGAAGCCACGGCGGCAGTGATCCAACCATGAAGGCCTGCCACTCTCGCAAGCGCATGTTCTCCGAAAACATGGGGGACGTAGGGCGTTTTCAACAAGGGCTGATGGCCTTCTACAAGAGCATAGAGACATTTACCGTCAGATCTGCCGAACACAGATCCGTGTCACTGCAATAGACGCCGATTCACAGATGGCGAATCGACTTTCTGATATCCACCCGGCCGCCCAGTTTCACATTCGACCAGGCAGATCACTTTGCGCAATCACGACCTGCAGATCAAAGAAATGCGTTCCCACAAAGCGAAGCATCCGGTCCTCGCCAGCCAAAACCAAAGGCACTGTAACCTTAGCCGCAATCTCGTCGCCGACTACCGCGACGATAGCCGCCAGGATGGCCTCATCAGGGCTACCGCGCGAATATTGATACATAGCGGCGCATGTCGGACATAGCGCGAGCCTGTTTTCATAGTAGTGATGAGCGAGCCCCTTCAGGACTTGCACGGCCTCAAAGTAGTACTCACCAGTACGAAGCTTGAACGGCATTTCATTCGAGCACGCTTGACAGACCATCTGCCCGTGGGCGTTTGTATACTTTGCACGGAGGTACGCTTTAGCCTCAGCTACGACCCCCGGCAGATTCGGCTGGATCGATCGCTCCCGCCGCACGGCCGAGTTCTCGGGCGCATTGTCCCGGTGTTCCATTACGCCTTTGCGACGTCTCGTTGGATTGCGTACCTCCTCTTCGGGCTGCTGGGGCCTGGCTGCATGCTGCTTGATGAGAGCAGCCGCCGTCTTGGGATCAATGCCCGACTCACGCAACGCGTTCGCCAGCTCCGTGGCGGCCCCGAGTCCGTCGAAGCCAACCTCTCGCGCAACAAGGTCCTTGCGCCTGTACTCGGCCGACTGTCGCTGAATAGCTTCCTCGAAACCGATTGCACTTAAGAGCCCGTTGCGATCATCGAACAGAAACCCCCGTGGCAGTTGATCACGACTGATGTCCTGGGGTTTGTGGAACTGGCCACCGGCATCCGGTATCCATGCATTGGCCTTGAGCCAGGAGATCAGCTGCGAGTCTGCTTCTCGAACAGTGTATTGCCGATTTGGCCGGAATCGCGCCTTGGCCACTTCCGGACGCGCGTTGGTCCACGTTACCCAGAGAAGGCGACTGCTCTCTATTGTCGGCGTCCTCACAAAGGTATCGATGTTCTTGATAGTCCAGTCAACGTCGATTGCTGAATCGGTCCACCGTACCCCAGCGCGACGGTAATCCGCGCGAAGTTCGTCCCTGGCAGGGTTGCCGCGGGTGCTCGTTTGAACGATGGGCAACTCGGTCTGAATACCAAGTGCCTTGACGAATTCGATGAGTGCCTTTTGGGGGCCCACTTTCTCGTAGCCGCTCCAGAGCATTCGCCTGTCACTGGCACCCTCGACCGCTGACAGACCGGTCTCTTCAAAAGGCACATCAAGAAAAAGGCCCTTCACCGAGCACCAGTGGAGGTCGGTCTCACTGCCGACCTTCTGTCCGAGGAAGATCCTCTTTTCGTGGAAGACCCGCGTCTTGAGCGGAAACGCCTTATTAAAGGCAATGAAACGCCTAATGTGATCAAGGTGAGTTTTCCGGTCCGGAAACGCTTCTCCGCTATATAATTCAAGTAACGTAGCGAGTTCGGCCTCCTCATCAAAAACGCGCACCCCCGCTTTCTCCAGGAACAGCCGCGCAGCGTTCTTCTGTGACTCCGATTTTCCCGAGGAGTAAGTGTCCGGCCTGACGAGCAGCACATCATTTGGCGTCGACGCCTCGTCGAGGGACGGAAAGTAGGCCTCAGCTGGTTTGACCATGCCTGTGCCCGACCCAACGTCCACTCGAACCAGTGCGAGGCCCGAAGTGTCGAGATAGTGATAGTGGCGCATCGTCGCGTCGTGAAGGAGCGCGTAGAGGCGCCTCAACCACGCGTCGTCCTTTGCGGCGAGCCAGCCCTTGAGTCGTTCAGGTCGCGTCGGGTCTTCCTCCGACTCAAGATTTGCGCTATCGCACCTAAGAGCGTCGCAAAGCTGCTGCCATCCCCAGTCGTCAATCTCAAGCGCATCAAGGAACTTGTCAGCCCGCTGGTTGACTTGCGGAGGATTTGCACACCACAAGGGACTCGCCAACCGGTCCCCGGTCACCGTCGCCAAGTCTTCGTCGCCGATCAGATTGACGATGTCCGACGGTCCACGAAACAGATTCCCGGCAATTTGATGAGCCCCCGACTTAGTCGGAACCAAGCGCTTCGACTTGAAGGCTTCGACGATTTCAGCCCTAACGGGGGCATAAAACGGCAACAGATTGTCGTCATCGATCGGAAGCACCTCAAGTGCCGCCACCGTCAGCAGTCCGCGATCACGAATGTCCTCCATAGACTCAGCGGCCAGTGCGGCAAGCGCAGCGAGGAGCTGGTCATTCCCCGGACAGTCCCGCACGCTGTCGCGTGCCACCGTCGAAGCGAATGGAGCATGCAAATGGAACCGAAGATTTGAGGTCTCTTTGTCCGCTGGGAAGTAGATGCAAACACGTCCCGGACTCAGAGGAACTACCCGCCATCGCGACTTCTGACTCCGCCCTTCGGTTTCCTCTAGTCCATACGCCACGGCAACCGTGCACTCCTTGCGTGTCGACTCGTCATCAATCGTTACGACGTTGCGGTAACGCAACCAGTGTGACTTGCGTGACTTACCTTCAGGTCTTTGAACGCTGACCTCTATGTGTTCGCCCTTGCTCTCTGCTTGCTGGAGATTCGAGGGCAGAACGCGCTCCAAATGACCCTCAGAACCATCCGGCAACATGTAGCTGATCCGGCAAATGTTCGACAAAAAGAGCAGAGTCGCGTCGTCCAGCGCCTGCAACGCGCCGTTGATCTCAGGAGCGGCTTGCCAACCACTCTTCTTTGGGTGGTCAAAGGGAAAGACGAACCTCGTCTTGAAGCCATTTGCACCGAGGTACGAAGACACTAGTAGCTCCGGGACCACGAGATCACGGATACAAAAGTGATACTCGCCGGAGTAAATCTCAGGCGTCTGCGTGTACGCAAAGACCGCCTTGAAACCCACTCCGAACTTCCCGATCTCCGTGGGAGAGTCCGCCTTCGTGCTGTCCCCTATGCTGGTAATGGACTCTACGTCCCGTGCCGAGAACAGCCGTGAGCCGTCGTGCTCGAAGACCAGAGACTCTTTGGAAAGGGTGAATCTCGCATGAGAAGCCTTGGCATCTTCTGCGTTCTGTAGGAGTTCGTAGATAAAGTGCGCGTTGTCGGGGTAGAGCTGCGTGAGCAACCGAAGAATTCCCGCTTCAAAGCCCTTATTTCGTCGGAGACCATCAACATAGGCGAGACGATCTGACCGCAGCTGCTGAAACGCTGCCTTGTCAAGCATCATCGGACCCTCGCCGATCCTTTGAGTACTGGCCATTGGTCACTATCCTGTCGGCCCGGGCGGGTTCTCGACCATCAAGACGCCAAGGACAGCAGCCTCGGCTACGATCTCTGCTTGCCCGGCCACGCGATCCAACTCGGAACGCCGCCTCTCATAGTCCCGATTGGCCGCTTCGAGCTGCCCCTCCTTCATTCGCCTGATTCGAGCGTCGGTAGCCAGATCACGCTGCTCTTCGAGCAGCGCCACTCGCGCCTGGTGAGATGCCTTTAGGGATGCGAGCCGCACCTCGGCGGACCGAGTTACCGATTCGATGTGCTCGCTGCGGCTACTCATCCAGACGCGATAGTGGATGGCTTCGAGACGTTCCTCTTCGGCAGCGGTCGTCGCCGAGGCGTCGTCAGAAGCGACCGCGTATTCGAGGAGTCCCAGAAGCGCCTTTGCATGTTCTTCGCTTTCGCAGACGGGCTGGAAAGCGAAAGACTCCATCACGCCCAGGATCTTCCAGCGGTAGATCGCGAACGGATAGCGTCCAGCTGCGACAGTCGACGACTTGGCCGACACCGAACACGACAGCGTTGCGGATGAGTCCAGAGATTTGGCCGCCTGCCTTGCCAGCGGGTGTGTCGGAGTAACGAACGTCGCTGAACGATCTTCGTCGGCTGTGGCTGGGTCGAACGTGATTCTGAGATATGGATCGCTTCCCTTGAGCCAGCGCTCCCAGGAACGATCCACGGCGCCGAGCTGCGATACCGCCTTGAAGTCGTCGATCAGCCTGTTGCGAATCTCCTGATTGAGCTGAACGCTCACCATGGGCTGGCGACCCTGTAGATTGTACGAGCGTCCTCCTTCAAGTGCCGAGAAATAGCGGTCGATCAGGTTGCGAATCCTGGGCGGCGTCAGCCAGAAGCTCGATGCACTCTTGATCAGCTCCTCATCTTGCTTTGGCACCGCTAGTCCGAACAGCGTGGCCTGCTGCTCTTCCAGTAGCATTTGCTCCTGCACCACACGGATCTCGTTGTCGGCGAGCTGCTGAAGCCGACGCGCCTGCTCCTCCAATGTCAGTTGAAGGTTCTCGGCGATTCCGCGGATCTCTCGGGTCAGATTGCCAAGGATCTCCTCACTTCCACCTAGTGCTTGCCGGAACACACCGATCCGCAGAAGACACCGTTCGTATATTTCGGCATCGACCGTACCGGGTGTGATGAAGTTGAAAATCGCGACGGTTTCGCTTCGCTGGCCATAGCGATCGATTCGACCTATGCGTTGCTCCACGCGCATCGGATTCCACGGCAAGTCGTAATTGACGATGCCATCGCAGAACTGGTAATCGAGCCCCTCGCAGCCCACCTCCGAGGACAGCAGCAGATCTAACGCCCGAGGATCGTCCTTCGGGCGACTGAATCGATTGCGCAGCTCTCGCCGCTCTTCTTCCGGAACATCGCCGTGTATCAGGCCGATGCGGATACTCTCCCCTTGCAGCTTCTCCACCAGATACGAAAGGGTATGGCGGAACGTGCTGAATACAAGGAGCTTATTGTTCGATAGGGCTTGCTTTTCCCTAACAACCTTGGTGAACGCCGAATACTTTGGGTCTTCCGAGCTCAGGTTCTTGGCCAGGGCAACGAGCGCGTTGACGTCCGCGCGGAACTCACCGAGCGCCTCGGTCATGGCCTGCAAGTCATCGGCGCTGTCTGACTCGCTCAGCTCGAGCCTAGAGATCTGCCCCGACAACATGGCCTCCAGATAAGGCGCCAAGCCGAACACGCAGCTCGCTACCTGCCGTCGGATCGTCGTCATCATAAACTGCAGGTTCCGATCGCCGTGACGATGCGCGAGGATTCTTGCGACCAGGTCGAGCACACCGCGATGCAGCTTTTCCTGCTCTGCGGTAAATTCGACAGAAACCGTCTCAGGCTTGCGAGTAGTGAAACTTCCGATGTCGCGTCGACGTGTCCGGTTAATTATCGGCGCAAAGGTGTATAGCGCCTCCAGTTGCCTCACCGCCCGAATTCGATCTTCTGGGGTGAGCTCCTCCTGATCCAGGGAGTCCAGGAGTGGCTGAACGCGCGCGTCTGCCGTCAGCACGGATGAACCCCAGTCCGTCCGAAGAGCGCGAGTGAGGTGCTCGCGCGCGACGGACATCCAATCCGGGCCTGCATTGCGTGCGACCTCGATCGCCGCGTTGATATGCGGATTGGGCTCCGCGATGTGATCGAAGTCCCGCCGACTCGGGAGCAAGTCTGGACGAACGAGTTGAAGCAGGTTGAACAAGTCATTGTCGCCTAGCTGGATCGGAGTCGCGGACAAAAGGATCACAGCCTCCGCGTTGTCGCAGAAGTACCTCACCGTACGGTAGGCCCAGGTGTCGGTGTTTCGGATGTGGTGTGCTTCGTCGACGATGACGAGATCGAAGGCGGGCGGCGGATCGAGATCCAGAAGTCCCTTCACCCTGCGACCCTTGCCCTGCTTCCCGAGCAGGATGGCCTCGTCGAATAGCGAATAGGGAACGATCGATCGGGAGTACTGGTGCGGCCAGACGCCGTCAAGATGGGTTTCTTCGATGCAGTAGCGAAAGGCGTCGCTATCGATGTGCGTGAACTGCTCGTCGAAGCGCTTCAGCTCTTCCATCCACTTCCGTTCGGCCACCAGCGGCTTGGGACAGATGACCAGTACCGACTTTAACTCTCGCCGGGCCTGCAGCTCTTTCAGTATGAGACCAGCTTCGATGGTCTTTCCAACACCGACCTCGTCTGCAATCAGCAATCGCGGACGATCCGCCTGAATCAGCTTCAGCACGGGCCTGAACTGATACGGGACGAAGTTGATCCGAGACGCATACAGGGAGTACAGATATTTCGTGCTCGGGTGCCGGAGTTGGGTGGCCGTCAGCGCAGCGTGCAATGCGTCTGGGTCCACGCTCTTGCGTTTCGGCCTCAGGACGATCGGCTCAACCTGCGATTGGTAGTAGGTCGCGACCTCTCCGCTATGAAAAACGGTGTAGCGTGCTTCGGGATCTCCCGGAAGGACATCAAGCACCGCCCCCGTGATATCAGGGCGCGCCCTCAGGCGAACAACGGTGCCTTTGGAAATTCCACCATGAGGCCGTCCCGTCTGAGAATCGACTTCCTTGTCCTTGGGCCGAGGCGAAAGCTCCTCCAGCACACGTCCACGCTCCACCAGAGCCCGATTCATGGTGGCCTGGTCTGCGCCCAGCACGGCAAGCAATCGGCAAAGCGTGTCGATGTCTCGGTAGGCGTCCTCCGAACGCAGCCCGTTGGGAGGCAAGTGAGCCCACCTGTTCCGGATCCCCTGTGCTTCCTTCAACCAATTGCGCGCCTGCTGGTCGAGGTTTAGTCGATAACCAAGGGGATTCCAGTTCTGATCGAAAACCCTTAACAAGCCGGCAAGATCAAGCCCAGGCAGCGAATCCACGTGCCGCTCGTTGACCAGGCGCTGCTGCTGTATCGATAGCCGGTCGACGACATTCGCCTGCCACCAGTCCTGGCCAAGCTTCGGTAACTCACGTTGAAGAACGACAGCAATTGCTGCGGCAACATCTCCCAAGATCTGGTGCATCGACATTCAGAGAACCCTACCGCAGCGACATCTTCGGACCTGATGTGGAACTCATGCAACAACCCCTTCTTTTGGACTGCTCGATGTCCCAGTTGATGTGGCAGTAGTCGCCACCGCCTTTCCCTCCAACGCGCGAGTCATTTTTGGCTACCGTACGCGAACAGGCAGCGTGATCTTCGGCTGAATCGGCACGAGTGTCTTGGCATATGTTCGTAAAATCTCGTTGTACAAGTCCTCCGTCTTTGGCGACTCAACAGAAATGATTAGCGCATATCGAATCTTGTCGGCGCTCGTAGTCGGCCCCCCAGATTCGCGCGCGTTGTAATGAATGTCGAAGACTGGGTTGTCCAGACTACTCCCACGCATTGGCTTCTCAGCGTGCAACACCGTTTCCCACTTGCCCAAGTCTGACCGTCGCTCTTGCTCTGTTGCAAACTTCTTCATGGCGAAGAAGCCCTTAGTGTCTGCGTGCGCTTTCCCCTGCTTTACCTTCTTGTCGCTGGGCCGAAATACAACCTCTAAGCCGGCTCGGGTGTAGGCCACGGCATCTTGCGGATCAGTCGGTGACGCATAGCAGAACGTCGCCTTTAGACGAATATTCCCTTTCAGACCGCTTGCCGGAAGTGGAAGTGCAGCGCGAAGATACTTTCCAGGCTTTAGCTCGCCCTGGTAAACCACCCGAGCCACACCAGTCGGGCAGGTAATCACATCCATCAAGTCTTCTGGCACCTTACCCCATCCAACCTCGAGCTTATCGTGCGACAGGGGGTCCGCCGAGTGGATAAGCAGCGCCTTAATTGCAAGCGGAGTTAGGTCCGCCCCCAATATTGCTCGTACGCCTACCGCGGAGCGCAAGAGGTAGGGGGAAGCAAAGCTGGTGCCTAGCTGAGGCACTACGGTCGGTTTCGCCCCCTCAGCTAGCACGTGAAAGTATCTGGAGTTTGCTGCGTGCCCCCCGAATGCCATCAGGTCCGGCTTAACTACACCTGGGCTTCGGCCCGGCCCGATGGCGCTGTACGAAGCGCGAGCCCACGTTGCATCTACGCTATCGGAAGCACCGACAGACAAAGCGTTAACACAATCCGAGGGCACTTGGACTCGGGCATTGCCGACCGCCCGATCCATTTCGCCATTGTTACCCACGGCCACTGTCATCAGCGTGTCGCCATCGCTGAGAAGGTCGTCGATTACCGATGTCCAAGCATGTACGTCGGTATCTTCAATCGGCAAATCAGGTCCTAAGCTGAGATTCACAAATTGGTACTGACGTGACAACAATACCTCTTCGATGAAGCCCAGCGTGCGATAGAGCTCTAAGGGATCTTCGTGCTCTGAGTCACGATCCAGGACTCGGAGGTGATCGACGTACGAGTACGGTCGTGACGCTGCCGTGCCTGGAGTGATCGGACCGAAAAGAAATGCAGACGTCACGCCCAGGCCATGAGAGATACCACTTGGGTCATCCGGCGCCTTCTCGTCAAGAACGCGATATGTCTTGACCCACGGAACAATGGCGTGCTGTTTCGGCAACCCACCATCAAGAATTGCAACCTTGGGTTCCGACGAAAGCGGCTGATCGGCTGGCAAAGTGCATGCCACGGTGATCCCTGTAGAACGTTGAGCAGGGCGCATACCGCGCAGCTGGGGCATCGGCCGAATTACGCGGACAAAAGAGAATTCAGCCAGCCGCCTAATACTTTCGCGCTCACCCTCTACGGGAAGGAACCAGAGATTTCCAATACTAAACGACAAGTTCCCGTGAATTTTTACTCCTACATCACGTGCATACTTCGAGAACGCGCTCTGGACAGTCTGTGTGTTGTCCCCGGGGAGCAGATGAACGCCCACCTCAAAAACTCGGTTCTTGCTCCTACCAAGGGAAATAATTCGATCCGAGGGCTCTTGAGCCGAGAACCGTTCTATTCTGGCTAGATCTTTTGCTTCGCTTGATCCTTCTTCTATTTTCTCCGCCCAATCCTTCAACTGGCGAAACGTTTGGCGCTTGCCGACGACAAACAATTCAGTCGTATTGGACTCGCGTGGCTGCCCCTTCTTAGACCATGCCACAGGCGTAAGCTTGACCGCCCTGCTACCAACCGATTCGAGTCCTACGCTGCGCAGCATGGCTACCGGGAAAAAGGAGCGGGCGATGTAACTTGGATTGAGCGTAAGTTTCGCGACACCGAAATCATCTGGACATGCCTTCGCCGGCAACTTATCGAGTACGGACGCTGTCTCGGCGAACTGAGGGAGCAACCGATTTCTAGCTTGCTGCAGGGTATAGACCTCGGCTTTGTCCATCCCGCGCTTGGGCCCCTTGATTTCGTGGGTTAAGAGTTCACCGCGCCCGATCAGAAAATTCGTTGAGCTCATTTGCTACTTCCTGTCTTTTTGGGCAATTCCATATGCCCGCCGGCAGTGTACTTTCGAATAGTGTCTCTACTTACCCCAGTAATATCGGAAATGCTGTGCTGAGACAGGCGAGTCTGTGTCGCCAGCAGGACTGCCATATCAATTCGACCCTGGCGATCAAGCGACAGAGCGCGCGCCTTAACAAAGTCTTCTATCAGATCAGCGTCCGGCGTTGTCCCCAACGCAATGGCCCTTCGAAATCGTTGAATGTCACGCTCTATACCGCTGAACGATTGACCGCGGAATGCAAATACCAGTACATCCATCCAACGCGAAAAGAGAGCGAAGTCAGGCCCCAGAAATCGCCTTATAGCATCCCGGATTGCAATTGCTTCCGGAAGCTTGAACTCCAAAATCAAATCGAACCGACGCCAAAGCGCGCTATCTATTAATTCCGGATGATTGGTCGCCGCCAGAAGCAATCCCGTGGCTGGCCACTCATCAACTTCTTGCAGAATGACCGTTACAAGGCGCTTCAACTCACCGATATCACTGTCGTCGCTTCGACGCTTAGCAATCGCATCTATTTCATCCAATAGGAGAACGCACGGAGTGCGCTTTGCAAAATCAAGCGCTGAACGAAGATTGCTCCCACTTCTCCCGAGCAAACTGCTCATGACTGCGGTCAGATCCAGTACATACAGCGGCACACCCAGCTGCGCCGCCAGCCAACGCGCGGTAAGGGTTTTCCCGACCCCAGGTGGGCCGACAAATATGGCGGAACGGGTTGGAGCCAATCCTAAGGACGCAAGACGGTCAGCTTGCCTGCGCTCTTGAATCAACTGCCCCAAAGAATCCTCGAGATCCGCGGCCAACAGTGGTGCCTCTCGATCCGCGGCATCTCGGAAAACCTTGAGTAGAGACAGACGGGACTCATCGTCCACGGGCAGGACCGTGTCGGGCTGCGGCGGAGTCGATGCCTTTCGCAGCGGAGAACCGTTCCTGTGGGGCTTTGAGCGAAGGAACAGATCCACTTGCTCAGCCAATTCCGGCTCGGTGGCGCGATATTTCCTAACAAGTCTCGCAGCGAAGAGACGAACGTCCTCCGTCTGCTCGGCTAATGCCAGCCGCACTATTTGGGCTAAATCTGCCTTGAGACCGCTCAATTCGCCCATCACACCTGTAACCGCATGTATTTACTGTTGTTTTGCTTTTCTTTCATTGGACTAGTATTAGTATCTCATACTTCGAAGCTGCCTGAGAAGGCCCGGGCCTCGGCCGAATCCTGTGAAAGCGATTCGGCACCGCACAACGGATGCGGGACCTTAATCCAGCGGAAAACCTGCCAAAGACACCGACGCCAGACAGCTGAGCCGGAGCACGCTCTGCGCTGGACGCGGGGTTCCTACGACGCGGCGCCCATTCCGCTGGACGCATCCAATTTGACCAACTGCGCCGCTTTAGGCTCATAGGTGTATTGGGTGATCGTTCCATCGCGTATTCGCGCCACCGCCTCATCGATGACAAAGAGCGGCACAAGGAACCATTCTTCTGGTTGAACTGGGTGGCCGAATCGGTCGTTGATCGTGATGTTCAGGCGCGCTGCTGCAAACAGTCTATGGAACAGGTTTTCCATCTTCGACCGATTGATCCCAGCAAGCTTATAGGTCGACACTACTTCTACCTTGGCAAGGAGGTAGGTCGCCTCATTCTCCGCGTTCGCGATCCGAGTCTCGACCTTTCCGCCGGTGACGCCGATCTTGTGGATTAGCGCTCGATGTTCGGCGACGTAGGGGTGGTCCGAGAGGCTTCGAAGGACGTAAATCGTCCCGCTTTCCACATCGTCGGCTTCCCACGTGTCACCGAAGGCAACCTGGCCACTCTGAGGAGACGTCAGCCGCCGCGCCGCCGGATCGTTGTAAAATGCGCGTTGCAGCGACCTTAGCAGCAGATTGCTCTCTGTGCCGTTCGAATAGATTACCCGCAGACGCGAATCCAATTCTCGCGCAGTCAACTTGATGGGAGCGCCAACTTCCGCCACGTAGGCGATGAGTCCATCTAGAACGAACAGGTCGCCCTGCGAAATACTCCGATCCCCTGCCACGATGGGGCGCGCCTGAAGCAGGCCGGCTCTTAAATCTGCCGACGCACGCTCCATCAGGGGCCTGAACTTTTCAAAGTCCGCGCATGGTGTTCGGTCCGCAATCTCCTCGGCCGCTCTCTTCTCGGCAGCCGATCGCACGTGCTGCAAATCCAACAGGCCTTCGGGCGGCCCCGTGACACCCAACTCCTCAAGCAGTGCTTCGTCGTCCAACTTCTCCGCCGACGTCACTGTTGTGGAAACGGCCGCGTCAGCGAGCAGTGATTGACGATCGAGCGGTTTCAGAAGCGCTAGCGCGTCCGGCAAGCTCCGCAGGCGATCAAGCCGAACTGCATACAGCCGCTCAAAGATGTCGCGATCCTCGCCATGTTGCGGCGCCCTGCCGTGTTGTTCGACGAACCGCTGGATATCCTCGAAACCCGAAAGGATCCTCTCCCCCCGCGAGGTATGGGTGGCGGTGGCCTCCGTCTCGACGTCAACGCCGAGCTCCTTTAACAGGGCATCGTCGTCGTCCGTAAAATCAGCCACGTCCAGCCTCCGCCTTCATCCGGGCCAGAAATGCAACCCCCTCAGCCATCCGCTTTTCCCAGGCATCCGCTGAAGTAATAGACGGTAGACGACCACGCTCCTGCTTAAATCGCAGGGCCCGTTTCGCCAGATCACGGGCCTCCTCGACCGTCAGTTTCACGCGTTTGGCAGAAATCGCGGCCTGTACTTCCTTGAGGCTACTTTCATTCATGGCCTTCGCGAGGATCGCGTAGGCCTCGCCAAACGGGTTAATGCGATCAATCAAATCGATGTCTAGGTCGCGCACATCCATGGCAAATTTGCGCACACCATCAATCAGGGCTGTATTCGCCGCAACTTCACCCTCACCTCCTGCGAGCCCGAGTGCAGTCTGTTTGCCTTGCTGGGTAAGATTGAGAGCCGCGACGGCATGCTGCCGAACGGCTTCCTGGTCTTCTTCCGTAAGCTCCGGGTACTTGTCGCGGATTATTTTCCCCAAGCGGACCTGGGTGAGTTCCTCCGGCACCAGTTCCTGATCGAAGAGTCCGCGCTCAATTGCCGTTTTGTCCTGCACGAAGGCCGCAACGACCTCGTTTAGATCTTCCCGACAAATCCGAGCAGCCTCGGGACTCTTGGGTTCCGCCACCCCCCGAATCTCGATCTCGAACTGCCCTGTAGCTCCATTAAACCCAATGTTGCACTGATTCGGCTGGTAGCCTGACGGACCATAATCAAATCCGGGTGTCGGGCCAGCTCCCGGATGTTTGGGCTTGAATTCAAATCGCGGCGCAAGCACCTGCTCCATCAGCAAACTCGCGGCAATGGCCTTAAGAGTGTCATTGACTGCTTCGGTAACGGCCTCGGTAGAGGCATCCGGCTCGGCGATTAGGTTCGTAAACCTTGCCCGCGTCTTTCCTGGGGCGTCGCGCGTCGCGCGTCCGATGATCTGCACGATCTCCGTCAAGCTCGAGCGATAGCCGACCGTGAGGGCATGCTCGCACCAGATCCAGTCAAACCCCTCCTTCGCCATCCCAAGAGCAATAATGATGTCAACAAAGGTCCTGTTTTCCTTCTGCGCCGGATCCTTGAGGGCCGCTGACACGCGATCCCGCTTGGTGGGATCATCGTCGACCAGATCCGCAATTCGTAGTAGCCGGCCGTTAGGCATTTTGACGAGCTGAAACCCGGTCACAGGATCCGCGCCCTGCCAATCCCCGAGCGCCTCAATGACGTGTTCGACTTCCTTGATCTTGTCCTTGGTACTCTCCCGGGAATTGACGTTCGGGATGTGAATGATCGTCTTCTCCTCAGCGTCCAGAACCTTCAGGATGTCTTCTGTGTAAGACCCGGAGTAGAAGAAATAGCCAATATCGAGCTGCTTCAGATGCTCGTACCCATTGAGCTGCTCATAATACGTATAGGTCACGGTCTGGAATTTCGCCTCATCCTGGGGCGATAGCACCGCCTCAGCATCGCCGCGGAAATAGGATCCCGTCATCGCAACGATGTGGGCCTTGTCTCGCGCGATAAGTTGCCCGAGCTGCTGCCCGAGCTTGTTGTCCTCGTCCACGGACACGTGGTGAAACTCGTCGATCGCTATCAATCGACCATCGAATGCCTCGACGCCGAATTTGTCGATGGCAAACCGGAATGTGGCGTGAGTGCAGACCAGCACCCGCTCCGCGCTCTGGAGGAATGCCCCGACTGCACTGACCTTACCGCCGTTATCACCACCAGGTGCATCGCAGAGATTGCATTTTGGCTCCACATGCCAGTCCGACCAGAAGCCGTACTTAGTAAGCGGTGCGTCGTGGAAGCTGGCGCCTATGGATCGTTCCGGAACGACGATGATGGCCTGCTTGATGCTCTGATTGGCAAGCTTGTCGAGCGCGATGAACATGAGCGCCCGGCTCTTGCCAGAGGCGGGCGGCGATTTGATGAGGAGGTACTGCTCCCCGCGCCGCTCATAGGCCCGTTCCTGCATCGGTCGCATTCCGAGCGCATTAATCCGGTTTGCGCTCCCATTGCGTGCATACGAGACTGTGATCGACGGGACCGTCTTCGCTATTTCGCTCACGCGTTCACCTCCTATTGACCGCTCTTACCTTGCCCGCCGACATCTTGGTGTAGAGCTCAAAAAGCTTCTCAAGGCGCTCCGTGTCATTACGGAACCGCCGGCCGATATAGATTCGCTCAAGGACCTCGTCGTTGCGCTCATGAGCCTCCCGCAGCTCCGTCGGCATTGCGTCAGGATCGTAGAGATCAGCAATAGTGGCCGGAAACTTCGACTCCCGAACCAAGAGGATGTCCTCGGCGCAGCGGGTGAGATCCACCTTATTTTTTTCCGTTAGTGTGGGGACCGGAAAGGTGTTCCAGCCGAGCGTGTTGGAATAGCGGAGATCCGTTTTGAGCTTCCCGCAAACCGTATCGATCCACACAAGATGAAGCCGAGAGGCAATAACGGCCATGTTCCACATGGGCGCATCGCACAGGATATATGCTTGATCAGTCGCCAAAGTTCCTGGCGATTCTTGACCGACCGGGATGTACTCCCGGCGCTCGGAAAGAATTCGAGGCAGGATTGTAATGACCTCGCTGCCAGATTGCGCTACCCACCCAAAACGATGGGGGTACTGGGCCAGCTCGCGCGTTGCCGGCCGCTTTGATTCGCTACGGAATCTTCTCACCTGCGCAAGCCGCGCCTGAATGGTTGGCTCTCTGCTTGCGACCGCTGCACTTTCGTCGGTGATCCACAAACAATATCTGGTTAGGCCGCGTACATATTCGGCAGCGCCGAATATTTTTCGGATAAACCGCTTCCGAAAGTCCGCCGGGATTTTCGCGGCCTCGATTTCATCAAGGGTCAAGGAGAGGAATCCACCATCAATCGGCATGTTTCCGAATACCATCGTATTTAGACCGCTTAGACTTTCACTCCGCGGCTCTACATAAATTTCTGGTCCAGCTGCCTATTCCGCGCATCGTGAACACGGATTCCACGCCATCGTGAACGCAGTATGGGTGTCGGCGGCCGAGGCCGCCGAGGTCGGGTTAAGTGTTCACGATGAGATCGATACCAGACGGATTCTGGCGCTGACGTACTCGGATTCACCGCCGCCGACGCGGATCGTCACTTCCTCGGCTTCGTTTCCGGCGGAGCCTCGGGCGGACGCGGCGGATTCGGCAACCCCAATGATTTTCGCAATGAGTCTCCGCCGGTTTTGAGTTCGATGCGGTGGCTGTGGTGAACCAGGCGGTCCAAGATCGCATCGGCAAGCGTGGGTTCACCCAGATAGGCATGCCATTTGTCCACCGGGAGCTGACTGCATAACACCGTCGAGCGCACGTTCAGCCGATCATCGAGGATTTCGAGCAGGTCCGCGCGATCTTGGGTGCTCAGGGCGATCAGACCCCAGTCGTCCAGGATCAAGACGGGTGCTTTGGCGAGGCGCTTGAGGAGTTTCAAGTAGCTACCGTCGCCGTGGGCAGTGCGGATTTCCTCGAACAGCCGCGGCACGCGCCAGTACCGGCCCTGCAGTCCCTGCCGGCACGCTTGATGGGCGAGCGCACAGGAGATCCACGTCTTTCCCGAGCCCGTAGGTCCTGTGATGAGTAAGTTCTGGCCGCGCTGGATCCAGGCGCCCTCGGCGAGCGCGGCGATCTGGGACTTCTCGAGTCCGCGACCGGGTTTGTAGCTAATGTCCTCGACGCACGCTTGGGAAGCTTTGAGCTTTGCCTCGCGCAGCAGCCCTCGGTACCGACCGTTCTGCCGATAAAGGCGTTCCCGATCGACGAGGAGCCCGAAGCGTTCCTCGAAGGCGAGCGCATGGGTGTCGGGTGTCTCGCGTTGATGCTCGAGGGCTTGCGCCATGCCGTGCAGTTTCATTGATCGTAGTGTTTCCAAGGTAGTTTCCGTCAACATGGTGACTCCGTGTGTGTGTGGATCGAGATCAGTGGTAGTACTTCGGGCCGCGCACGTTCGGGTGCGCGGGCAGCTCGAGTTCGAGCTCTGGAGTGGTTGCGGCCGGGTGCTGGTCGCGACCGGTTTTTAAGATCGACAGCACGCTCTTGCGGCTTGGACTCTGTAGCTTCACGGCCAGCGCGCTCGCTGCCTCAAGGCGGTCATTCCCGTACTGCCGCGCCAGTGCGAGCAGCCCCAGACAGGCCCGATACCCTTGCTCGGGATGGGCTTTGCTTTTCAGCAGATACTCGACCACCGCGCCGGTGTTCGTGCCGATCGAGGCGCCCCAGTGGATAAGTCGGCTCGGCGTCCACTGCGCATGCTCGCGGTGGGATTTGGGCATGTGCGCAGGCTCCGTCGTGTGAACACCGCGCTGATAGGAGCGCACGTGACTGGCGATGCGCTCGCCGCGGTGGAACACCTCGACCGTGGCGGCAGTAAAGCGTGCCCACAGTTCCTGCCCGACCAGCGCGTGCGGGATGCTGTAGTAGTGGCGGTCGATCTCGATGTGATAATCGAAGGCGGCGCGCACGCGCTTCCACTCGGCGTACACGTACCTGGCTGTCGGCAGCGCGCGCATCGCCGGCCGATCAAGCGAGTCGAACATCGAGCGGCGCGAGCCGGGCAGCTTCTGGAAGGCTCGATCGTTTAGTCGAGCGAGCAGCGGGCGGATCGCGGCGTTGAGCTCCTCCAGACTGAAGAAGCGCTGATGGCGCAGCCGCGCGAGGATCCAGCGACACACCAGTAAAACCGTGAGCTCCGCCTTCGGTTTATCTTTTGGTCGATAGGGACGCGCGGGGATCACGGCGATCCCAAAATGCCCGGCCATTTCCTCATACGAGCGCTGCAGCTCCGGCTCGTAGCGATCCGCCTTCGTTACCCCGACCCGCGGGTTGTCGGGCACGAGGATGGTCGGACTCGCCCCATAGAACTCGAGCATCCGCACATGGCTCCCGAGCCAGTCCGGCAAGCTGGCCGTGCGAGTTGCCTCCGCGTACGCATAACCGCTCGCGCCCAGGGCGCCGACGAAGAGCGAGGCCCGGAAGGCTTCCTCGCAGGAGGCGCCGTAGATCGGCACCGTGCGGCCTGCGTAATCGACGAAGAGTTTTTCACCGGCGAAGTGCCGCTGGCGCATCGAGCGTTGCAACCGCCTCGCCCAGTGCCGGTATCGCTCGCAAAAGGAGCTGTAACGCAGCGCCGCCGCGCCATGCAGCCCCTGATACTCCTCCCACAACAGCTGCAGCGTCACGTGCTTGTGACGTTTCATCTCCATGTGGATCCACGCGCAGTCCGGCGCCGTGGTGGTCGGCGCCGGACGCAGCCGGCGCTCGGCGAACACCCGCCGCTCCAACTCCCTCTCCTCCAGCTCCAGCGCCGCCTCCCAGCTCTGGCAGGATGCGAGCACCGCGCGGCCGTACTTCGACACTGCCCCCTGCGAGAGCGACAGCGCACGGGCGATCGCGCGCGTCGTCATCTTGTTCGCCCGCAAACGGATCAGCTGCTTCAACTGACAGACGGAGATCCTCGGGTTCGACATCGGCGGCGCATCCTGTGTGGGGGGTGATCGCCGGCGATTCTTGATCTGAAGGTGCGCCTCATGACATCGAATCTTGTAACGCAGCTCGCCCTAACGAGCCGCTTTTCTCAATCCGGTCAGGAATTTGGCCCGCTCTCGTCTCTTGTAACGCTAATGAGCTGTATTTCCTAGCCGGATCATCAGCTTGCGCCATTATCATCTCTTGTAACGGTTCGCCGATTAAGGCCGGTTTTCGCCAATATCCAGGGTTTTTCGCACGCCACGCCTGCACCCGATCCACGTGCTGCTCGCCGCGGAAGTACTCGTGGTTGCCAGCCTTGCGCAGCCAGCGTCGCTGGCTCGATTGCTTGCTCGCAGCCCGGCATTCGGGTGCGGAACAGTATTTCTGCCGCCGGCCAGGGCGCGGATCGCGGCTGAACAGTCTCTGGCAACACAGGCATCGACGTCGTCGGGGTTTGATCACGGGATCACAGGGCTTCAGGTCCAATGGAGGACCAAATCATGCCCAGATGCGCGCCGTCGGCCGATGCCGCGTGGGTCTACGCGGTGATTCCCATCACCGTTTTCACCCGCACCGATGCCGGCACGGCATCGTTATCAGCATTCCAGCGAAAACCAAAAAGCGTTCACGATCACGCTGCAATCGTTGTTCACGTTCCTCTGGAATCCGCGTTCACGATGCGCTGGAAACCGCGTTCACCATCGACCGGAATATGCACCAGCAACCAAATATGCATTGATATAGTTAACGTCCCTGGTTTCAATAGCGGAATTTTTAGAAGTAACAAACAGCCGCTTCTTAGAAGCACCTTTGGAAGCAACGCCAACGACGATGACCGTCACACCGGCATTGTGGGTTGCGAGATTCGCCCACCGAAAACTTGTGTATGCGAACCGAATTTCCAGATTTTGCTCGAGGATCGTCGGCCAAAGCGCGGCGACTGCCTTTCCCTGGCAAATCGAATTCGTACTAACGAAAGCAAATGACGCGGCTGTGTTGCGGCAATATCTCGACGCCTTCATGAACCAGCCGCCTACATAGTCAATACCCTTCCAATTGACCGCGGTCTGCTCAAAGACTGCCTCAAGATCGCTCTTCTGCGCGTTGTCTTGTGATTGACTTCCCTTGTATGGCGGATTGCCGCAGATATACGTCTCTCCGCCCTCATTCTCGAAATCGATCTCCGACTGATCCAGTGGCGTGCTGAATAGGTCGTCGGCCTGAAATTTGACGCCCATTCCTGTCGGTGGGCAGACACTCAGCCAGTCGAGCCGCAGGGCGTTTCCGCATGTGATCCAATTGTCAGCCTGCAGGGGCAGAAATTCGGCCAGCGCAAGAGTCTGGCCTCGATACAATACGTTGCATTGATACTCAGCGATGATCAGCGCCAGCCTCGCGATCTCGGTTGGGAAGTCTCTCACCTCGATGCCTCGGAAATTCTTCAGGGAAATGTCCGTTGCTCGGTCGAGCTCTTTCCGGCGATTGTTGATCTCGGCCTCGATGGCACGCATTTCCTTGTAAGCGATCACCAAGAAGTTCCCGGACCCACAGGCAGGGTCGAAGACTCGGATACGGGCGATTCGCTTACGGAGATTCAGGAGGGAACGGGCATTCTCGCCGGCTTCGGCGAGCCTCGTCCGCAGGTCGTCGAGAAAAAGAGGGTTGAGCACCTTGAGGATGTTGGGGACGCTCGTGTAGTGCATCCCGAGTTCCCCGCGCTCTTCATCCTCTGCCACCGCCTGAATCATCGATCCGAAAATGTCTGGATTGATCCGCTTCCAGTCGAGGCCTCCGATGTGAAGGAGATAGGAGCGCGCGAGCTTGCTGAATCGCGGTACGTCCAAACTTCCCGAGAACAATCCGCCGTTCACGTACGGAAATGTTTCCGCCCATCTCGGGACGCCTGCGGCGTCTCGATCCGCCGCCTTTGTATTCATCGCCAAAAACAGCGTGCGGATTACCTCATGCGTGTTGGAGGCATCACGCTCGCTCATTTGCTCGACAGTACGTGTGAAAAGGCTCCCCCCGGGAAAGATATCTGTGTCCTCGGCAAAAAAGCAGAAAATTAGGCGCGCCATGAAATGGTTCATGTCGTGGCGCCGTGACTCGGTACCCCAGTCGGGATTTGTCTTGAGAAGTTCGACGTAAAGCCGGTTGAGTCGGCTCGTGGCCCGGATATCAAATGCATTTTCCGAGATCTGCTGGACGGTTGTGATCCCGGCAAGGGGCAGGAAGAACCCGAAGTGATCTGGGAACCCCTGGTACGTACAGGCAACGGTCTCCCCGCTTACAAGGTTCTCAGCCTCGAACGTTTCGCCATCGGTAGCGACGATGAACTTCGCCTTGAACCGGGTCGTTGCAGGGCTGGTTCTTAGTTCGCCAAGTCGGCGCGAGACCTCGCCGGTCAGTGCAATCGCTATGTGGATGTTATTGGACTGTAGAACTCCGCCAGCATCAGATTTATTCGAGTCGCCCTTGCGCAGCTTCTTGAGCGTAGTTTCCTTATTGCCAAACGCCTGCAGAAACGCGAAGGGAAATTCAGCTGCCTCGAAGGGCTGCTCCGCAAGGGCTGATACAGCCTGCTCGATCTCTACCGCGTTCAACTCTTGCCCCCCTTCAGTTTCACAGGGGTCTTGCGGCGTGATTCACTGGTGTCGCCGCTGTTCTCCACTACGAACTGGCGCATAAATTGGCGCAAGACCTGAGCTGCTGGCGTGTCCTGACGCCGGCAGGTTTCGAGAAACGCGTCTCGAAGCCCCTTTTCGACTCGAATACGAACGCCGGCGTTTTTGACTCCCATTGTGCGCAGTGTAGTTCCATTGGATACACATTTTCAATTGAGTCCGGTAGCTGACTAGCGACGCCTGACTTGCTCTCTCAACGGCCGCATAATCAGGAGCAGACTGCGCGCCAGCCGTTCCTGATCCGTTTGAGGGGGAACCATGCGCGCAGTGTAGGTAGCAATCTCAGTGGCTAAATGGCGCTCGCCCTGGGTCGAGAGTCGCTCGGCGACCCTACGCCATCCCAACAGGATTGACGCACGCGTCTCCAGTAGCGTCGCTTTACCGGGGGAGGCCCGGAGACCTCCGTTGGACAATTCTCTTGCCACCCCTTCGGCATGTTCTCTCTCGTAGGAGGACTCGCCCCGTAGGCTTGCGCGGAAAATCCCATCTTTACGCGCAGCTCGAATTTCTCCGCGGACTGCACGTTCAGTTGCATTAGCAGCCACACCCAGCACCCGGAGATGGCTCGCGAACTGCGACCGCCAGTGCCGCAGAGTTGCCTTCTTGATATTTAGGCGCACGCCCTGCTCACTAATGGCCTTTACGACCAAATGCACATGCGGATGTGGCTCGTCGGTGTGTAATGCTAGCGCGTAGCGGTGCTGCCCATAAAACTCCTCACGCGCGAGATTGCGAACCGCGGCAAGGACTTTCTGCGGTGGCGTTCCCGGCGGCATCGAAAACACAAGCTTGTGAACAAGCTTCGGCGGGTTCCGCTTGGTGGCCGCCGCCAGACTCCGCTGTCGGCGCACATCGTCGATGTCGAGATCCCAGTCTTCAAGTAGCGCCGCGCCAATTCGTCCACGCAGCCGCTCACCATCGTCGCCCTCCAGGTCAAGGTTGCCCCGACGACCGATGTAGTCGATATGCTTGCCCACCGCCTTCAGATCATTGCTGCTCCGGGGCAGAACCTTCACGACCGCCTCGGGCGCACGGTTAACGGTGAGACGGATGTGCTCGATCTCGGATGGCGTGAGGCGATTCGCCGAGTTTGGTGCGCGCCGCGCATAGCTCGCGATGTTCAGCAGCGGCTCGTCCTTCGGCAGACTAAAGGTCTTCGCCATACCCGCTTTCCCAGCTGGTGATGTTGGCTTTCAGCAGCGACTTCGTGTTGTCCCGCAGCGCCTCGCAGACCTTGAGCATTGCCCGAAATTCGTCTCGCACGGAGCCCGGCATCCGCCCGCCCTCGTTGGCCACCTTGGCAATCTGGTTGAGGTTCCGACCGATAGCCGCCAGCTCTCCGATACTGCGCCGGAGGGCCAGCAGTTCGTCCTTCGGCAGTGGTGCCAGTCGGCGCAGATGGCTCCGGGTCAGGACCGCGACATAGGTGGCCGGGCGCATCCCACGAGCCTCCGAGCGCGCGTCCAACAAGAGCCGGTCGTCGTGTTTCAACCGCACGAAGATTGGTCGGCTACACGCGCCGGAGCCGCGCGCCTCCCGCCCAGGCTTGCGGACGCCACTGGTGCGGCATGGCTCGCGCTCCGGTACCGGATCCGCATCCACTTCGCGGGCGCTGCGAATCTCCCGGATCACTAGCCCCTTCAGCCACGCCGCTTCGGACAGGAACTGACGGTCAGCGAGTGCTTTCACCTGGAGTTTCAACTCCGAGGCGACCCTGGTCTTTAATACTTCGCTGTTCTCCATGGGACCAATTTGGCCCCAACAGCAAGCCGCAGGCTATCCTGCATCTACCCCCAAAACAGGCAAAAACCCAGCGCCCCCTGGCGCTCCGGACCGCTCGATCAACCTCGTTCCGTCTCGCCCCCGTCTGATTTCTGACCGGCTTGCGGCGCTTCGATTCAGCCACCTAGGTAAGACCAAGGCAACGGAAATATAGCGGGAGGGAGCGCCCGGAGACGCCCCCTCCCGCCAGTCCCAACTAGCCGGTGAGTACCTCCTCCGCCAAATCCCAGAGCCGACTGTTCAGGCGAACATCCGCCCGGATCGAGGTGATCCGCCGCGTCCGTGACAGCCGTCCAGTCTCCGTGCGGCGCACGAGACCGCCACCGAGCAGGTTCTCCTGGACCCGGTTGAAAACGGTCCACAGGTCGTCAGAGACGTCCTCCGCTCGACGGCTACCCAGCAGCTGAGACGGCTGCATACCCGCCTTCGCCAGATCCGGATACCGCAACCCCAGGGCCTTGCCGGCGAAGCCCAGCTGCTCGCACCGGTCGAGCCTGCGCTGCTCCATCCGCTCGACCCGACTGGCCAGCCTCTCAAACCGCTCGGAGGCTTCTAGTGCGGCCGTCACCACCTCATCCACGATGTCGCCCCGGTGCGCGACGCAGAGCGCCGGGAAGGCCCCGACGGAGACGATCAGACCGTTGGTGCAGACCGCCCGGAATAGTCCTAACCGCAGCTGGTAGGCGCTCGAACCGTCGTGGCTGTTGAGAAAGACGATCTCCGGTACGGAATCCCGGAGTGCAACGGTTTCGAACCGGCGGCGCAGCCGAACGACATGGCGGGCGTGCATCGGGCTGGTCTTCCGGCTTCCGGCCTGCCGGGCGTCAACCGGCACAAACCCTGCCGACATGAGCCCCGACAGCACTCGCTCCGTCGGAATGAACGTGTACTTGTGGCTCAGGCTCTCGTGAGCGCCACCTGCAAATACGGCCGGCACCTTGCTACGCAAGTCTTCCATTGCGAGCCCCTGGGTGAACGCATTGGAGTAGCGCGAAAAGGAAAATGAGGAATTCGAGTTCATGGTCTTGGTCCTTGATGGATCTGGGCGGGATTGCCCGCGCGTGACGCATCACGGCGCGCGCAGAAGTCAAGGATCGAAGACCGCCGCAGGCGGCGAGTGCGTCCTCGCACTCGTCCTTGACTGCGAGCACGGCGTGATACGCTGAAGCAATCAGGTCATCCCGCCCTCTTCCTTTCTCTCTTCGATTTGGATTTCAGGCGAGGAGTCCTCAACGGGACGTCGAATGACGGAAGAGATTAACGACGGCGCCAACCGTGACACCCGGCTGGCGCCGCCATTGAGGATCAAAGCAAGCCACGCTCGGCCATCGACAGCACCGTCGTCCCGGCGACGATCAGATGATCGAGGATCCGAATGTCCACCAAAGCCATCGCTTCGCGAAGCCGACGCGTGATGAGTTCATCGGCCTGGCTCGGTTCTGCTACACCCGATGGGTGGTTGTGCACCAGAATGCAAGCCGCCGCGCTCCGGCTGATCGCCTCCTTCACGACCTCGCGCGGATGGACGCTCGCACCATCGATCGTTCCCCGGAACAGTTCCTGCCACGAAATCACGCGGTGACGATTGTCGAGGTAAAGGACGCAGAAGGACTCATGCGACCGCTCGCTGAGTTCCACCAGGATGAAGTCGCGTGTCGCGCCAGGGGATTGCAGAACCGCGCCCTTGACGACACGACGCCCCAGGCAGCTACGCGCGGCTTGAATGACTTCTTCATGGGTCGCCTCGCGAAGTGCATCAGTCACTGCATCGCGAACCCAAAGTGAATGCTTGGTCATGATTGGTCTCCGGATTTCGGGCGGGATGGCCCGAGGCCCCGGGATCACGACGCGCGCAGCGGTCAAGGATCGGAGACCGCCGCAGGCGGCGAGTGCGTCCCCGCACTCGTCCTTGACGGCGAGCACGACGTGATAGCCTGAACACACATAGGCCATCCCGCCCGTTCCGATCTCGGACTCCGATCGTCAACACCGACGGTTGCCCTCCGGCGACGCGGTGGGGATGAAGCGCTCAGTGTCGGGCGGGGAATGGGCCGCTTCGCCTGGATGGCGTTGCGGATCGACTTAAGTCGAGCTGCCTAGCTCCAGAACTTCACGAAGATGCCCGTCGAGAACGGCGGCGAGCACCAGCGCATCGTTGAGGGCATCGACCGGGTCCCGTGCGAGTGCGCCCTCGATCGCCGACTTCAGCCAAGACGAAGTAGTGGGATTCTCCAGCACATCTCGGGCAATCAGGACTTCGTCGTTCGGCTCAACGGGTCGGTTCATCGCGCTGCTTCTTCGGGGGCGTCGAGGGTGTGGTGGATTTTGCTGGCGAGCGGAGCTTCACGGCCGGCAGTGGTTCTCCGTTCAGTATCGATCCGGCCATGGCGCCACGGATCAGCTCCAGGAACCGCACCCGATCGCTCGGATCCTTGATCTTCCGAGTCGCGAATTCTTCGGCCGCCCGAACACTCAGGAACGCGGATCGAAGCTCGGGATGCGCCCGGACGGCTTCTCGGACATCGACCTGCTCATCCCTGACACGGCGCGCCATGCGCGCCCGGTCGGCAAAGAACCCGACCTTCTCCACGACCCAGAGCGAACGGTGGGCGTGCCGCTCGCGCTGGCTCACGACCCGCCCCTCGGCGTCGCGTTCCTTGACCGTGACGGTGACGGCCTCGCGGGCGGCGCGCCGGGCACCGACCAGATCGCCAGTCTTGGGCTTGGTCTCCGATTCCAGCAGGGCCCGCTCGAGGTCCTTGCCCCAGATCGTGCGGGGTCCACGACTCGTCAGGAGCTTGATGTAGTAGGACGGGTCTTCGTCGACGCGAAACTGGTAATTGGCCCGGCCAGACCCAATGAGGCGGCCGATCAGCAGTTCCTCGCCGCGTCGGCGCGCGAGATCTGGTCGACGCTCACCGTCAATCCGGCCAGATCCTGAACCGTTGGAAGGCGTCTGCGGCATTCTACCTCAGCCTCGCACCGGCGCCTGATCAGCTGAGCGGGCCCCGCGGCTCTTCGGGGGCGGACCGCTGCGCGTCCGCTCGCGAATCCGCACTCGTGGCGCCGCCTCTCCCCGAGCCACCGAGTCAGCGAGTGCCCCTCGAACGGCGGAGACGAAGCGCCTCTGGTCCTCAGGATCCTTCAACTTTTTTGCCGCGAGCTCGGCGGCCCGGATCTGCAGGTATGTCCCGACGAGTTCGGGATGTACCTTGACGGCCTCACGGGCCTGCACGTTCCGATCACGCAGTTTGTCAGCCGCTCCGCGTCGCACATCGAAGAACGTTCGCTTCTCGACGACCCATCGGTTTCGAAGTGCATCGAGATTCTGCTCACCGACTACGTTTCCAGCCTGGTCGCGCTTTGCGGCTTTTACCGTCACGCTGTCCTTGCGCACAGCGCGCAGACCGATCTCATCGCCGGCTTGCGGCTTGGTTGCGGATTCACTGAGGGCACGTTCCAAGTCGACGCCCCAAATGACGCGTTCAACCTGCCCGGTCTCGAGCTTGATAAAGTAGGACATCGGTTGATGGCGGTCGTGCTGGAACGGCGCCCGTCCGTGCTGGAGCAGCCGCCCGACGATCAGGTCCTGGTCGTTCGACCGAGGGGTTGCTCGGCCTCGGCGCCCGCTCTGGGCGGCCTCACTTGCCGGCGGCGAGTGGTTCGTGGGCTCATCTGGCCCGGGCTGTCGGCTCGCCAGGGTTCGCACAAGACGCGCCTGCTCGAAACTGGTGGGTCGATAGCCGCGCACCTCCAGCCCCATCCGCTGCGCTGCGAACCAGGCCTCCCGTCGGAAGGAGTCGGTGCCCCGCACGACGATCTCCCGCCATCCCCGCGCCTGTGCGATCGTCACCAGACTCCGTATGACTTCCGTGTTCTCGCTCGGCGTCGTCAGTCGCCGTCCCCGATCGGTAAACGCTCGCGCTCCGTCCGGGAAGTAGTACTTGCGGCCGACCTGCACGAATCGCCGTCGGACGTGCTCCGGAACAGTGTGGTGATCTTCAGTGGCCGGCGGTGCCGTGGCCGCCGATTCCTTTGGCACGGACTGCGTCGATCGGACCGGCTGGTCCTTGACCTCTGCCGGCTTGTCCAAGCTGGGCCTGTCGCCTGGCGTGCTGGCGCGGACGCGGGGTGCGCTAATCGAGTTGACCTGCCGAACGGATTCGGCTGCCGGTGAGCTGTCTCCTTGAGCCCTACTCTTGGATTGGCTCTTGCGCTGTCGGGGCCTGGCCTGCTGCAGGCTGTTCCGGTCGCCATCACTGGCACCGGCCGGAGCAGCGTCGCCGCCGGGTCTGGAGCTATCGGAATTCTTGTTGGTCGCCATACCAGTCTCCTACCGTGCGCGCAGCGTTTCCACGAACAGCTGCGCAGCGTCCTTGATCTGTTCTGTCGACATTCGGCCTTCGGCCGGCAATTCGATGGCGCTGAAATCCGCCGCGAAGTCCTCCAGCGTCAACGACTCGATACGATCGATATCCTCGACCGTCGCGTCCCGCTCTTGCGGCTTGCCATCGTGGTTCGTATCTACTTCCACGGCATTGGAATCCTCGGCCTTCCCCGGCGGAGGCTGCGCCTCGGCGGGTTTCTGCTGCGGCACCTCCGGCGCCGGCAACAGACGGTGTGTAAAGCGCGAGTCCTCGAAGTATCGGATCTTCCGGCAGCGGATCGGTCTCAGACCCTCGTAGAAGATGATCGCCTTATCATTTCCGAGCGCCTTGACCTCCTGGGGTAAGAGCAGCGCCCTTCGCTGTTCGCTCACACTGACGCTGCGGTGCCGGCGACCCTTCGCGTCCGCCAGGTCCATCAGCGGCCGTGAAAGCGTCTTGACCTTGACGGTGGTATTACCGAGTTCATCTGATATCTCGCGGGCATCGCCAATGTCCTTGGGCGCGAACACGATCCGCGCCGCCAAACTCTTCAGCATGGTTTCTGCACCGTTGGTTCCGTACACCTCCCGAAGCTGCGCCGGCGTCTGGATAACCAGGAGCACGCGAACGTTGTAGCCCGGCAAATAGGAAACCGATTCCGCGATGATCGGAATTCGTCCCAGCGCTGTGAATTCGTCGAGCAGCATCAGGACCTGACGCTTCAGCGTCGGATCGTGCTCCGGGAGCGTGCGAGTCTGCAGTCCTATGGCCTGCTGAAAGAACAGGGCAAGCACGGGCCTCAAGCGATGCAGATCATCGGGATTTACGCCGACATAGATGGATAACGGCTTGCGACGCAGTTCGCGCAAGTCGAAGTCGTTCTCTGACGTAGCGGCGTCGAGGATCGGGTTCAGCCACAGATCCAGACGCGACGTGAACGTCTTGCGAATGCTGGACGCTGTGACCGGCGCCAGATCGATGACGTCATAGAGTGCCCGGACGCACTGTGGAGACAGCGGGTACTTGCCGCTCTTGCGCCCCTCGATCACGCGCTTCCAATGCTCACCGAATCCCTCATCATCGGACGCCATGCCGTGGCGCAAGACCTCGCCGATCGTCTTAGGCAGCGATGGCGTCTCGAACAGGTACAACGCAATGCCGAGAAACAGCGAGCGGGCGCTTGCGGTCCAGAAGGGATCCACGTTCGGCGGATCGGGGTAGAGCATTTCGGCGATGCGCTGTAGATCATTGACCCGCCGAACCGGATCTTCTGACACGTAGAAGAAGGGGTTCCAACGTGCCGTCCGGCCCTCCTCGGAAAACGGGTCGAACAGGAAGCACTCCTGCCCATTCGCCGCCCGGAATCCGGCCGTCAGCGTCCAGTTTTCGCGCTTGATGTCGACGCAGATGACTGAGTCGGGCCAGTTCAGAAGATTCGGGATGACGACTCCCGTGCCCTTGCCGGCGCGCGGCGGGGCCGCGAGCGCCACCCCCTGTTGGCCGGCGAGCATCAGGCAACGCCGCCCCACCCTGCCCAGAATGATGCCCCGATCGCCGAAGAGTCCGGCGGCCGCCAGTTCACGTCGGGTGGCGAACCGGGCATCGCCGTGCAGCGACCTGCGCCGCGGCCACGTGAGGGCCAGAGCGCTCGTCAGAACCATTACTCCGCCGGCGATAGTGCTCGCCAGAAGCTTCTTCCGGATTTCCTGGCGGTCACCGTAGTAGTAGCTGTAGCGAACGATCGTTAGCGGCGACGCCTCGCGTGGGTTCAGGTGCAGCGACCATAGGAGCACGTAACCGGACAGGTATGCCCCGACCAGGAGCGCCGCGACGAGACCGACGCCGATTTTCAGCGCCCAGGTCCGTCTTGCAGGATCAGCGGGCGGCTGCCAGGGCACTGCGCTTGCGTGCGGGGTCATACCAGATCTCTTTGATGAATCGCTCGTGCCGATCCACGCCGAACTGGATCACGATGTCGACGAGCAAATACAACAGACTCTTGATGTCCGCGCGGGCCAGTTCGGAGCCTGCGCGGCTCTGCTTGACCAGCAGCACCAGCTGTTCGAAAGCGAGTTCAGCACTCGCCGCATGGACGCTCGTGATCGAGCCGGGATGACCGGAATTCACGTTGCGCAAGTAGTCGAATGCCTCGTCGGCCCGCAACTCAGCGAGAAGAATCCGGTCTGGCTTCATCCGCAGACACGCTTCGAGCAACTGCCTCGGCGTCGTGCGCGCCTGCCCCTGATCGTCCTTGCTGTAGTAGAGACGTACGTGATTGGGGTGGTCGTCGAGCACCAACTCTTTGGCATCCTCGATCGTGATCAACCGCTCGTCGGTTGGAATCTCGCGGATCAGAGCCTTCGTATAGGTGGTCTTGCCGGAACCCGTCGGCCCCGACACGACGATGTTCTTGCGGCTCCGGACGGCTAAACGCATGAACGTCTCGTAGTCCGATGCCTCTAGCAGCCGGAGCAGCTCCGCTTCCGTTGCATCGAGAGCCTCGCTCGCGCGACGCGTCGAGCGAAAGATTCCGTTCGCACTGAGTTCGCTCAAGGACCAGACCGACTCGGACGGCCGGCGGATGGTGATTGCGACCGATCCCGCGGTAGTCGCCGGTGGCATGACCAGCTGCACGCGCTCACCCCCCGGAAGCGATGCCGAGAGAATCGGCGACTCTTCATCGATGCGCTGGCGGGTGGAATTGGCGATCAGCTTGGCCAGACGCCGGCACCAGTCGAAGTCAGCAAACGGCAGTCGTTCACACTGCCAGCCCTGGCGGGTCTCGATGAACAGCTCGCCGGGTCTGTTAATGCACAGCTCCGTGATGTCCGGGGAGGTCAGGAACGGCCGCAACGGTCGCAGCATCAGCTCCAGTGACGAAACCTCAGCCGCAGGCGCGGCGCTCGCCCGACTGGAGACTTCAGCGTGCATTGGCCGTGGACCTGAGCTCATAGACGGAACGGAAGTCCAGATCCCGGGCGACCAGGATCTGGATGCGATCGCCGTTCTGTTTGCGCACCGTGGGCGGGATATTGACCGTGCTCTTGAGCACTTCGGTCACCACATCCGTCGCGTTGCTGGGGTTGTAGATGACGGTGCCGCCGCCGGAGCGGGACTGGGCCGCAGCCTGGATCGTCCCGTCGATCATCGAAATCAGGATGGCCGCACCGAACCGATCCAGGAAGTGCCGATCGACAACACCTGGCAGCCCCGACCGTCCCAGTTCATCGGTGCCGGGCGATGCGAGCGGCACGACGACGCCGGTGGGCGTCCTGGCCTCCGTCCAGAGCACGAATACTCGTGCAGTGCCCTGTCGGACCTCGCCGCGGGTCTCGCCCACGAGCTTCGTGCCCCGCTCCAGGAGCACGACCTTCCCGTCTGCCCCGAAGGTGTCAGTAGCCGTGACGCAGGTAGTGAGACCGGGCAGGGAACTGTCGATGGCGGTTTCGAGTGTGCAGTCGATGAAAGCGCCTTTAGGCAGGAGCATCTGCTGGGTCGGCAGCACTCTCGCGCGGACGGCCGGCGTAACGGTTGGCCGAAGCAGCCCCGCCACGCCTCCCTGGGCTGAAGGGGCGCCTCCTCCAGCATCGGGCGACCCGTAAGTCCCTGCCTCACCGTCCGGCGACCCAGCGGGCGCCGGCGCGGCGGCGATCCTTCGATCAGGGTCCCCAGGCGCCGCGAAGACCGGACCCTCCAGGCGCCGGTCGGCGACTGGGGCGGTGCCCCCGTACCCTCCTGGCGGCAAGGCCGCGGACTCCGGGGCCGTGTAGGCCACCGGCCGCGCGCGCACCTCCTGAGGCAGCGGTGGTGGCCCTCCAAAGGGTCCGCCGGCATTCGTCTGATCCATGCCAGTTCGGACGAACCCGGGCGGGTCGACCCGGCCAAGGGCCGGCAAGGGCATTTCCCCCTGCGCCTTCGTCCGGGTGCTGCTTTGCGCCTGGTCCTTCGCCTCCCGCTGGTGAGCATAAGTCTGGCTGTAGTACCAGCCGAGCAGTCCCAGCCCCATCGCGCCCATGAGCCCCATCGCCATGAGGTTGCTGATCCGGGACTGCAGCGAACGATGCTGGTTGACTGATGCGATCCCCCGCTCACCGGGGACCCCGCCCGGCTCCGGAGTCTCAGCCACCTCTTCCTCGCCGGACGGTGCGGACCGGACGGAACGTTTGGGAAAGAGCTGGCGAATGCGGTTCACGGGTTCGGCTCCCGACGCTCACGCTGCACGTCCGGCGCCACCGTTCCCGACTGCAGTCGATCTCCGCTGCCGGAATACGCCTTGTTTACGACACAGCCGGTCAATTGACCGCGCCGGAGAATGAACCGAGCGGCGACTCGATGAATCACGACATCGCCGTCCTCCATGCTGAAGTTCAAGAGCGACTCGGTGCCGTCGTCGTTTCGCACGAAGAGCGCCGGAAGCTCCGAATGGGCACTGAACGTCAAGCGCGTATGCACGCCGTCATCCGAAGCCGCCACCGGTTTGATCGCCGGCGAACCGCAGAACCAGTAGTCGAGGTTGCGCTTGCGGCCGGCGGCGCCAGCGTCCAGGTCACGACCCGCGAGCTCGGCAGCACTTGGACCCGCCTTGGTCGCATACTGCGGCGGGTAGTCAAAACGCACCGCGTACATGACCTGATCCAGTCGCGGATCGGGCTTCCTGGCCGAAGCCGAGTACTCGAATCGATAGGCACGCCGGTTCGTGTAGACGACCAAGTTCGTTCCGACGTTGGGCGCCTTGGGCTTCAAGATCAGGTGATTGTCGTGCCAGCCGAACGTGATGGCTTCGAGATCACCACCGGCATTGCCCGCCCCGGTTTCTCCTTCCTCGAAGGTCAGCTCTATGGCGTAGCCGACAAAGCCGTAGAGCCGATAGATCTCGTCGGGGTTGTACGTCGCCTTGCGGATGCGGCTGTCCGCCGTGCCCTTTTGCGGCAACGTCTCGGCCTGCACGGAATGGCACACCGTCAGTGCCAGCAACCAAGACAGCAATGCCGCGGATGCGATTCGATTCCTCATGGCCGCGCTCCCGTCGACGCTACGCTGGCCGTCGGCTCCGATGTCGACAGCACTTCAGGCTCCGCCCTGAACTCCAGCACCTTGAACCCGAGCGGATTCCAGCGACGCACCTTCGGATCGGTCGCTGGCGCCCCATACGTGTATTGCACCGTTGCGATCCAGTGAGTGAGTTGCTCTTCGGTTCCACCGGCTGGCCGCGTAGCCTTTACGTACCGAACCTGAGCTAGATCAGACACGCCATTGGCGCGCTCAAAGAAACTCACCGCGCTGACCTCAGCCCGCAACAGCGTTCCGTCCTTGTAGACGTTCAGCGGCGACGCCGGGTTACTGCGATTCCATTTCGCATACCACTGCTGATTGCGCGCGGCGTTGTGGAAGGCTCCGCACTCTTCGTAGTCGCTCTCCGCCGTGGAGTAGGCGAATCGTTCGCAGACCGTCACGTAGTGCGTCAGGAAGTAGCGCGTCACCGCCTCGGACAGGTTTGCCTGCCCGGCGTAGACCGGAACCACATCGACGATGCCGCTGCTGTTGTCGACGCGGATGACGAAGGGTTCGACGCGCTTCAGTGGCATCAGCAGCATCAGGGCGATGCCGCTCACGATCGCGCACAGCCAACCAGCGCCGGCCACCCAGAACGACAGCTTCACCACCCGACGCTGCTGCGCGATCCGATCCGCATCCCAGGCCGCCGCCTCAGCGAAGTATCCCGCAAGTTCTGTGTCGGCCTTCACGGCGTGACTCCCGCCGACAGATGAGAGCCGGTCTTCGCAGACGTCGGCGCCTGCGCCGTCGATCTCGCGTTGATGGGCTGCAATCTCCCCTCGCAAGAGACCGTGGTTTCTGTTGTGGCGCAGCCGGCCACCACGAGCACCATCCCTGCAATCAGGATCGGCTGCCAGCGCCGCAAATACTTCGATCCCATGACTTCACCCCCGACGGACGGCGTTATCGCCACGAATCCGACCAATCTGACGAGCCCCCGCACGAGCGCCCTTTTGCAATAGGTACCCCGACTTGCGACTCAGGCTGTCCCAGCGGGTCGTTTCCCGGTCGGTAAGCAGACCCCGCATGAACTGTCCCGTGTGGCGCGTCGTGCCACCAAAGCCCCAGGACAGCGCCGTACTCACCATGCCGAACGAACTCAGTGCCAACCCACTGGCCAGCCCCGCAGCGATCGGCATGACCTGACGCATGACCAGAAATGTGAGACCCGCCGCAAGACAAACGCGCACGGCGTGAGCGATCTGGATGCCACCGCCGGCGTTCACGGCTTGCTGCGCAGCGGTCGTCAGCAGCGTCAACATCAGCGCCGCCACCATGACCGTCAGAATTGTGATGAAAGCGTAGTTCGCGAGTTGTGCAATCCACGTTTCGAAGAACTTCTTTGTCGTGTCAAACATCAACAGCGCGAAGAACAGCGGGCCGAGAGCCAGCAGCACCGAGAGCGCGATTCGCGAGAGCGCCAGAAGAAACATCGTGTAGACGGCTGTGATTCCGACCATCAGGTAGACAGCGACGCCGGCGATGTAAAACGTGAAATCGCCGTTGAGAATCCCGCCCTTCTGCATCAGGAGCGATGCCGCATCGCCTCCCGAAAAGAGAATCTGATCGACGATGCCCACCGAGTCGTAGGCGCCGATGACGTTCGAGGCGAGAGCACCCGGCGCGGAGAAGAACGTGTCAACAATGAGGTCGTTGTACAGCCACAGACGAAGTGCGACGCCAAAGATGACCGCGAGCGTGAAGATGCGCTTCAAGCCCTCGACGAATGGCTCCTGAATTCGCCCAGCGAGTTGCAGATAACCCCAGATCATCAGATACAACACGCCCAGCGACACGATTGCCGGCTCGAGCGTCGCGGCGATTCGCGCGGTATTGGTTCCGATGTATGCGCCGAGCAGTCCATTGAGCCAGGTACTGAATTCCGCGAAGAAGCCCATGGGTTAGCGCTCCGATCCGGCGGATTTCACGATCGGCAGCGGCGCGCAGGCGCCGGAACAATCGGTGACAACGATCCCTGAATGGGGCCGGACACCCTGCGCGCCGCGCCGAAACCCGAAATGTGGCCCGCGGTCTTGCATGACCTGCCTACTGCAACCCCATCGGCGGCAGGCTACGGAGAGAACCGATGTCAGCGATGGCCTGCTCCCGATTTCGCTGCTGCAGCGCCCACTGCTGCGCTTGAGCTGCCTGGAACAGCACCTGGAGCTTGCTCTGGTCGTTGGCGAGCATCCCCTGCTCGGCCGATATGCGGGCCTGCAGATCCAGAATGGCCTTCTGGTCACGGGCCCCGCCAATGGCCCCAATGAGCTGTTGAATGCTTGCGAACCGACCACTGATGGTCGTCAAAGCCTGTTGCGCCGTAGCCTGCAGCATGGCTACCGACTGCCTTGCTCCTATGACACGGTCCCGTTCTGTAGGCGACAGCGCGGCCAGCTGATCGGCAGTCAGGACGGCATTCGTGCGAATCGAGCCCTGGATAGCGGCTGCGAGCGCCGGATAGGCGTTACTGGTTTGGGTAATGGCATCCTGCAGTGACTGCCAGTCCGCCGGAAGGTAGTTGCGCAGCGTGCCGGAGAGCAGATTCTGCATCCCGCGGTCCCCGGTGATGGACTGATACTCCTGCTCAGCCTGTCGCAGGTGGTTCTGCATCGTCGTCAGCTGCTGCTCCATCGTGCTGACTTGCTGAACCAGCTGTGCGATGGCTCCGACGTCCACGACCGCCCATTGCGCGTGCGCCGGCGATCCAAACCCGAGCCCGCCCATGAGTATCAACAACCCCGCAATCCTGCCCATGACATCCTCCCCACTTAAGACTCACTTGATCGTCACTGCCTCGCGACCCCCGCCTGGAAGATCGGCAACCAGCGCTCTGGCGCCGATCCGTGTTCGTCGATGATCCGATGCATGCGGTCGACCTCGGATACACGCCCAGAAATCACTGCGAGCTCGGCATCGAATCCCTTGAGGTCGAGCCCACACACCACACTGCAGTGACCCTGTTTGACCAGGAACATGCGGGACCCTGGCTCGAGCCGTTCCTTGATGAGTCGGAACTCGCGCTCGGTGAGCCCGAATCCGGTGCGGTACTCCTGCTCATCGGCATCAGGGTTCGGAAAGAACACTTTGGTGGCGGTCTGCTCAATGATCGTGCGCGCGATGCCACTGCGGAGCGCGTCGCTCGGACTCTGGGTCGCACAACAGAAGACGCCATTCAGCTTGCGCCAGACCTTAAGGCCATCCTTTGCGAACTGCTCGAACGCAGCATCGTCGAGCAGTCGCGAGAACTCATCGGCCCAGCAAACGAAGCGCCTTCCATCGAGCAGAGAGCGCACTCGGTGAAACAGGTACAGACTGATTGGGGTACGCACGAGGTCGTTGTTCAGGAACTCGGTGACATCGACTCCGATGATCGATTGCTGCCCCAGTCTTCCGGCGAGTAGATCCTGTGGGTTGTCAAAGACCCAGGCGTAGTCACCGCCGGTGCTCTCGCACCACCGTGCCAGGCGAGCGTGAACGCCCTCGCTTTGCGTAACATCCGTGAATTCAATCAGGCGCGAGAGACGGCGACGCTCCAGATCAAGCGCCATCGTGCCGCGCAGCGCATGATCGAGGTCGACCTCTTCGCGCACGGACAGCGGCGCCGGTCCGCGGACCAGGCACCGGAGCCACAGCTTCTGGAATTCCAGATTTTCGGGACTCTCAGGCAACTGCAGGGGGTTGAAGCCGGTCGGTCGCCCGTTGCGGAGCGGGAGGTAGTCGCCTCCCAGTGCCCGGACGAGGATTTCGAGGCCGTGGTCCTTGTCGAACAGGACTTGCGTGACACCCTGCCGGGCGAGCATGGCCACCATGAAGCCAATGAACACAGTTTTGCCGGACCCGGTCGGGCCGCATATTAGTGTGTGCCCAGTGTCCTTCCGGCTGCCGCCGTCAGGGTCAGCGGGATCGCTGGCATGCAGGGAGAAGTAATACGGCGATTGAGCACTGGAGATGAGCATGGCCAGTGCTTCGCCCCAGTGGTTTCCGGTGGCGCGTCCCGTCGGAAAGTTGTGGAAATTCGCCATCGCCGCGAGGTTCCGAGAGGTGATGGGCGCCTTGCGCGGCCGGTACCCAAAGTTCCCCGGCAGTTGGGCCCAGAAGGCTGCCTCCAAGGCCAAGTCCTCTCGGGCGATCGTCATCCCCGCATCTGCGAGCAGCGCACGCGCTTGCGCTACGTTGTCGTTCAACGCCCGCAGTCCGAGCTCGATGTCCGCCGGCTGGGTGGACGGGGCATCCGCAAGGACCTGGAGCGTGAAGTGGTGGTCCCCCATCACGAATTCGTTTCCGGTCAGCGCGTCGAGCGCGTCGACCAGTTCATTGGCCTGGGAGACCGCGAAGTCGCCCGCATTCGCCATGCGCGCGTGTTGACGCTGCAGTAGGCCCTGTCCTGCAGACTTCGTCAGGAAAGCGAAGGACTGCGTGAGAACGAAGGGGAACGGCGCCGAGAGCAGAGCATCGAACATGCCCACAGTGGTTGGTGTTGGGTATTCCTTGATGCCGAGCATCGCGGCGAGTCGCGTTGCCGTCGGCGTCCGGCACTCCAGGACTTCGGTGCCGAACAACGGGCGTGTCGTCGCAAGCACCTCGCGCAGCGGTGCCCTCGGCAGTGGAATCGGCTGCGACTCCCCGTTGACAAGTAGCGCGAGGAACTCGAGCAGCTGCGAATGAGGGCGACCGCGCATCAGGTACGTCCCGAGACGCTCGGGCTCGTAACGCGCCAGCGAAGCGAGCAGCACGTCCGCCAGCTTCTCGCAGGCGTCGAGCGCATCGGCGTCGCCGGGGTCTCTCCCAGCTGCCTGCCCGACTCGCAGCATCCGCGCGAGCAGGCTGGGCGCCGCACCGACAATGGGTCGGTAGAGCACCGACAGGTAAAGTTCGTTGACCATCAGAGTTTCATCGGCAAGCCGCTCGCCATACCGATGTGCAAGTGCCGCCGCAAATCCGGTACCACAAGGGTCACCTACTGATTTCGTCTGCTCTCGACGACGGATTAGATGCACCCAGAGCGCCACATTGGGGCTCGCAATGTTTCTCCACGTGACGTTGAGCCGCTCGTGCCAGTTGTTCAGTTCGTCGTCATCGGCGCTTTCGAAGCTGGCGCCGGACAAACGAAAGGTCTGCAGGTAGTCGCCGACCTCGGTCAGCACGACGTGCCTGCTGATCTTCGCCGTATAAGGGATGTGTCGCGCCGCCTGCATCTCGCGACGGCTTTCTGCCCCGCGGGCTACGGTGACCATGGCTTTACCCCGGGCGACTGATGGGCGATGCGTGCGTTGCACGCGTTGCGCCGCTTACCTTTCCGGTCCGGGAGGTCGAGCACCAAGGCACTACAGCTGCTCGCCTTCCAGAATCGCAGCGTCGTGGCGTAGGCCGGCAGTCGAGTTCGCCCCCAAAGCAACACCAGATCGAAGAATCGAGGATCGCGCAGGCACAGCAGCGCACACACGCCATGGATCGGCAATGCGATCAGGAGGGTGAGAAGATTCTTGGTGAGCAGGAAGGTTTCCATCGTGAACACCAGATTCACGAGGAGAGCGGAGAATGTGACCCCCCAACGCATCGGCGGTCGAGTGACCGCGACGAAGAGCGGATCAGTTGTCAGCCCAGTTCCCGACGCAGACATGGCCGGCACTCAAACGCCGAACATTCCCCGTATCCAGGTCACCATCTGCGGCGCCCCGAATACGACGGCTATTCCCACGATTGCCGTGATCGGCCAACCCCAGGAGATTCGGTTTGCCATGGCCATGATGCCGAGGACCATGACCAAAATGACGGCGATGGGCGTGGCCCAAGCAAGGATGTTGGTCTGCAGCGAGTTGGCGCCCGTCAGGAACGGTGATGCCTGCGCCAATGCCAGATCAGGAACGGCCAGGACGGCCGCGAACAGCAAGGCGTGCAGCAAGGATGTACGCCCGATAAATCCCGAAAGACGCATATCGACCCCCTCTAATTCGTTGTTCGCCGTGTCAACCGAACTGCGCCGCGTCAGCCGTGGCACATCGCTGGAGTGGCGCAGATCCATGCCACCACAGCCGCTGGCGTCGAACGAGGGAGGGTTTTGAGGCAAAACTCGGCAATACCCGGCGAAACGGATACCCGGGCGCCGGGGATCGGTCGGTTGGGCGCCGCCCGCCGGCGACAAAGTGCAAACCGGCGAGGACCGGCGTAGGCTCCCTTTTTGCGACCGACCTTCCGGGAGCGCCCTATGAATACGGCTTGCCCGCGCGACAACACTTCTGAGTCGCGGCATTGGCTGGGCATCGCTAGCCGAGGGGTTTTGCGCGTCACCTGGCACGCGATTCGGATGCCCTCGCTCACGCTGCTGGTGGTCATGGAACCGCTGATCTGCCGAACGTTGACGCTGCTTGCGATCCTTGGCGTGCTAACAGCCTTCTTCTGGGAGTTTTTCTCGAGGCAGCCTCACTTCCCGTTTTGGATCGTACTCGGGATTTCGGTCGGCGTGGGGATGCTGCAGATTCCGTACTATCTGCTCATTCGACTATTTTCCAAGCACTGAACCCGCCAACTACGGATTGGCGGTGACGCCGCCGAGTGGTGACTCGCGACAATGGGTGCAGTTTCCGCGCCTGAGCGCGCCACGATCCAAAACTACAACACCACCGCAGCTCGCACACTGAGTAACTTCAAACTCCTGCCCCTGCGAGACTGTCATGACGAGCAGCACCAAGTGCTCAAGTGACATGGTCGTTTCCGGCACAAGCTGCCGATACATCTCGTAGGCCTCGCAGAGCCGCTCTCCCCTCGCAACGCTCGGTAACTCGCGGCGTGGATCGTCCAGCGCGCGAGGCGGCAATACTTCCAGGAGGTAGCAGAGTCCGACGAGAGCAGCCGCTTCGCTGCGGCTGCGGGCCGTTCCAAAGAAGACGGTCAAACTCTGCGGTGAGGGTCCGCGTCGCCGAAGCACGTGCCGCTTGCCATGTTCGTCGACATAGGACTGGTACAGGTGCCGGATCCGGTCGTCCGGCAATCCCGTCCAGTCGCAGATCGTGTGGGTCCGAGCCTCGTGCGCGATCATTCGCAGCGCCAGGTTGTAGCGCTGGAGATCGCGGTTGTAGCGTTCCCCCCATACACGCATAACAACATGCTGCGCGCGATCAAACTGCGATGCAGCAATGTTGTGACATAACCTTCCCCTAAGTAATTGAGCAATATGGGCAAAAACTCACCGTGTACGGGGAATTGGGCCCGGGTGCACAATGCAGCAAAAGCATAAGAATGCGCAGGGGCATCCACGGAGGGTATGAATACATCGCCCGGCACGCTCGGGCAGATGAGAGCGCCAACCAGGAAACACCACAGTACCGATGCGCTGGCGCCTATCTGCGACATCAACGAGCAATGCCTGCAAATGCTCGTCGAGGCTGCGCACGTTCCGTCAACAGCCAGTGAACCCTTCGTCCAACAACTGCTTGCGCTCATCGCGACGCTCGACGCAACCACGCTGAGCACGGCGGCGCGTTTCCCATTTTTGCTGGTCGACTTCGGATTTCGTGACCCCGAGTGGTGGAGCGAGATCACCGCGGTCAGCGAGAACAATGCCATCGAAGAGTCATGGCCTACGCCGTTCCCGCGCGCAGGGGCAATCGCGCTCGCCCGTGCAACGCTCATGCTCGCCTGGCACACGGTGCGCACCGATGCCGAGGCCTCCGTTGTTCTTCTCGGGATTAATCCAACTTGCGTATTCCGGACCATGTTGACCGCTGATTCCGTTTGAACGTGACCGGTTGTTCCGACCGAACGTGACCGCCGATTCTGATTAAAGGTGACCGATTTTCGGCTTCGGCCGGAATCCTCGGTCACGATCCCGGAATGGCCGGTCACATTCGTGCGGAATGAAACCGAGTTGGCGCTGGAACTTACATTTTCCTGGCTAAGCTGCCCGATTTTTACCTCGGGGAGCCTCGATGCCAGCCAAACGGAGTGCCATGCGCAAGATCAAAGAGGTTCTGCGCCTCAAATTTGAAGCAAAACTCAGTCACGAGAAGATCGCGGCCGCGACCGGGATGTCGAAGGGTGCGGTGACAAACGCCGTGCAACGGGCGTTGCAGCAGGGCCTGGCGTGGCCGTTGCCGGCGCAGCTCGATGAAGCCGGTCTCGAGGCGCTGATGTACCGCAAAGCCGCCGCGCCCGCGCGCTACGCGCAGCCCGACTATGCCCTGATCCACCAAGAGCTCAAGCGTAAGGGCGTCACCCTGCAGCTGCTGTGGGAGGAATACGAGCGGGCGCACGGGCAGAGCGCGTATCGGTACAGCCAGTTCTGCCTGCACTATCACGAGTACCGCGGCCGCCTTGCCCGCTCGATGCGCCAGGTGCACCGGGCCGGGGAGAAGGTGTTCATCGACTACAGCGGCGACACCGTCGCGGTGATCGATGCGAAGAGCGGCGAGATCCTCACCGCCGAGATCTTCGTGGCGACCTTGGGCGCCTCGAAGTACGCGTACGCGGAGGCGACCTGGACGCAAGGCTTGCCGGACTGGATCGGCTCGACGATCCGGATGCTGGAGTTCTTCGGGGCGGTGCCGAGCCTGTGGATCCCGGACAATCTGAAAGCGGCGATCAAGAAGGCCTGTCGCTATGAGCCGGAGGCGACCTCGACCTACCAGGACTGCGCGAGCCACTATGGCGCGGCGATCCTTCCAGCGCGCCCCTATCACGCGAAGGACAAGGCATCTGTCGAGATGAGCGTGCTGGTGGTGCAGCGCTGGATCCTCGCCCGTCTTCGCAACCGCCAGTTCTTCAGCTTGCGGGAGCTGAACCTGGCGATCGCGGAGCTCCTGACGGATCTGAATCGCCGCTCGTTCAAGAAACTGCCCGGCAGCCGACTCACGGCCTTCGAGTCGATCGACCGGCCGGCGATGAAGCCACTGCCGCCAACCCGGTACGAATACGCCGAGTGGTCCAAGGCAAAGGTCGGCATCGACTACCACGCCGAGGGGGACGGCCATTACTACAGCGTCCCGCACACGCTGGTGGGCGAGCACGTGATGGTGCGTCTCACCGACACCACCGCCGAGTGCTTCTTCAAGGGCCGTCGGGTCGCCGCCCACGTGCGCAGCTACCAAAAGGGCCGGCATACGACGCTGCCAGAGCATATGCCCAGTGCGCATCGCAAGCACATGAAATGGACGCCGGGACGGCTGCTGAACTGGGGCCAGAACATCGGCGCCGGCACCCGCGCCGTGGTGCAGTGGCAGCTCGAGAACCGGCCCCACCCCGAGCAGGGCTACCGCGCGTGCCTGGGGTTGCTGAACCTGTCCAAGACCTACGGCGAGGAGCGCCTCGAGGCCGCCTGTCGGCGTGCGCTAGCCATCGGCGCTCCGCACCGTAAACGCATCATCGCGATCCTCAAAGCCAAGCTCGATCAGCATCCGGACCTCTTCCCCGCGGCCGACACGGCGGCTGCCACGGCCTCGCGCACGCACGGCAACGTGCGCGGTGCCGATTACTTCCGTGACACAGCGACAACTACCGATGAAGGAGACGATGACTCATGCTTATCCAACCCACGCTCGATACACTGAACCGACTGAAGCTGCACGGCATGGCCACGGCCCTAGCCGAGCAGACGACGACCAATGCCGCCCAGGGTCTGGCGTTCGAGGAGCGGCTCGCGCTGCTGCTCGAACGCGAGGAAATTGCCCGCGACAACCGGCGCATGACGCGCCTTCTGCAGCTCGCCACCCTCAAGTACCGCGACGCCGTCATCGAAGATCTCGATTATCGGTCGCGCACCGGTCTCGACCGCTCGCAGCTCGCGAGCTTGACCTCGTGCGAGTGGATCCGCTCGAACCAGAGCGTGTTGATCCACGGCGCCACCGGTAGCGGCAAGACCTACCTCGCATGTGCGCTCGGGCATCAGGCATGCCGACAGGGACTGAGCGTGTTGTACGTGCGCGCCCCGCGCCTGTTCGAGGAGTTTAACCTCTGCCACGCCGACGGGAGCTTCCGCAAACGGCTCGCCGCGATCGCCAAGATCAGCGTGCTCATCATCGATGACTTTGCGATCGCGCCGATCGGACCGCGCGAGCGTAACGATCTGCTCGAACTGCTCGACGACCGCGTCGGAAGCCGCGCCTGCATCGTGACCAGTCAACTACCGGTCAACGACTGGCACGACTACATCGGCGATCCGACGCTGGCCGACGCCATCTTGGATCGGTTGATCCACCGGGCGCACCGGATCCATCTCACCGCAAAGGAATCCATGCGCGAGCGAGAAGCCGCCAAGCTCCTCGCCACGGC
>WBZN01000319.1_pt1 | contig 48267 bp, 42 predicted proteins | sample 5204281 | NCBI WGS metagenome assembly WBZN01 (sample SAMN12344347, study PRJNA552823) | activated sludge metagenome | biome: Activated sludge suspended growth; feature: Nitrification reactor; material: Wastewater; isolation source: activated sludge from nitrification reactor of wastewater... | reverse complement strand
TATGGTATGGTGCTGCCCACCTTTGTGCAACAGGCTCTCAAAAATGAGCCCATCACCGTGTATGGGGATGGCCAGCAGTCACGGTGTTTCACGTGGGTCGGCGATGCCGTGCGAGCCATCATCGACCTCTCCCTGCACCCTCAAGCGGTCGGCCAGGTCTTCAACATCGGAAGCGAGCAAGAAGTTACGATCATGGATCTGGCCAAGATGGTCAGGGATGTCGCCAGGAGTTCGTCGGACATCGCGTTGGTGCCCTACGATCAAGCCTACGAAGAGGGATTTGAAGATATGGGGAGGCGGGTGCCGGACCTCAGCAAGATCCGTAATCTGATCGGATATAAGCCTACCGTCGATCTGCCGAATATTGTTGCACAGGTGGTGGAATACTACCGCCAGCAGACGCTCGGGTGATACGGACACACCTGAAAGCGGTGCGGAGCGTGTCGAGCTCTGGGAATGTCGCCTGAACAGACGAGGAACAGGCATGTCTAGAAAAGCCGGTCAATGACAACCCATACATATTTCGTGCACGAATCGAGCTATATTGATCAGCCTTGTGACATTGGCGAGGGGACGAAGATCTGGCATTTCTCTCACGTCATGACCGGGGCAGTGATCGGGCGAAGATGCAATATCGACCAGAATGTGCTGGTGTCCAGCGGGGTGCAGATCGGAAACAACGTGAAAATTCAGAATAACGTCGCGCTATATACCGGAGTCGCTCTGGAAGACGATGTGTTCTGCGGACCATCGTGCGTGTTTACCAATGTCATCAATCCGCGCAGTCACATTTCGAGGAAAAGCGAGTACCGAGCGACGGTGACCTAGCCGGGCTGAATTGGTCCAGATTCACTGTTAGTCTGGACCCCCAACCCAGGACGTCATCCCATGCCCCGCAAATCGTACACGCCTGAAGAAATCATCCAACATTTTCGCACGGTCGAGCTGGAAACTGGCAAAGGGCTTGCCGACGTGGAGGCGTGCTGGAAGATCGGCATCACGGAACAAACCTACGATCGATGAAAAAGGAGTACGGCGGCCTGCGCGTTGATCAAGCCAAACGGCCGAAGGGGCGTGAACAGGAGAATCAGCGGCTCAAACGAATTGTGGCTGATCAGGCCGTCGATCTGTCGATCTTGAAGGAAGTCGCGTCGGGAAACTTCTAAGCCCGGCGCGGCAGCGAGAGGCCGTGCGCCACACCATGGCGGTGCTGCACGTCTCCGAGCGCCGAGCGTGCCGGGCGATCGGCCAGCTTCGATCCAGCTATCGATATAGCTCGCAGCCGGACTGACAGACGCGCGGGTACGGGCGCGCGTCATCGAGCTGGCGAGGGAATGTGGGCGGTACGGTTATCGAACGATCACGTGGTTGTTACAACGGGAGGGCTGGGACGTGGGGAAGGATCGCGTGTACACGATTTGGCGGCAAGAAGGCTTGAAGGTGCCGGCGAAGCAGCCAAAACGCGCGCGACTCTGGCGGGCCGACGGCTCGTGCGTGCGCTTGCGGCCGACTCACCGCAATCAGGTCTGGTCGTACGACGTTGTGGCGGAGCGGACCCATGATGGGCGTCCGTTTCGCATCTTGAATGTGCTCGATGGGTACACGCGGGAATGTCTCGCATCGGTGGCGGCGCGCCGACTCGGATCCCAGGACGTGATCCTGCTGTTGGCCGAGATGTTTCTACACCACGGCGTGCCGCAGCACATTCGGTCCGACAACGGACCGGAGTTTATTGCCAGGAAATTGCGTCGCTGGCTGAAGACCCTGCAGGGTGAGCCACTCTACATTGAGCCGGGCTCCCCGTGGGAAAACGGCTATGTCGAATCGTTTAATGGAAAAATGCGCGCGCAGTTCCTGAACGGCGAGCTGTTCTACGCGCCGAAGGAAGCGCAAATTCTGACAGAACAGTGGCGGATCCACTACAATACGGTCCATCCACACAGTCGTCTCGGGGGGGCAGCCACCGGTCCCCGAGACGGTTCAGCTGGCAGGCTGAAGACTAACAAATGAAGTGGTACAAAAAATCCCGGCTGGTCAATTCTTGCCGCGACACTCAAAACAGATTGGCCGACGTCGAAGCCGTCCCCTGTGTTTGGGGAGAGGGACGCGGCAACGCGTATCGTCGATCTTCTTGAGAATGGCCTGACATCGGGATCGGTGGAAGGTGGGAGATAGTCCGGCGGTCTGCTTGTCGCGATGGGAGTGGAAGTCATCCGGTCCGTTGGAGGGGGGAGAGTAGGTGCTCGGTGAATGAGGCAGCGATCCAACGGCCCTTGCTGGTGGCGATCATCGTTCCCGTATACAATGGTGGCCCAGGGTTGACCTGTTGCCTTTCGGCGCTTGTCGCCGCTCGGAATTCCGTCCCTCATGAATTGATAGTCGTTGATAACGGATCCACAGATGGTTCGGTGGCGATCGCCTCCGGCTTCGGTGCTCGGGTGCTGCACTGCCCAGGTCCATCAGGTCCGGGTGCGGCGAGAAATGCGGGAGCCGCAGCGACCGATGCGGACATCCTTGTTTTCGTGGACGCGGACGTGGTGGTGTCTCCCGATGCCGTTTCTAAACTGGTCGCGCACTTTCACAAGGACTCCGGGGTTGCCGCCGTGTTTGGATCGTATGATGACAGTCCGCGTGCCGAGAATTTTCTCTCCCAGTACAAGAATCTCCTGCACCATGTCACTCACCAACAAGGGAATCGTGACGCCAGGACTTTCTGGGGTGGATGCGGAGCCGTTCTCAAAAAAATATTTGATGAACTTGGAGGGTTTGACCAACGCCGCTATCCGAAACCGTCCATCGAGGACATTGAGCTGGGATTCCGATTGCATTCGGGCGGATATCGCATCGTGCTGGATCCCTCGATCCAAGTCAAACATCTGAAGGAGTGGCGGATGGGTTCGTTGCTGCGCGCCGATATTTTTTATCGAGCGATACCGTGGGCGCAGCTCATTCTGGAGAGGCAGGGACTCGTCAATGACCTGAATCTGAAAACGTCCCAGAGAATCAGTGCAGGACTCGTGGGTGGAATTCTCGTGCTCGTCCCTGCGGCGCTGCTTCATCTCGCGATCTGGTTCCTCATCATCGGGCTGCTTGGAGTCTTTTTGGCATTGAACCGCGATCTCTTCGCATTTTTCCTCCGTCGAAAAGGGCTGCTGTTCGCTGCTGCAACCGTGCCCATGCACATGTTGTATTTTTTCTATAGCGCCGCAACGTTCACTGTGATGTGGGGATGGCATGTCGCACGAGCACGGAACGCGGTCAAGCGTATGAAGCAGACCGGGTAGGGTCTATCTTGATGAGCGATGATCAGGACAATTCTTCTTCCGGATTCGTCACGACGAGACCGTTCGGAGAAGATCTGCATGGAACATGGGGCGCTCTTGCCACCCTGTCCTGTGCATTGTCGTTGATCGCCTATGTATTTCAAAGTAAAGCTCTGGTGACGTACGGAGAAATGTATCATGCCGTTTTTCAGAAGGTCTTCTCGATTATCGCCCGCTGATGTGTCGTGGTGTATTCTCAATCCTCCCATGTCCGGTCGAATGTGAGTCTCCCTCATGTTGTGAATATGATCGGTGTCGTCGTTGCCCTTGGGTTGGCCTATGGGGTCGGTCGACGCACGGCGGCCCAAGTTGTCGCCCGCCTGTACGGACCATTGCCTGTTGATCGTTGGATCGTGGGATCGGTCGTCTCCGCCACCGCCATCGTGACGGGTTGGCAGGTGTTGGGAGTTGCGGCGAGGGTGAGTGGTCTGCCGATGGTCCATGTCTTACTCCTGTCCGGAATGTTGATGCTGATCTATCTCGTTGTCAGACGATCGGGTCAGACATTGCCGGAGTTCAAGGACTGGTTCGCGGCGAGGGGAAGAAGAGAGATCACTCCGTCTCCATGGTGGCGGTTGAAGTCATCGGCCGGAGCATGGAGCCTGGCTGTGGCAACAGGGATTCTTGGGATGTTCCTACTGGAGTCGCTGACGAAACCGCCGCTGGGATGGGACACGTTGGTGTATCACCTGCCTCTGGCCGCAAAATGGTTCCAGGGAGGTACGTTGGAGGTTTTTCGTGAATCTTGGAAATTTCAAATGCCTTCGAATGCGGAGTTGTTCCCGCTGTTGCTCCTGTTTACCGGGGAAGAGAGAATTCTAGCCCTCACCTATGTGCCGTTCACCCTGCTGAGCCTGTTGGTTGTGTATGGTTTTGCCCGTCGGTTTGGCGCGACACACGATTGGGCCTGTCTCGGTGCGATCGGATTCGGCACCATGCCCATTGTCCTTTACAATACCTTGGATTTGTATGTGGACATGTTCGTGGCCTATGGATGGCTCTGTGCCTTGTACCTGTTATTTTGGGCATTTGAACGTGAGCCGTCGACGGAGAAGCGAGCGGCTTCTCTCCAGATCGTTCTCGCGGGCCTGGCGTTCGGGCTTGCCCTTGGCTCTCGGTACATTCTCGCGCCGATGCTCCTGATGATGTCGGCGATCTGCGCGGGGGGGGCGTTCTTCTTCCTCGACTCGCGGGCCGCTTCCATCAGGTCGCGGTTACGTCTGGCAGGATCCATGACGTTCGCGTTCATACTGTCCAGTCTTGTTCCCTCCTGCTATTGGTATCTACAAAACTGGCTGGCTACGGGCAATCCGATGCATCCACTGCAGTTCTCCTTCGGCGGGTCCACAGTCGTACGCGTCTCCATTGGGGCCCTGTCTGAGCGTATGACGTTCTTCGGCCCCGAAATAGCCTATGACGGTGAATGTCTGGACTCGGGCGCCCATTCCATTTCTTCATGGCTGATCTCTCCATGGAGAGATTGTTGGTACGCCGGCGACCATTTTTCCTCGAATTGGGGCTTCGGTCCTGTCTTTACGACGTTTATTCCCGTGTTCACGCTTGTAGGTGTCCTGATTGTCCTCGCGTCAGCCCTGCGAGGCAGGCGGGTGCCGAAGGCAACCTATCCGCTGATGGTAGCCGGGCTGATCGCCTGTTATTGGTGGGTCTATGTGTTCAACATGTTGCGGACGTTGTTGCCCGTTATCGGAGTGCTATTTGCCGTGACGGCCTATGGCATGTCGCTGATGAGCGAACGGGCGCAACGGGTGGCGGGCGTGTTGTTTCTCACAGCAATGGTGTTGAATGGGCTGCTTGTCGTGGCAAAACCGATTCGATCATTGACGATGCACGCCTATCGGGGCGATTGGAGCCGGAGCGGTTTCTACGGAATACCGAAGGTCGTAGACGAACTCCCGCCGGGCAGCGTGATTCTGAACGCGTCCCATGAGCTGAAGAACTATCCGCTCTTTGGGCGTAGGCTCCAGAACCATGTCGTGACCGATCGGGTCCTGCTGGAGCCGAGCCTCGTCACGGTGATTACTGATGCGGTCATCAATAAATACGGGATCGACTATATTTATTACGACACGACGCAGAGATGGACCATCGCCGAATCGGTCAAAGGCCAGATCGTGTATGAACAAACTATAGACAATGACGGACAACCGTACAAAATCATGTTGTTCAAGATTGCGAAACCGTCCACATGACGATGTCGGTCCGGCGTATAGTGTTTTGTCAAGCGGTGGTCCCTTATGTGAGTGGATGTTGGTGAAGCTTCAGGAGAACGATTCCAGGGCGCTCATTACCGGACAGACGCGGCTCTCCCACGATCTGCGCAAGCGAGATTGCAGGATCAATAAATGTGAAACGATGTTTCCGAATCGCACGAATGAAAACCCTCTGAGAAGCTGACGAACCGTGTTACTTCAAGACAGTCTTTTTGCGCGATCGATGCCGCAATCCACTCTACGCCTCTTGCGATTTCTCGCGTGGGGTCTCAGCTGCTTCTTCTTTATCTGGGTATCGGTGGATCCTCAGTTTTATGATTCAGAAGGGTTTCTTGCCGGAACAGCCTGCCTGCCCGTTTCTCTTGGAGTCGGCCTCTTGCTGTTGGGCTGCTTCTTCAGAAAAGAGTGTTGGCAATCCGCATGCTGGTTTACGCTGGCCCTTGCAGGACAAGCGAGTAGCCTCCAACTGATAGTTGCCGGCATCAAGCCAGGATTCCAACACTACAAGCCTGTACAGGCCATTGTCATGAACACGCACCCGCTTGTTCTGGGAATTCTGGCCCTTCAAATACTACTGATCACAACATTTCTACCTTCGATCTGGCCTATGACCAGAGCATGGGCGATACGCACCTTTAAACCTTGGCAAGTCGTGAGTATAGCCATTATTTGCGTGATCCCTGCTGTTGCAGGCTCACGACAAATCACGACCTACGCACTCGAACTCTGCACCGCAGCATTTCTGCAACTCCTCAACGTGGCAAACATCACGCTCGCCGTCTGGGCCCTTCCAAATGGACTTCGCTCGTGGTGGAGAGACAGATGTGTCACATGGCTCACGCAGCAAGACCGTTCCCGCGCGAATGGGCAGCACATAGGAAACTCCTTCGTCTTAACGGCAGCTCTATGGACGATCGGTGTGACTGCCCTGCTTGCTTGGTGGATTTACGAGTCGCATCCACATATCCCCGACGAAGTGTCCTATCTCTATCAAGCAAGATATTTCGCAGCCGGCATGCTGACGATGCCTGCACCACCGGTCGCCGAGGCGTTCGATATTGATCTCATGACATATGAAGATACACGTTGGTATTCTCCCTTCCCTCCGGGCTGGCCTATCGCTTTATCTATGGGGGTTATCCTCGGCATTCCCTGGCTGATCAATCCATTACTTGCCGGTCTCAATATTCCACTGATATTCGCATTGACTCAAAGGCTGTATGACGTGCCCACCGCACGTATCGCTGTGCTGCTTCTATCTACATCGCCCTGGTACCTTTTCATGGGCATGAATTACATGAGTCATATGCTTTCCTTAACTTGTGCCCTGATCGCCTCGCTTGGTGTAGTAAAGGCCCGTTCTGACTCTTCCATAGGCTGGGGACTCACATCGGGCGGCGCCCTCGGCTTTGCAAGTTTGATTAGGCCGTTGGAGGCTTCTATACTTGCCGGCCTTCTAGGGCTCTGGGCGCTGGGAGTCGTGGGTCAACGAGTGCGATTCTCAACACTCGCCGGTCTCGCACTCGGAGCAGCGTTAGTCGGCTCACTCAATTTCCCCTATAATTCCCTGTTAACCGGCGATCCATTAAAATTCCCCGTCATGGATTACTTTGATAAGTATTATGGCCCCGGCATCAACAACTTAGGTTTTGGCCCTGACCGCGGTATTGCATGGGCAACTGACCCGTTCCCAGGCCACAGTTTTCTAGATGCCATGGTCAACACTGCGCTGAACTCTTTTTCCGTCAATACGGAGTTGTTTGGTTGGGCAACGGGTTCACTTATTTTTGTTGCGGTCGTCCTGTGTTCTCGGAAGCTTCAGCCAAGTGACCACCTGATGATTGTCTTCGTCGTCGCGGTGATCGCAGTTCACGCACTCTATTGGTTTAGTGGAGGCCCGGATTTCGGTGCTCGATATTGGTTTCTCATCATTCTTCCATGTACTCTCCTCACCATCCGCGGAATCGCAGTTCTCGAAAAAACACTGCCTGAGCACCCCGCACGGATTGTTTCTGATCACGGAACGGTTCTCCTCGCAGTCATCATGTTATGCGCACTGAGCATAATCAATTTCCTCCCCTGGCGCGCCATTGATAAATACCACCATTATCGCGATATGCGTCCTGACATTCGCGTTCTTTCACACGAACAAAAATTTGGGAAAGGCCTGGTATTTATCAAGGGCAATCGCCACACCGACTATGCTTCCGCAGCCATCTACAATCCCATCGATCTCGACACAGATACAACCATCTATGCTTGGGCTCGAACCGAACAGATCTACGATAAAGTGGTGGCCAGCTACCCCGACAGACCGGTTTGGGTAGTAGATGGTCCTTCTCTGACGGGGAACATGTATAAAGTCGTCGCAGCTCCCGCTGAGGCGTATCAATTGCTGCAGAGATAAGGCGGGAAGTGCTTTGCCGCATTTCATTTTCAGCCGCTGCCTAACAGGTAGTGATCTACTTCATTCTGTCTGTCGGCCGCGAGAAACTCACGGGCGGTTCGCTCTGTCGAATCAGCATTGGTACTTATGGTGCGTCACGATCGTCCATCGTGGTGGCGTGTGCCGCTGAAGATTCGCATTCGAATCCCCGGCGACTCGCCAAGCCAGGCGGTGTCAGATCGCCGGTCGGAGGCGGGTAGGGGATCCCCTAAGACTCATTCGCGGGGAGATGCCCATGATTTCCAGGAAGTCTTATGGCCAGAGATCTCGACATTCAGGATGACCTGCCACTTCCGTGCCGCCATTGGAAAGGGCAGCGGGTGGGGTGGTGGGGCATCGCCTGCGTGCTGGCTGCCGGTCTGTTAGGACTGTTCGGGCACCATCCATTTTCTCGAACCACGGCTCACACTGAAGACGGCATGCAGATGGTGGCCTATGATCGTTTCGGGCGTGCCGCCAGTGAAGCCGAGATATTTCTCACAGTCACACCCACGACGCACAAGCAAGGAACATTTCGGGTCTGGTTCGACGCAGACTACCTCGATGTCGTGCGGATAGTCTCCATCTCGCCATTGCCGCTGAGCGGTGAGGCACGCCAGGGTGGTCGTGACTTCGTCATACAGACGGATGCCCACCGGTCGACGATGTTGTTATCCGTTCAGTTTCAAACATTCGGCATCATTCGAGGCCAAGTCAGAATCAACGAAGGCGAGGCGGCCCCGATCACGCACCTGGTGTGGCCGTAGATGAGGATGTATGAATGCGATTCTGGGAAGATCCATTATGTGCCTGTTCCTGCGGGTGTTATTCCGGATCGCCGGGCGGCGAACGCTAGGCCAAATGACCAATTCGATTTCGTACTGCTCTTGATCATCAGTGAGGCGACGCAAAACGCCATGATTGCGAATGATTTCTCGGTCACCAACGGCATCCTGGTCATCTTATCCCTCGTAGGTTTGGACATTGGCTTTTCGATCCTGAAGCAGCGATTTCCAATCTTGAATCGTCATATGAATGGACTGCCGCTAGTGTTGGTGGATCAGGGGTGGCCGGTACGGAAATTGATGCGCAAGACCAGGGTGGACGAAGAGGACATTCTGTTTTCGGCCCGTGAGAAACATGGCATCGAGCGCATGGAACAGATCAAATATGCCGCGCTTGAAACTAATGGCGGCATCTCCATCATTCCCACGGCGGAATCATGAGTGCTGAATCCGCTGAGCAGCCTGTTCTCCCGACGACGAAAGCCTGTCATATTTGATTTGCGCATCGAGCGGTTGATCACCCCTCATGCCGCCTAGGTAGTCGTTTCTCTTCATGGATACATTCGGGAACGTGAGGTGCCAAGACATCTCCCGTTGCTTGTTGCTGCACGCGGTGTATGGTAGTCTGCAGGCATTGCCAGTCGGAGATAGTGACTCTACAGCTGCCGTCAGGCGCCACGAGTATGATCGTATTGCGTTGTCCATCGTCTCGTCTCCCCAGGGTGTTGATCCTCCTCCTGGCCTGGGTCGTGGTTGCCGGTCTCTCCTGGGCAGATCTGGTTGGTGCGCAGCTGGAACCGACCGGGGCATTGGTCGACGCGCAGGTGGCCACCGAGCTCGATTTGGATGAGCTGCGGGATGATGTCACGACGATTTCCCTCACCGAAGAAGAACTCCCCGCACCCCTCTCCCCGCAGACCTCGCCCTTCTTTCATATAGGCCTTGCACCCTCGGCCGAGTACCCGCTACCGACCCGCTCGTTCCTCTCAAAATTGTCCGTCTATCGCGTATAGCCCGTCCGCTTCCGCGTGAAGGTATCGTCCGGTGACTCAGTCCTCGAGTGAGGTCGAGATGCCGTGGTTCTGTGAGGCTTGCGCGGGGCCCCGTCGTGGACTGCAGCGAGCAGCGGAGGGAAGGGACTATGATCGAGCGACTTGTCGGAGCGGCGCTAGCGCAGCGCCTGATGGTGTGTTTCGCCGGCCTCGCGCTGTTATTCGGCGGCCTCTATGCGTTTCATATTTTGGATGTGGTGGCTTATCCCGATCCGTCGCCTCCGATGATCGAGGTCATCGCGCAGTATCCGGGCTGGTCCGGCGAGCAGATGGAGCGGGCGATTACGCTGCCCATCGAGATCGCGCTCCAGGGCATGCCGGGGCTGTCGGAGATTCGCTCGCTGTCGATTTTCGGGTTGAGCGACGTCAAAGTGTATTTCGACTTCGGTACCGACTATTTCCGGGACCGGCAGGAAATTCTCAATCGCCTGCAACTCACCGTTCTGCCGCAAAACGTGCAACCCACCATTTCTCCCTGGTCGGCCATCGCCGAAATTTTTCGCTATGAACTGACAGGGGATCATGTGTCCCTCACCGACCTGAAGACCACTCAGGATTGGCAGATTCGCCGCGAGTTCAAGCGGGTGCCGGGCGTCATCGATGTGAGCACCTACGGCGGAACGACCAAGGAGTATCACGTCGAGTTAGATCCCGGCCAACTCATGAGTTACAACGTCACGCTCGACCAAGTCATGGATGGCCTCGCCAAGAGCAATACCGATGTGGGCGGCAACTACCTCTCGATGGGGGAGCAGAGTTTCAATATCCGTGGCATGGGGCTGATCAAGAAACTCGAGGACATTTCCAACACCGTCGTGACGCAGAAAGAAGGCACGCCGGTCTTCGTGAGAAACCTCGGCAAGACCAGCATCGGCTCGCGCGTGCGTTTGGGCAAAGTCGGAATCGACGATCGCGATGATGTTGTGGAAGGCGTTGTGTTGCTCCAGCGAGGCGCCAAGGCCTTGCCGGTGCTCGAAAAGGTCCATGAGAAGGTGCAGGAGCTCAACGCCAAAAAGTTGCCGCAGGGGGTGGCCATTAAGCCGTTTTATGATCGCACGGTGCTCATCCACACTACCATCGAAACCGTCATCGATATTCTGATCGCGGGCGTCGTGCTGGTCTCGATCATTCTCTACGTGTTCCTGGGACACTTCAGGACCGCGATGATCGTCGCCCTGACCGTGCCTGTGGCCCTGCTGTTCACGTTCGGGATGATGGTTCTCAGCGGGCAGTCGGCCAATTTGATTTCGTTGGGGGCAGTCGATTTCGGCATCATCGTCGATTCGACCCTCATCATGGTCGAAAGCATCTTCTATCATCTTGCGCATAAATCTTCGGCCGGCGTGACGGTCCCGATGCATGTCATGCGGGCGGCGCGTGAAGTCGGGCGTCCGATTTTCTTCGCCACGACGATCATCGTGATTGCCTTTTTGCCCCTCTTCACCATGACCGGGGTGCCGGGAAAAGTATTCGCCCCCATGTCCCTGACCTATGGCTTTGCGTTGACTGGCGCACTGCTGATGGCCTTCACCCTGGCGCCGGCGCTGTGCTCCCTTCTGCTGAACGGACCGATCAAGGAGCACGACACGGCGGTGGTGGAATTCTTAAGCCGCCGCTACATGGCCTTGCTGAATTGGGGCCTTCAACGGGAGTGGTTGGTGATCGGCATCGCCATCGTGACGCTGGCACTGGCCATGGCAGCGGTGCCGTTCATCGGCGGCGAGTTCATGCCGGCGCTGGAAGAAGGCAATATCTGGATGCGCACGACCTTCCCCGTAGACATTTCGTTCGAACAGGCCGCTCGGCTGGTCACGGATATTCGCGGCATCTTCAGGCAATTTCCGGAAGTCATCAGTGCGGCCTCGCAGCTAGGACGCCCCGACGATGGCACCGACCCCACCAGTTTCTTCAATGCCGAATTTCTGGTGACCTTGAAGCCGTTTAAGGAGTGGCGGGCGGATGTGCCGACCAAAAAAGCCTTAGTCGATCAAATCGAGCAACGCCTCGCAGTGATTCCCGGTGTGACCTTCAACTTCTCCCAGGCCATTCAAGATAATGTCCAAGAGGCGATGTCGGGTGTGAAAGGCGAAAACGCCGTCAAACTATACGGTAGCGACCTCCAGACCTTGGAGCAATTGGCCGCACAGATCGAACTGGTGATGAAGGATGTGCATGGCGTGAAGGATCTGGGCGTGCTCCATCTGTTGGGACAACCCAATCTGGTCATTGAGGTGAATCGCGAGGAGTGCGCGCGGTATGGTCTCAAGGTCGGCGACGTGAACGATGTGGTGCAGGCGGCCATCGGCGGCCAGGCTGTTACGCAGATTTATGAGGGGGAACGCTGGTTTGATCTGGTCGTGCGCTTTCTCCCCGAGTTCCGGCGCGACATCGAATCGATCGGGAATATTGTCGTGAGCACACCCGATGGGGCCCGTATCCCGCTCAAGCAATTGGCCTCCATCACGGAACAGACGGGTGCGTTTATCGTGTACCGGGAGAATAACGAACGATATATTCCGATTAAGTTCAGCGTTCGGGGCCGGGATCTGGAAGGCACGGTTCGGGAAGCGCAGGAACGGATCGAACGTCAGGTTCCATTGCCGCAAGGCTACCGGATTGAGTGGCATGGTGAGTTCGATCAGCTGCAGGAGGAAAAAGCGCGTCTCGCCAAGATCGTGCCCATTACGCTGCTGCTCATTCTGTTTCTCGTCTATCTCGTGCTGAACAATATGCGCGATGCGTTCCTCGTCCTCGCAGCGGTCCCTTTCTCCTTGGTCGGGGGCGTGTTGGCGTTGCTGGTCACCGGTACGCATTTCAGTATTTCGGCGGCGGTCGGATTTATTTCCTTGTTCGGTGTGGCGGTGCAAGGCGCGTTGATTCTGATCAGTCGAATGCAGGAACTGTTGCGGGAAGGCTATGAGATTCGCGACGCGATTATGAAAAGCGCGGAAGTCCGGATGCGGCCGGTGTTGATGACTTCTCTGGCTGCCGCCATCGGACTTCTTCCCGCAGCCATTGCCACCGGGATCGGGGCGCAGTCGCAGCAGCCGTTGGCGAGAGTCGTGGTGGGGGGGATGCTGACCTCCGCGGCGTTGATCCTATTGGTGCTTCCCGTGCTGTATCAACTCCTGCATCGATTTCGTCGATCCACGCCAGGCGGGGGAGAGACAGCGGCAGTGTCAGACGCTGGACGTCGAGTGTAAGGAAGCCGGAACGGCCGAGCCCTGGACTGCGATCCGCATCCATGCAGGTTGAGTGTTTTGGTCGTGGTTAGGTGTGTGAGCGGTCGGGTGAGACAGTCGGAGGGTATGACGTGAGCGATATCTGAAGATCGCGTGACCTGGTGTGAGCCATATGCCAATTGGTCAGGCAAAGGAGGCACCAAACGCCGACGGCCCCAAAGACGTAGTGAGAGAGGAAGAGACGGCCGATCGAATTGTCGGGTGCGGGATCGAGGAACAGAACAGGTGGGGAAGTTGCGAGGATACAAGCGATCATGGCTGCGGTGTAGCCCGGGGAAGAGGGCAGAGGGAGGCGCCCCCCCAGATAGAGCGAGAACGGAATCAGGAGAAAGAGATAGTAGTGGGTCCACGAAATCGGACTGATGATGAGCGCGAGGCACAATGCCGCCGAAATCTCCACATGAACCAGATCCTTCGTTCGATGGTTGGATCCGCTGGCGCCCAACACGAGACCGGAGAGAAGCAGGAAGCCGGCGATCAATCCGGTCCGCGCCCATTTTAGTGACGAGTCAACAGGGATCGGCGTCCAGTCATAGAGCGGCGTCGTGCTCTGGAGTCTAAGCAAGAGTCCATCGATCGACTGGACATTAAAGGCCGCCAGGGATTTGTTGGAAAAGGGAAGCACCGCCTCGCGATACCAGGTCACGTGACTTTCCCATCCAGCCCAGAGCAGAGAGGTGCCGATGAGTGCGATCAACGCGACGGCCTGTCCGGCCGCCACCCGCCAGCGGCCTTTCACGAAAAAATAGACACCCAGCAACCCGAGTGGCAGCTTGATCACGGCGGCACAGGCCACCAACGCTCCGGCCCAGAAATCTTTGCCGCGATCGAGGCAGGCGAGCATCACTACCAGAAGGCAGAGAGCCACGTGGGTCAGATTGCCCTCACGAACGCTGTAGAACAATGGTCCGTTGGTGACGAACAGCGCGGCGATCGCCCATCGTCTCCATCCCGTCGCGGCGGTGAGGGCGATCAGGACATAGTAGCTCACGCCAATACAGGCAAGCGAAAAAAACGCGAACGCGGCTTCCGCTTGGATAAGGCCGAGGCGAGAAAGGGGCGCGAAGAATAGTGCGACGACGGGAATGTTGACGAATCCACACACCGCCGAGGCGTCGCATCCGTCGATCCGCGCATACAACCGGGAAATGTCCCACATGATCGCCCGGCCGGCCGGATAATAGGCCTGGGCATAATCGCTGAAGAGTTCCGGAGGGTCCGACACGTGCCACATGAACACCAGCACCCCGGTCAATGCCGTCATAAGATGTGCTGACGAGATGAATGGTCGATGAGGCTCCCGGGCATACAGAAAGAGACACCCCCCGATGATGCTAAGACTCAACAGGAAGAGGAAGTACGTAGACATATTGGTAGTGGCCTCAGCCGTTGGCGGTAGGCCTCTGGTCATGAGGAACCGGCCCGTTGTGCTGGGCGGGGGTGAACCGTGGTGGCAAAGACCCGCCATCGTCATCTTCACCGCCTGGCGTCTGCGCTGCTACCGCTATGGCCGGTGTCAGAAGCAGCAATGTGAGGAACGTATACGCGCAGAGTGCCATCACGAACGCTTTCAACATCTGCGAAGCGAGTTCGAGGTGAAAGGTAAGCTCCCAATCGGACAGCGGCTCTCCATGCCCATGAGTGAAGACGAGAGCCGGCAAGATGGCTCCTGCGCAAGCAAGACCGAGGGCAAACCGGTTTGTGTGCGGGCCCAGGACCATGGCAGCAAGTGGCATCACAAGAATGGCTGCCCCATACGGATGGCTGTGATACAGCATCATGATGGTGGCAAGGAGCGCCAGGAGCATTTTGGCCGGGAAGGTGTCGCTCGCGGCATTCCAGGGGCCTCGCCACACCCAGGCGACGCCGGCGAGCGTGGCGAGACCCAGACAGAGGGTCAACAGAATCCCGCTTCGCCAGTAGATGTCCGGGTACCAGTCCAGAATGAGCGACCGCCAGTTGAGCATAAAAATCGGGGAATCGCCGCGAAATTGCACCATGTCGCTGAAGGCGCGCGGATACGCAAGGAGCGTCTGTAGCCCACCGGCCCACAGCGACGCACCAAGCAGGACGGAGCCGGTTACCGCGACACCGAAGACGGTCTTCCAGCGCCCTTTCCATAAGAGGAGGAGGCCTAACAGCAATCCATAGTGGGGTTTGATCAGAAGGCATCCCAGCCAGAGCCCCGCTCGGCCATCATGGCCGGCGCGGAGGGCGAGGTAACATTCCGTGACCACCCAGGCCAGGACAATTTGGATTTGCCCCACATGCAGATTCAGGACAACCGGATAGGAGCCTAGAAACAGCAGCATGACGGTCGGCGGATCCGCTCCTGTGCAGTGCCGGGCGACGCGCCAGCCGATCCACAAGGCAAGTGCGGCATTCGCAATTCCCCAGACCAGCACACTCATTGGTGGATCCAACCAGGTCATCGGCTGCATCATCCAGGCAAAGACGGGCGGATAGGGCACATGGGAGGTCCAGATTCCCGGGGTGGCTGGATTATAGGCCGGATCATGCGCATAGATATCAAGGAGGCGCCGATACTCCACATTGGTTACGGACTTATCGTAAATCCTGGTGGGATCGTCCCCGCCCATCACCGTGGCTTGCGCAAGGTAGAGTCCGTAGTCCATTCCAATGTTCACGAAAAGGCCGGTTGCGGAATAGGCGCGCCAGAAGAACAGGAATGCACTGACGACTAGGGCCAGGGCCAGTGCACGGATGAGCCACAGGTACCGGGGCGTTGGCGCGGCTTGTATAGATCTGGATGAAAACCCGGAAGGGACTAATGACGGCTTCATCGATTCAACCTCCAACTGCGGAGCGATCGCTCTGGCGCAGCGTATCGCCGGTGCAATTGTCCTACAGAGTTGTGAGGCACAGAGGTGACGTTCTGCGAGAAACCGAGTGACGTACCAGTGGGCACTGATCTGTGATGAGGCACTCTTACGTCCGTTACTCTCTGTGAGGATTCCCAATGGCGATTGGGTGGCCTGACTCGTGCGGTCACTTGTCAGTATCGAGGTGAAGCAGGCCAATGACAGCGCAGTTCGGCTATGGATAGATCGGTCGGTTGAGCGGTTTTCTGAAGCCAGTATTGGTGCGTGAGGGGCGACCCCTGACGGAAGGGGGCATACACGAGAACGATCGGTTCTGTTCACGCATCCGGCTTTGCGGCGGCCTCTTTGAATGGTGTTTCTCGAAGTTCCGCCCGTACCACGTAGCGCAGGGGACCGCCGGTCGTGATCGCATCGAAGGGAAAGCAGGTCACCAGTATCAGTTCCTCCCGTTCGTCGCTCGTCGCAATATTGCCTTGCCGCGAGTCCATGACCTGCTGTTCGGTGACTTTGTAGCGGCGGATCGTTCCATCCGTTCCCACGATCTCGAGCCGGTCGCCTGGCTGCAAGTCTTTCAAAAACTGGAAATGTGTATCTCGATGTCCGACAAGCATCATCGTGCCTTGCTGTCCAGGCAGGGCACTTGAACTGACGTGACTCGGTCCGAATGCCAATGTCCGTCCATGGGCGCCGGCGAGCACAATCAAATCCACGGACAAGCGTGGCATCTGCAAGCGTGCGACCGGCCAAGTGTCGGCCCAGGGCCAGGGTTTTGGCTTGGCGTATCCTTCCAGGGAGCGGCTCCAGGCCCGCTGCAGCAGGAGCTGCGCGAGCCCGGCCTTGGCATACATCCATGATCCTTCCCAGACCTGCCAGAGTCCAATGGCGAGAAGGCTCGCCATCAACCAGACCATGGGACGTGGTTGTTGCCAGGTTCCAGTCATGCGACCTCGTTCCGCAGTCTGCGCACCAGCGCCGCCAGCACGAGCGCTGACAATCCCAGCAAGATTTGGAACTGCCAACCGATGGCGGTCCTCGGCAACGCGCTCAGCTGCACGTTGGCCAGGTTCGTTGCCTGCCCCGGCTCGGCTCCGGGGACATCGGTCGGTCGAGCCGGTGTCACGTCGACAGCCACCAAACTCGTGTACTGACTGACAAGATGGTGAGCCAATGCCACCTCGATCACGGATGCTTTTGCGACCTCGGCCTGTCCTGCTTTGGTGGCCTCATCCATCAGCGACGAGATTTTTTGCCGCGCCCAGTAGACGGAAAGCCCGCCTTGCGTCGTGGCCTGGTTCAATGAAACGGGAAGCGACCAGGAACGGGTCCCAACCTGCCCATGGAGGATCGCTTGCGAGGGCAGTGCATCCGCTTTCATGGCCAGTACAATCGGCTCCCCTTCATAGAGATCGGCGATTTTCGCCGGATATTGTTCCAGCCCCGACCATCCGGCCTGATCGAGAGTGATGTCCCCGAGCACCGGCCGTTCCAGTTTTTTGAACAGGCGGTCCAACGTCTGTTCGACCTCCTCCACCTTGCCGATATAGGTGAAGGTGCCTCGGCCGAATTCGGCCGCTTTTCGCATCAGGTGGCTGTTGGGCGTGGACCCGATGCCGATTGTAAACAGCCGCCTGGTGCCGACTCGTTGGTGCAGCAGCTCGAATAATTCCTCCTCGTTCCCGACCTGGCCATCGGTCAACAAGAGAATCTGTTGCAGTCGTGCACGGTCTTGCGGGCTCTTGAGTGCTTGCCGTAAGGCTGGAAGTACTTCGGTCCCGCCATCGGCATGCAATTGTTCCGTATAGCGAATGGCCTGTTTCATGGTCGTGGTCGTCACCGGCTGAGGAACGGCAAACAGCGAGCGGACCGTATGGTTGAATTGGATGATGTTGAAGCGATCCTGCAGAGAGAGTCGTGGAAGCGCCGCGGCCAAGGCCCGTTTTGCCTGATCAATCGAGGGGCCAGCCATGGACCCCGAGGTATCGATAATGAAGGTGAGATCCCGTGGAACGCGCGGCGCCTTCTCGTCATGCTGCGTCGGAGGGGCGAGCATCAGCATCGCGTAGGTCTGCCCATTCTTCTGCTCTGTGAAAACCGTCGCGAGGGGCTCGGTCCGGGGCGCGGGGTGCCAGATGAGTTCAAAATCGCGATCGGCCGGTACCGCGTCAGCCCGTAACGTGACGTGATAGCCTCCCTCGGCATCCGGGATGCTAATGATGGGATGAAAGGATGACTCCACCTTGTCGATCGGGAACCCGGGATGAAGTGTCAATGAGAGGCTGACGGGATTCATCGAGCCATCGCGGGGTGACTGCATCGGCGGGGTGATGCGCGAAGCATCGGGGACGCGGTCTGTGTCCAACATCGTGCCGGATCCTTTAGGAGCCTGCCCTTCAATGATGACCGGTGTGCCGGGGATGTAGCGCTGTCCCACCGCCATGGGAAAGCGGAGGTGAAACTGGTCGTCATCATACCGGACTGTTTCCTGGTATTCGATTTCGATGGTGAGGTGCTCGCCGGGGCCGATATTGGCGACGGAGGTCGTGAAGATATTCGGTCGTTCCTGATCCAACAGACTGGTTCGTTGCCCCTGCTGTTTGGCCTGTTCATAGACCTTCTTGGCCTCGCCCCGTTCCTTGATCTTCCCTTCGATGATCCGCTCGCCGACGTGCATCCGCAGGTGATCGACGGCAGCCGTTTCGGGAAGAGGGAACACGTAGATGCCCTCAAGCCAATCGCCTTTTGTGGTGCTGGGATTCGTAAATTCCTGACGGACCGTCGCGCGGGCGATGGTGCCGGTGACGGCAATGTGCACATCAGTCTTGAGAATGGGAGCCGGAGTGAATCTCCCGGCCTGATCGGTACGGAACAGCAGGGAGCCTTCCGTGACTTCGTTGAGGCCCATGGTCGGAACGATCCCGGTGCTCAATGTGACGGGCGATTCAGCCGATCCCGCGTCCGGTGGAGGAGCGCCGAGAGCAGGGGTGGCGAGTGCCATGCAGGTCATCAGGAAGCCTGCACATCTGGACAGTCGAGCACGGGGGAGAAAAAACCGTGTATTCAGCATGCGATCCTCGTGTGGTTCGATGGGGTGTTGCGTGGTTGCGGGTCCCCGGGAAAGACGGAGGTCTTTCCCAGGGAGCGCCCCGACGACACGTTAGTTGCCGGTTGATGATTCGACAGCGGCTTCTGCCCCATCGGGCGACGGGGCGAACCGAGAAGCGTTCTCGCGATCGGACTCGACCGGTGCCGATTCAATCGAAAGGTCAGAGGTCGTGGAGAAGGAATCTGTGACTGGTTCGCTGATAATGGCAGGAATCAGCATGTGCTCTTGGCCGATCTTGCGCATCTCCAGATGCACTCGTCGGTTCATCTGCCGGCACACATCACTCTTGTCGATGCACAGGGCGCCTTCCTCACCCAGGCTCACGGTGCGGATGACCGATTCCGGTACGCCCAGGGAGACGAGCTGCTGCTTGACCGTCTCAGCGCGTTTCATTCCGAGAATCTTGTTAAAGCTCGCCGAGCCCTGTTGATCCGTATAGCCTTGCAGCAACACGCCCCAATCCGGCTCGTTTTTCAGGAACTCGGCATGGCGCTGAAGAGCAGCCTTGCCGTCGTCGGTCAAGCCCTTGCGCCCCACTTCAAACTGGATGTCGTCGTGCAGGATGTCTGTGCTTCTGCTCGCCAGGGGGACTGTCTCGACATGGGTGATCGGCATTACTGCTGACCCCGTCACCTTGTCGGTCGACTCCTTCAGAACCTGGGACACCTGGGCTGTATCGAGAGCTTCAGAGGATCGATTGCTGTGGGCCGCTTCGTCCGCCTGCGAGTAGTACCAGAAGGCGGCGACGACGATGGCGAGGAACCCGACGAGACCGCTGAGGATATAGACATCCTTCATATCCCGATCCGGGCCGACGATGGTGGGGGCGACTGGTCCTGCGCTGACGGTAGCTGTAGGGGCTTTCTGCATGGTGCCTGCTCCTTGGGTTGTCGAGCCGGATGACTCCGGCCCATTGGTTGTTGTGACTGCTCTTGTGCCCGCTGTTGGCTTGCGGGGGCGGCCTGCCGATGTTCACCTCCTTCCTGCCGAACGCCCGCCGTTGGTCGGTGCACAGAGCAAGGCAGAGGCCAGGCGAATCGACATGGCAGACGACCGCGAGACCGTTGCAGATCAAGGAGTTAGGTGGAATGAATCGATGCGTGGAAACTACGATTCATGCGGGGGCTTGCGGGGATGCGGGGCTATCCCCGCGTGGAAATTGGGGGAGGAGCAATCGCGATTGAGGGACGGCGGCACTTCGGCGATCCGTATGGACATGCCTCTTGCCTGTCTGGAGCGTTGCCTGCTAAAAGGGGCCGAGCCGGTTGTGCCTTGGTCGCAGGTTCGGATATTCCGCTCGATCTGACAGCAGCAACCAGCCTTCTGCTCGTCACCCAACTTTGCAGTTATGCGCCGAACTTTTTGAGAGCGTGAACTCTCTTGAAGGGACAATCGGGTTGTATGGCGGTGTCTGTGATCAGGTCCGGCACCGATCCAGGAATGTGTTTGAGCGGGGTGGGGGCTGCTGTAAGATCGACCAAAATCCCGGTGATCGCCGATGGATGAATTCAGGCAGGGAGAATCGTTCGATGAAGAGGTTGTCCTCGTGGTTGTTGTTGTCTTGGCTCTCAATGATTTCGTCGGTTCAGGCGGCGGACTATCAATTGACCCTTGGTCAGGGAATCGACGTCTGTGAGGCCTGCAAACAAAACCTGGAACGGATGACCGTTCATCCTGCTTGCGAGCGGGAGTACAGTATCCAGTTCGACCTGGAACCTCCGGCCTGGAAACCCTTCGATGTGGCAGGCCATCTCGAAGCCATGGAACAGGTGCTGTATTTCCTGGCTGCCGGCAGCGAGTCTACCGGACATGCTCTTTCGGACGAAAGCCAGTTTGAGGATGCAGTCCGGAGAATCAGCACCAAGGGAGAACCGTGGGCCTATTGGGCGCAGGTGGACATCAATAATGATGGAAAGCTGGAGCCGGTGCTGAAGCTCCATTCCTCACTGTGCCACTCGCGCAATGATGGGTCCATTGGCCGGGCCTACTCGGCTCCCATCGTGGTGCTCACGGAAAACCTCAGCGGCATCGACCCGGCGTTGACGGATCTGGTGCTCCAAAATCCTCGACAGGGCGGGCGTGCCGCCGGCGAAACCAATGACCAGCTCTACGGCGTGTTCCGCTATAAAGGGGTGACTTATTTCGATCGTTGGGATGATGCGGGGAGCAGCGATCCGTCTGAGCGCTTTACGTTGAGCATCTATGCTTCGACCGGAGACACCACTCGCAAACTGTGCCGGTTAAAGGAATTGCAGATCGAGCGCTGGTTCCCTGGGTTGCCTTGCGCATCCGGTCATTGTCAGGCGGCAAGACCGCTTCCCGCGAAGTTCATACCGTGACTGCATCGACGCGGCTCGTGCTGTAACCTCGCCCCTCATCGGCATTTCAATCGCCACAGCGACGTCAACTCGGCTGCGCGGGCGGCGCGGAGAGGATCCGCCTGTTCGGAGGCGCGTGGATGACGCGGCCGGATGTCGGTCTTGCCGGCGACGACGAGCCCTGCCTGCTCGAAGGCCGCGAGCAGTTCGGCCCTGGATCTCAGTGCCAGATGTTCGGCGAGATCGGAAAGCAAGAGCCAGCCTTCTCCGTCCGGTTCTAAGTGGGCGGCCAGCCCGTTGAGAAATCCATACAGCATTCGGCTCTCGGGATCGTAGATCGCCTGTTCAAGGGGTGAAGTGGGCCGCGCCGGCACCCATGGCGGGTTACACACGATGAGTTGAGCGGTACCTGCAGGAAAGAGATTGGCCTGCACCGCCTCCACCTGATCGCTCAGATCTAGCCGTTGAAGATTCTCGCGGGCGCAGACCAACGCCCGAGAGTCCTGGTCGGTCGCAATAATGCGCGGGACACCGCGGCGGGCTAGAACTGCCGCCAGCACGCCAGTGCCAGTTCCGATATCGAACGCCAGGGTACAGGCGGGAAGCGGGGCATCGGCCACCAGCGCGACGTACTCGCTGCGTATCGGTGAAAACACTCCATAGTGCGGATGGATGCGGTCGCCCAGAGCGGGAACCTCGATTCCGTTCTTTCGCCATTCGTGCGCACCGATGACTCCAAGCAATTCACGTAGCGAGACCAGCGCACGAGCCGTCGCAGGGCCGTAGGCTTCGGTGCAGGCCTGCCGGAGATCGGGAGCACGACGCAGGCGGATGGCGTAATCATCTTCCAGCGTGACTAATAACATGCCCAGGATGCGTGCCCGGCGCGATTGCGTCTGCCGATGAAAGTGAAACGACTCCGTGGGAGAGGCGCCGGGCTTCGGGGGATGGCGGTCTGCGCGCCTCGCCATGGCATTGAGCAACTGTCGCGCATTCTGGAAGTCGCCCCGCCAGAGTAAAGCGGTCCCCTCGCAGGCCATCCGATGGGCGGCATCGGCGGTCATGCTGTCGTCGGCGATCGCCACATGCTTCGGAAGAGGCGCGCCCCATTCCGAGCGCCACTGCGCGGAGCAAGACTGCCCTGCCTCTGTCCAATTCACCTGCGCCGGCTCAGTCATAAGTAGCTCCGTCTTCGGATCACGATGTGGAAAAATGTCGCCGCACCAGGGCTTCGACGGATTTGAAGTGGCGCTCGGGCAGGTTTTTGAACCGCCGTTTACAGTCCAGCAGGGCCTCGTCCACGCTGGTGAACGGAGTAATGGTCTCCATGAGGTGGCCATAGTAGTCCGTCAATTTCAGCTCGACCGTACGCAGGAGGGACGGGTCTCCGGCCAACGTGGCGGCGGCTTTCGTTTGGTCTCCGCCTGAATCCACCAGCGCTTGAAAGCAGAGGCCTTTCAGTCGTTGGGTCACCGTGCTGCGATCCCATCCGAGGGCCTTTGCCGTCGCTTGCATGTCGAAGCGTTGTTGACGCAATTGCTGTAGCACGGCGAGGTCACCTGCAGGATTAGGCAACAGCGGCGCGACAACGGATGCCCCGGTGTTCGGTGACGGTGGCCCGGATAGACGGAGATCCGCCGCAGAGAGGACTGGGCTGTCAGACAGCGCCATGGCCTGCTCCAGGCACTGCCGCAATTCCCGCACGTTGCCCGGCCAGGACTGTTGCATGAGGGCCGAGATTGCCTCTTCCGAAAGGCGCACGGATGAGTGTTGATGGTGCTTCGCGGCTTCGAGGAGACAGGTCTCGGCGATGAGCGGGATATCGTCGCGACGCTCCCGCAACGGCGGTAGATGGAGCACGAGGCCTTTGAGGCGGAAATACAAGTCTTCACGAAACCAGCCTTCCGAGACCCCGCGCTGGAGATCCTTGTTGGTCGCCGCAACAATACGGACGTCGACTGTGGTGGGCGACGCAGCGCCCACGCGATAAAACGACCGATCCTGCAAGACCCGCAAGAGTTTGCTTTGATGGTCCAAGCGCAGGTCGCCGATTTCATCGAGAAAAATCGTCCCGAGGTGCGCCAGTTCGAAATAGCCTTTGCGGTCGGCGTGCGCGCCGGTGAAACTGCCCCGGACATGCCCGAAGAGCTCACTCTCGAACAGTTCCGGTGAGATGGCCGCCATGTTGACGGCAATGAATGGTTTCGCCGCTCGTGGACTCAAACGGTGGATCGCGCGGGCGCAGAGCTCTTTGCCGGTTCCCGCCTCGCCTGTGATCAAGACGGTGACGGTCGTGCGTGCGCCTTTTTTCAGGTCGCGAAACATCGTGAGGATCGTCGGATGCCTGGTGATCATTCCAGCCTGCTCGCATTCCCGGCGAAGCGCATCCTGTTCTACATTGCCCAGCGGCTCTGCCGTGACTGTCGCAGCCCGCATGCCCTGTAGCTGTTGTTCGAGTGCGGCCATCCGTTGCCGGGTCGCATCTTCCTGAGCCTGAGCCTCGGTAATCCGGAGTTGGAGCTCTTCCGTGAGGCGGCTCGACTCGGCCTCCTTGGAGGCCGAATGGGACATGCTGGCGCGGGCGGACTCCAAATCCTCTTCCAGGCTTTCTACGGCCGTTTCCCGGTAGATCAGGGCTTCCCGAACCGCTACGAGGTTCTGTTGCACCTGCAACATGTCCTGTTCCAACAACACCAGACGTCTGCTCGACATCACCTGGCCCAGGAGGCTACCAGTGACGAGAATCATGATGCTGGTGGTGACGGGTATGACGAACGGCAAGACCCAATGGGCGGTAGCCAGCACGGTCCAACTGACGCCGAGATAGAGCAGGAGCATGCTCGCGCCCAAGACCGGGCCTCTCCAATCCGTCCAGCGGAGGACCCACCAGGCGGTGCAGAGGCCCAGCGCGAATGTGACGATGGCGCGCTGCAGCGGGGAAAGGTCCCGGATCCAGTCTTGCGTCAGTAGCGTGTGCAGCAGATGTGCCTGCAGCAGCATGTCTGACGCTTCCTCGCCGGTCGGCGTTGTTCGCTCCGGTTGAGGCAGCGGCTGAGTGAAGAGCAGCACTGCTTTGCCGTTGACCAGCGCGCTCAGGCCTTCATTGTCCTTCCGGTCGATCACGCGCGTGAGATCCAACACGGAGCTGGCAGCGAAGACTGTGGGAAGCGGATGCCCGGCAAAGTTGATGAGCAGCCGGCCGTGACGGTCAAGCGGGATATAGATATCGCGTGTCGATCCGCCGGGCATCCGTGCGTTGTGCAGATGCATGCGTCCCGATCGCCTCGCGGGTTGATTCGGTTGGACTTGCCAGAAGGTGGTGGCCAATGCGAATCCCAAGGCCGGAAGTTCACTGGAGCCCTCGCCATGATAGAGCGGCAGCCGGCGGACCACGCGATCGGGATCAAGCGTCGGGTGCAGGGTGCTTCTTCCCGGTGTGAGTTGGAGTGAGGGGGATGCGGAGATGGTCGCCTCCTGATCCGGGGCTGGCGTCACGATGGCTGGGTAGGAGACGGTAGCAGCAGATGTCACCGCTTCGATCAGCAGGGCGTCACTGACGGCGCCTCCGAGATTGGGCGGGCTGGGAAGCTCGAGCGGAATATCCACGCCGATGGATGCGGCTCCGGCTTCATGCAGGGCGGTGATGAGTTTTGCCGGGAGCGCCCGATCCCACGGACCGGTGCCGAACTGTTGATCGCTGGCCTGGTCTCTGAGGATAAGGAGCAGGTTCTGGTCGGGAGCCGGTTGGGCACGAAGGCGGATCCACGTATCGTACGGGGCCCATTCCAAGGCCTGGCGCGTGGCCGGTGCCGGCGTCCACAGGATGTCACTGAGGACGATTGCCGCCAGCGTCATCACCGCGGCTTGTAGCCAGAGATTTCTGACGAACAGGCGGGTGGCGATTCGCATGGGTGGTCGCTGACGAACCGGATACGGAAAATGTGTGCTCGTTACGGCTTGGGCGGCTCGGCTGCGACGTCGTCAAGGATGCGTTTGACGTCATCCTTCGGCAACCCCTTCAGATAGCTCTTGGCCCTGGCCTGATCGGGAGCCAGCCCCAGACCTTTCCCGTAGATTCGGGCCAGCGCCATGCGGGAAGGTACGGCTCCGTCGGCGGCAGTGGATTCCAGGTAACTCAAAAGCCATTGGCCATGCGGCGGGAGTTGGCCGTCGAGTCCCTGTTCGTAGAGTTGCACCAGCGTGGCATGGGCGATCTCGTTCAGCGCATAGGCTTCGCGCAGCAAGACCGGGAGGGCTTCGGCGGTGCGGCCCTGTTTCAGCAACGTCGTGCCGACGGTCTCCGTGGGCTGATCGCGGTCGAGATCGGGAAAGTCCAACCAGATTTGATCGCAATAGTTTCTGAAGGCTTCGGCGGCGGCTTTGGACTGCTTGGTCTGCAGGTTGCCTTTGACCGCTGCCAATCGTCGGAGTTGTGTCAGTGCTTGGGCTGCTTCCGGGAGTCCCTGTTCGAAGGCCTGTGCCCACCAGGTGATGGCCATGATCTGACTTTTCTCGACACCCTGTCCGGAGCGATAGGCATTGCCGAGGAAATATTGGGCTTTGGCAAGGCCCGCCAGCGCGGCCGCCTCAAGTTCCTGCGCCGCATCTTTCTCTTTCCCCGCCACTTTAAGTACGAGGCCGAGGCGATAATGGGCTTCGGCAAAATCGGGCTTCAACCGCAGCGCCTCCTGGTAGGCCTTGATGGCCGACTGGATGTTGCCGCGTGTGTATTGGATCGTGCCCATGCTGTAGTGCGCCTGAACCAGCGTCGGATCGAGGCGGACGGCCTCTTGCAATTCCGTCATGGCGGTCCGCCAGTCCTGCTTGGCCATGAGCGCGGTGCCGAGATCGAGATGCGCCTGCGCGACGGTGGGATGGAACCGCAGCGCGGTCCGGTATTCGTCGATCGCGCCATCCGTATCACCCATCTGAAAGAGTGTTCTCCCGAGGGTGAGCCGCGGCTCTTGAGCATCCGGTTCGATATGCAGCGCTTGCCGGGCCTTCACTAGAATTTCGAGTGGCGTGAGAAGGGGCTGAACCGGCGGGGCAATCGGCGGAGGCGGAGGTGGCGCGGGAGGTTCACTGGGAAGCGGTTCCACGCGGATCGCTTCTTGAGGGGCCTGGTCAGCCGGCGGAGCGGCGGGCGTTTCGGTGACGGGTGTTTCTGCTTGAACAGTTCCTGTTGCCGCAGCGGAAGCAGGCTCTTCTTGGGCATCTGCCGGGAGGGATGGGAGAGGCAATGCCACTGTCGCTATGAGAAACCACCGTCCGACGGCAACGCGTTGCAACCACATAGGTGCTGGCAGGGCTCCACGTAAAAGGTATCCGACTATATACACATAGATGACCAGAAATTTCCACGGGATCTCGCGGGGAACCCTGTCTATGACTGGATGGGGGGCGGAGCGGCGGATGAAATCAACTCGCGCCACAAGCCGGACACAATTCAGCATCGCGGTTCACGTCGTCAGGAAGGCAAGCGCCAGCGCAATGGCGGTGAGCAGCAGCAAGCTGCCTAAGAGGAGGTACCGCCACCAGGCCAACTGATCCAGGACCGGCATGAATCCGAGGCTCACGCCTTCAGCGAGCAGCCAATTTCGAAATTCCTGAGGCGCGACGGCGTGGACTCCCCGCGACGTACAGGACGCGATGAAACGATCGACCACCAGACCCCGCACGCCCGCGCGAATCAACCGTTCAAGCCACTGTGGAAGCCGCAGACGTCGCCCGGCTTGCGCGACAGAGTGGTCAACCAAGGTTTCGTATTCCTGTCGAACGGCGGAGAGGTCCCGGCCGATGGTGTCTGCGCTCCGGTTCAGGGCAGGCAAGGTATGCACTAAGTCACGGAGAGCTTGTTCCAGCCGCTCCACCATCTGCCGGGATGCGTCCAATACGCCCGCCACAGTCCCGCCCACAAGCCCGATAAGGATATACAAGGCCGTCAGCGACCAGCTTCCCAGCATAGTCCAGGTTCCACGGTTCGAGACGGAGAGGCTGTAGAAGAGCGCCGCCCCTCCCACGATGCTGGTTGTGACCAGTACGTGCAGAGGCAGGGTGCGGATCAACGTTTGGAAGAAGGTGCGGGGACTATGCCCATTCGGCACTGGCGGAGTCGGCATCATGACCAGAAGTCGATTTAGGCTCTGACTGGCGGCTGGTGCTGGTGAGTCGGCCAGAGTGCCCGGAGGCGGGCCACCAGGGAGGCAAGGGCATCCGGTTCGAGCCGGACTGGTTCATGCGCGATGCGCCACACCGGCTCGAGCGGAGCCGGGTCTTGCGACAGGCGGGGAATCAGGTGCCAATGGATGTGCGGAAGCTGGTTACCGAGCAGCTCATAGTTGATTTTGACCGCCCGCCATTCCTCGGCCAGGAGGGCGGACACCTGCGCGACTTCTTCGATGAGGCTGCTGCGTTCCTCTCGCGAGAGATGAAAGAGTTCCGTCGCGTGGCGTTTCAACACGAGCACCGTCCAGCCGGGAAAGAATTGGTCGTCGTGGAGGTAGGCCTTCGTGAGTCCGCAATCGGCGATGAAATGAGTCTGGCTCGGCCAGGCTCCGACACAAGCCTTGCAGGAATGTTCGCTCATGGTTGAAGGAGGGTCCGTGCCTCCTCCGCCGTGATCAGGCCCTTCTTCAGCAACAGCTGGATGAGTTTATCCGTGGTCGCTTTATGCGGTGCGGCGGCGGCCGCAGCGGCGGCTGCTTGGGATTTTTGTTTCGGCGGCTCGCGCCGCTGCCCCATGACGCGGAATGAAGGGGTGAAGACGGCCACATAGTCCCGATTGCGGATGCGGACGGTGACGGGCAGGCTTTCGCTATTGGGGGTGAGGTCAGGTCCCGATCCTTGCGGAATGCGGAAATAGGGTTTTCCGTCCTCCGTGGTCCCGTCCTGCCCGATGATTTCCATCCTGGTCAAAAGGGATTCGCCTGTGAGGTTTTCACGATCCTGTCCGGCGGTATTCGTGATGTGGTCCAAGACGAGGATGAGACTGTCCGCCACAAAGGGATCGGGGGAACTGTTGCGCACCGTCACGTCGTAGCGATACTCACTGGAAAAATTGTCCCGGCTGCGTAGCGTGACGAAAGGGGTCACCTTGCCGGTCACATCCATGAGTTGATCGGACGCCCATGCGGGAGCGGCGGTGCCCGCCAGCAGAAGGCACGCACCAGCTGCCAGGATCTGCATGGACCGAGGTATTCTCATGGTTCCCTCCCGTGGTCGATCGACATCCGGTTCAGAATAACAAAGCCCCGCAGCCAGTGCGAGGAAATCCTGTCCTGCGCGACGGTCTGCTTGACACCTTCTTTTAGTGGACGATATTCTGCCATGCGGTCAATCGTCGCCCCCGGTGCATCAGTCCTGCATGGCACGTACACGTACTACCTCCCTTCCCTTGCTGGTGCCGCGGGCATTCGCCTCTACGTTGTTACGGTTCTACGATTATCCCGATCCGCGTCGTCCCGGGCGCATGATCAAGGGGTATGACTGCCCCCATGCGGTACGGACGGCCCGGATGTGCGCGGCGGTGGCCCAGCGGTTGGGCCACGAACCAGTGCGTGTGAAACAATATCAGATTGCCTGTCTGCTCCATGACTTAGGCCGTGCCGGACTCGATCGTGTACTCTTCGGGCGCATCTGGTCCTGGGCCCGTGCCCACGGCATTCCGACCAGGCCGCGCGAATGGAGAGCGGCCCACCCTGAGACCCGCTACGGCAAGGAAACCGAAGCCTTTGTCGCCCGCTATCGAACGGCGATGGAGACGGCCGGCATCACCCTGGATTTCTGGGCCTGTGAGCAGGTGGAGATGCGTCTGGGGTATGCCCGACGTCTAGCCGCCAGACTACGTCTCGTGAAACCGGGATTACGTGATCTGGGAGTGGCCTGGGCGCCCTGGATGGGGCGGATCATGCTGTATTATTACTACCCTGAAAAACTTGCCGGCGCACAGCCGTGGGTTCGACAGTTAGCGGAGATCCTCGTCGCGTGCGAACAGTTCGAAGCGTTCAGCAACCAGCGCCGTGGGCGCGACTACTACGTCCGGCGCCGCGAAGACCTGGCCGAAGCCTTCGCCTATCTCAATGGGTTGCAGAAAGAAGGGATCATCAGTCGTCCGGTCGTGCACGCCTTGCGGGAACTCGCGGCAGAAGGTGCGTTTGATGCCGTGCTCGAGCAAGCGAGAGGGCGGGCATTATCAAGGGGGGAACGGGCATTTTTACGCCGGGCAGGTGAGGAGTAGCCGATGGCCGTCAAGAGCGTATCGATTCAAGTGCCGATGCAGGGCGACAGCCGGATGGAAAACATCACAAGCCAGGTGCAGGTGGCGGTTTCGCAGACGCAGCTGCGCGCCGGCATCGTGACGGTGTTCATCAAGCATACGACCGCCTCCGTGTTGATTGTTGAAGACGAGCCTGGCATTCGTGCCGATACACAAGTTCTCTGGGAACGCCTCATTCCCGCCGATCCTCGTTGGCAGCACAACGAGCGCAATGTGGGCGAGGATAATGGGCATAGCCATCTGCGCGGACAGCTCCAGGGCCAGTCACTCACGATTCCCTTCACGGATGGCGCGATGATGTTGGGAACGTGGCAGCAAATCGTCGTGCTGGATTTTGATACGCGCGCCAGGACCAGAGAGTTGGTGCTCCAGGTCATCGGTGAATAGATGCGAGCGGTGAAGAGGCGCACACACATCTCTGTTGCACGGTTCTGGGGTGTCGGGCTGTTGGTCAGCCTGCTGCCGGGGCTGGTGTTACCGGCCATGGGTGTCGCGGCCGAAGGAACATCCTCTCCGCCAGTGGCGCAAGTCGCGGCCCCGACTGATCTGAGTCCGGAAGAGCAGGCGACGATTGCCGTGTTCGATCGGGCCACCAGATCGGTGGTGTTCATCGCCAATACGGCGATGCAGCGTGATCCCTGGTCGTTCAATCTGTTCGAGGTGCCGCAAGGATCCGGGACTGGATTTGTCTGGAGCCGGCAAGGCCACATCGTGACCAACTACCACGTGATTTACGGGGCGGATTCCATCACGGTAACGTTGGCGGATCGGACAGAATATAAGGCGAAGGTCATCGGCGCCGATCCGGATCATGATGTCGCGGTGCTGCAGATCCAGGCCTCAGAGTCCACACTCCAGCCGGTCACCATCGGTAACTCTCAGTCTCTGCGGGTAGGCCAAAAGGTGTTGGCGATCGGAAATCCCTTCGGTCTCGATCACACCTTGACGACCGGTGTGGTCAGCGCGTTGGGCCGCACCATTAAATCCATGAGCAACCGGACCATTGAGGGTGTGATTCAGACCGATGCGGCGATCAACCCTGGGAACTCCGGTGGGCCCTTGCTGGACAGCGGCGGGCGATTGATTGGTGTGAACACGCAGATCGTGAGCCCCAGCGGCGCGTTTGCCGGGATCGGGTTTGCGGTGCCGGTCGATACGGTCAATCGTATCGTTCCGGAGTTGATCAAGCATGGAAAGTTGATCAGACCGGGATTGGGCATTTCATTGGTGCCTGATGCTATGGCGCGGCGGTGGGGCGTCAAAGGCGTCATCATCGGCAGGGTGGGCCGCGGGAGCACGGCAGAACGGATCGGGCTTCGTGGGGCGCGGGAAACCGCCGGCGGCCGCATTGAACTGGGCGATATTATTGTCGCCGTGGATGGCAAGCCGGTTGAGACCATCGACGACCTGATGGACTTCATGGAACAACACAAGGTCGGTGATCAGGTCACAATCGAGTTTACTCGCGGCAATCGCCGGACGCAGGCGATGGCGACCCTCCAGGCCGTCAACTGACATGCAGGAGACTGAAAACGTCCCCCAGCGGCGTTCTCGCATCGCGAACAGCCTCAACGTACCGCAGAGAGTACGCCTCGGCTCTTCGCTCGCGGTGGTCTTGCTGGACGATCTTTTTGAGTCTCCTGCGGGAGCGCTCGTTTCCACTGTGAAGCCCTCGCTGACGGAAGTTTCTCATCTCATCAGACGTGCGCCCTCATTGGATAATCGATGCACCTAAGGCGACAGTGGCGTGGCTCCCTGTGTTAGGATGACCGGAGTTTAGTTAGCCGGAGGAATAACCATGAGTGACCATCGGAATATGGATCAGCCTGGCCATGGGGGACAGCCATCGCCGTCGCGCGACGCCTCGAGGCCTGCCGATCCGATCGAATTGATAGACGAATGCCTGGCCGCCTTTCCCGACGGCGACCCTCGGCAGAAGCTGCTCTATAAATTGCGGCATGTCGTGACGGCCCAGTCGGTTGCGCAGGACCGGCGGGATACCGAATTGAAAAAGCTCAATGAGGTCGTCGCGAAGCTCACCGCGCCGGCTAACCGTGTGGGCCTGCTCGTGGAGGTTCCGGCCGAGGGAGTGGCGCGTATCGTGGTCGGCGGGGCAGAGTATTACGCCAATATCGACCCACGACTGGCGGCAGAGGAGCTCAAGCTCGGATCGCAGATTCTGGTCAACGAGGCCTACACGGTAATCAAGGCGCTGGGCTATGACCGCAACGGGCCGGTGTTGAAGGTTGCGGAGATCTTGCCCGACGGGCGTATCCGGTTCGAGCAGGACATGGGCCGGCAAGCCTTGATTCTCCAGCGGTCCACCGATTTGCTCGGCGTGGACCTCAAAGCTGGCGATGAAGTCCGCATCGAACCGACACACCGGATTGCCATTGAAAAGTTTGAAAATCGGCAGGCGCGCACCCACCTTCTCGACGAAGTGCCGAATGTCACGTGGAAGCAGATCGGTGGACAGCATCAGGCCATCGACGCCATCCGCAAGGCAATCGAGTATCCGCTGCTCCATGCCGACACCTTCGCGAAGTATCAATTCACGCAGCCGAAGGGGTTTCTGCTGTACGGTCCTCCCGGATGCGGCAAGACGATGATCGGTCAGGCAGCAGCGGCAAGCTTGTCGCAGCTGGTGCGGGAGTCGCAGGGGCAGGCTGCTTCAGACGGCCAGGCGAAAAACCCGCCGGTCACGAGCGGCGCGTTCCTCCATATCAAGGGACCGGAAATCCTCAACATGTGGCTGGGCGAGTCCGAGCGCATCGTGCGGGACCTCTTCGCCAAGGCGCGGGCCAGACGAAAAGAAGGGGCGCTCCCGTTTATTTTTATCGATGAAGCGGAGTCGGTGTTAGGGACCAGGCGGTCAATGCGGTCATTCAACATCAACAATACCTTGGTGCCGATGTTCTGCGCGGAAATGGACGGCATCGAGTCGTTGCAGGATGTGGTGATCATTCTGGCCTCGAATCGACCGGACTTGATCGATCCCGCAGTGCTGCGGCCGGGCCGGATCGATCGTAAGATTAAAGTGGCGCGCCCGACGCGAGAGGCCGCCGTGGAGATTCTCTCCGTGTATCTGACCTCCGCGCTTCCGCTCGATCCCGCGTTGCTGGAGCAACATCATCACTCGCACGACCAGGCGCGCGGCGCGGTCATCGAGCAGGTGGTTGAGAGTCTCTTTTCGCGAACCGATCAGAACCGTGTCTTGTCCATCCGTCTGCGAAACGGGCAGCACAAGGTGCTGTATCGTGGGGATCTCGTCAGCGGGGCCATTTTGTCTGCGATCGTGCAGCGGGCGAAGGAAAAGGCGATCGAGCGGGCGGTGGCGCAAACCGGCACGGCGGACAGCGACGGCATTCGGGCGCAGGACCTTCTTGATGCCGTGCAGGAAGAATATCGAGAAGGGGAAATGTTGCCGCCCGACGATGCGGCGGAAGAATGGTTGAAGTTGTTGGACCATCACCCGGAGCAGGTGGTGGGCGTATCATCGTTCCGCCGCGGCAGGCCGACGGAGGAACGTTTGGTCAATCAAATTATTTGAGCGGCTGGAATGCGGTTCTTCTCACGCGTAACGGACTATGCATCTCTTCGGTATTGAAACAGAGTACGGCATCACCAGGGAGGATCTCGACGCGGTCGATCCGGTCGAGGAATCCATGGAGTTGGTGCGCGCCCATCTGACGGGCGGGTTCGAGCGGCGGTGGGATTATCGGGGGGAAGATCCGCACGAGGATGCGCGCGGCTTCCGCGTCTCCGGTCTGCAGCAGGACAAGGAAGAGGACGACTTCGCCAAGGTCGATGCCCATCGCCCGTACTCCTTCCATGAGATGAAAAGCGACTTGGTCCTGCCGAACGGCGCGCGGTTTTACAACGACCACACGCACCCGGAATATTCGACCCCTGAATGTCGAACCCTTAAAGATCTCCTCGCGCATGACCGGGCGGGAGAGCGCATTGTGCAACGCGCGGCGGATCGACGGAATCGGCGGCTGGGCGGGGCGCATGTCCAACTCTACAAAAATAATACCGACTTCCACGGGCACAGCTATGGCTGCCACGATAATTACCTGGTCCCTCGCGAATTGCCATTCCCGCAACTGGTGCAGGGCCTCTTGCCATTCCTGGTCAGCCGCCAATTGTTCGCCGGTGCAGGGAAGGTCGGGATGGAAGCGCAGGAGTCCGGTTTCGTGCCTGGCCTCTTCCAACTTTCGCAGCGGGCGGATTTTATGGAAGCGGAGCTGGGCGTGGACACGATGCACAATCGACCCATTATCAATACGCGCGATGAGCCCCATGCGGACCGGGCGAAGTATCGGCGGCTGCATTTGATTCTGGGTGATGCCAATATGTGCGAATACGCCACGGCGCTCAAAGTCGGAACAACTCGATTAGTGCTCGATGCCCTGCAGCGGGGCGTGTCTTCGCAGATAGAGTTGGAGCAGCCGGTGACCGCCATCAAGCAATTGTCTCGCGATCCCGATCTCAAAACGACCGTGCGCTTGAAGGATGGGCGGACGATGTCCGGCCTGGCCATTCAGGAAGAGTGCTGGAAGGCGGCGAACCGGGCTTGCGGCGGGAGCGATTCCGATGCCGACTGGGTTCTCCGTGAATGGCGCGAGACCCTGCAGCGGCTCGCGGAGGATCGCACACAGCTGGTTGGCAAGCTGGATTGGGTGACGAAGCAGTGGTTGCTGGAAACCTTCATGCGCGAGGAACAGCTCGCGTGGGAGGATCCCTGGCTCGCCAGCTTGGATTTGGAATACCATAATCTCAATCCGGACCGTGGGTTATTTCTCGGCCTCGAAGCCGAAGGAAAGACGTGGCGCATGACGACCGAGCGCGATATTGCACAAGCGCTCGCGGCTGGTCCCTCCGATACGCGCGGAGGATTGCGCGGCTTGTGTGTCAGACGGTTTCCCGAACAGATCACGGGGATGCAATGGGAACGGGTGCAGTTTGCGGGCGGGTTGCGCAACCGTACGCTGGAGATGGGCGATCTGTTCGACCCGGAAGCCGTGCAGACCTGTGCCGGCCTGTTCGAAACCGCAGCATCTCCTGCCGATGCGCTGGCTGCATGGGCGAGCAAGTTGCGAGCCCACTCATAGCCGTCAGCGCAATGGACGACAACGAAGAGCATGACAGGATGCTCAAAATGGCTGTCCAGCAAGGCCGAACCGAGTGAGGGGCCGAGGCGTACCCTCTGGGTACGTTGAGGATCTGAACGAGGTGAGAACGCTGCTGGCGGACGTTTTCAGCATCCTGCTAGACGAAAGGATGCAGAATGATGCGATATACAATGATGCCGGAACGTCGTGAAGCCCCGGGTGATCCGATGCCGAAACCGTCGGGCCCATCGGAAGAAGGCGCCGGTCCCCGGCGGCCGGATACCGGTTCGCCGGACAAGGATAATCTGCTGAAGCGGATGCGAAAGGTCGATCCCAAGCAGGCGGAGCGGTATCGGCAGCGCACGGGAGAATAGACACGAGAGTGGTGAGTTGTCGGTGCTGAGCGTTGCGTGGCTCAGCATGAGTGCGATGACACAACGTGAACAACTGAGAATTCAAAACGCGGGTGAAAATGCTATGGGGATGCAAGGAGATTTCTTTCAACTGTTGAAAGAGCAGGGGTATCAGTTCGGCAATCCTGTGGCGGCCTCGGCGGGAATGGAAATCCCGAACGCCACGACGATTCTCGCGCTGAAGTATCGGGACGGGGTGTTGGTCGCGGGTGATCGCCGGGCGACGGCCGGCAACATGGTGATGTACGACCGTACCGACAAGGTGCTGGAGATCGATCGCCACAGTGTCCTGGCGATTGCCGGTGTGCCGGCTACGGCCTACGAGATGGTGCGCGTGTTGGAACATTCATTCAAGTACTACCGCCGCACACAGCTGCAGGAGCTGAGTTTTGAAGGCAAACTTCGCGCGGTGTCCAAGTTGCTCAAAGAAAACGTGCCGGCGGCGTTGGCTGGAACGGGAGCGGTGGTGCCGGTCTTTGCCGGGTATGACCATGAGCAGGAAGCGGCGAAGATCTACTTCTACGACATTCTGGGGGCCGAGTTCGAAGCGGTGGAGTATGCCGTGTCCGGTTCCGGCTCGCCCACGATCCGGGGCATTCTTCATTATGTGAATACCTGGGGCCCTCAACCGCTTGCGGCCTTGCCTGAAGAGCAGGCTACCGTGCAAGCCCTGCGATTGCTCTCCAGCGCGGCGGAGTTCGACTCGGCGACGGGCGGCGTGAATCGTGAGCTGAATCTCTACCCGGTCGTGAAACTCATTACCGCAGCAGGCGTGCAGACTATTCCGGATACCAATTTGAAACAATTGTACGAGCGTGACGTCGTCCGCTCGTTCTAGAGCATCGCGACGAGGCTGAAGGCCGGTGAGCTCGTGGGCCTGTTGAATAAAGGTGACGCGATATGTATGAAGAACCCTATCGGTGGATCGAGGCGGTCGGCAATCGACGCCAGTATCTCGATGAACAGTTTACGATGGGCTCGCCGGTGGTGGCGTTGGCCTATGCGGACGGCATTGTGATGCTGACCGTGAGCCGAGGCACACGCAAGCTCTATGAAATTTATGATCGCATTGCGCTCGGTGGAATGGGACATCCGGCCGATCTGGAGAAATTGCGGTTCTCGCTCTTGGAAATGGCTCATGTCGAAGGGTTCAATCGTTCGCCATCCGATGTTACAGGGGCGAGACTGATGAAGTATGGCTTGGCGCCGACCATCAAGCAGGCCTTTGAGGAAATTTACAAAGCGCCCTTCATCGCGAAAATTCTGCTGGCCGAATTGGGCCTGAAACCGGAGCGAGACCTCTTTCTGACCATCAACTACGACGGAAACTTTGAGGAACGGCGGGGCTGGTCTGTATTGGGTGCGACGTCCGCCGTTCAAGCGCGTATGGGGCGCTATATCGACTCGCAGCCAGGATTTGCCCAGGCTCCATTGGCGCAGGCTGTCGAAACCGGCCTCTGCGCGTGGGCGGTGGGATCTTTGGCGCAAACGTCATCCGGGAATCCAGAAGGTGAATCATCCTCTGTCCGAGAATCCGGAGACAAGGCAGCAGCCGAGGCCTTGCCGGACACAACGGCTTTGCTGGCTCATGTGCGACAGACCGTGGCGGAAAAGTCGCTGGAATGTGTGCTGCTGGAACGCAATGGTCCTGGTTCGTCTAAATACCGGGCCCTGCGTGCGGATGAAGTAGGCCGCTTGCTGCCTCCGGCCGTGCGAGCCTCAGATTCACATTGATGTGCTGTCGACGTCTGACGGAACAACTCGGCCTGGTATCGAGCAGGCCCTGGAGCCTCGTATCAACAGTTGGCTGACATGCTGAATCGTATTTTTGGAATCGAAACGGAATATGGCCTCCTGGTCAACCAGGATCGGCCTGACCATTCGCCGTCCTGGGTGGCGCAGCGCATCCGGGATCACATTTTTCATGCCGCTCGCCGCGGGGTCCTCGATCTCCATCATCGTGGACATGACGAGCCACCCGGCAACGGGGGGTTTTTGACAAATGCCGGGCGGATCTACATCGACATGGGCCATCTGGAATATGCCTCTCCGGAATGCACGACGCTGGCCGATCTCGTCGCATCCGACCGCGCCGGAGACCGGATTATTCAACAGGCCGTGACGGCGCTGGGGCTGGAAGAGACGGTCTCGCTCATCAAGAACAATATCGATCATGAAACCGATGCGACGTTCGGCTCGCATGAAAACTATCTCGTCACCCGCCAGTTCCCGTTTTCCCGGCGGGGTCTTGGCCCCCTGGTGACCTTTTTAGTCACCCGCCAGGTGTTTACCGGCGCGGGCAGGATCGGTTGTGCCGGTGACCCCAATGAATGGGTGCAAGTCGGCGGGCTCATCTTGCATCGCCCCGGGCTGCGGGATGCGCAGGATCGATCGATTGTCCCGTTTCAGATCTCGCAGCGCGCCGATTACATCGTGAACGATTTCTTTGAGTGGGTGCAGCACAACCGGGCCATCGTCAATACGCGCGACGAGCCGCTGGCGGATCCCAATCAATATCGCCGCATTCACCTCCTCTGCGGCGATTCGAATATGGCTGAATATGCCACGGCACTGAAGATGGGTACGACAGGTTTGGTTCTGCAGCTCATCGAAGCCGGGCAGGCTCCCCGTGGATTGGGAATCAGCGAGCCGGTCGAGGCCTTGCAGGAGATCTCGCGAGACCCGGACCGCCAATGGATCGTCCGGCTGGATTCCGGGCAGTCGATCTCCGCCATCGATATTCAAGAGCAGTTTCTCGCTGCCGCGCAGCGCCATTGCAAGGGACAGGACGAAGAGACGGATTGGGTATTGGAACAGTGGGAGTCGGTGTTGAGCGACCTGCGGCACGGGTATGAAACGCTTGTGGGGCGGATCGATTGGGCTTCGAAACTCTGGCTACTGGAAACCTACCGGAACGCGGAGCAGCTGACCTGGGATGATCCCATGCTGAAGAGTCTCGATCTGGAATACCACAACCTGCATCCAGACCGGGGACTCTGCTACGGCCTTGAAGAGGAAGGACGAGGGCCTCGCCTGACGACGGACAAGAGCGTTCAATTAGCGCAGGACCATCCGCCTCGCAACACGCGGGCCTTCGGCCGGGGTGAATTGGTCCGGCATTTGCTCGAGTCGCCCACGACCGGAGCCGAAGCCGCGCACAATTATGGTGATCATATGTCCTGCGAGTACATCATCAATTGGTCCAATTTTAAGTTACGTGATGCCGAGCCGTTTTCTATGGCGGACCCCTTCAAAACCTATGTGCAGGACGTGCGGAGCCATCTGAGCGGACGATAGTTCTCGCCTACTGTTTCCATCCCATTCGCTCCATCGCGCCTTTAGACACGTCGAATGCAAAGCGCAGTTGCACCGCAAAGTACTTTTGGACCAGCCCTGATTGATCCAGCGGCCGGTCTTCTTCGCGATAAAACGCCAGTTCCATATCTCGCCAGCGCACGGCAATACCGACGATCCAGTCGAGCTCGGAGGGATTCAGGGTATTACTCGCCTCTCGGTCGGTAAAGAGGTTCATGTCTCCATAAAGCACAACCTTGTTCTTGTACACGTCCAGGTCGGCATGGGCGACATAGCGGAACAACGCGCGGCCGGTATTGTTGGGTCGCGCGAAGTACTGGCTGTTGTGGAAGAGCCAGCCCGCTCCGGCATAGGCGGTGAAATTTTGGTGTGGAAAGGTGCGCCGCCACCATCTGGAATCCTGAATGGCCTGAAACCGTGCCGTCACAAGGGCGTCGGCATAGGCCTGTTTTAAGCCCCGGCGATCGAGCGGCGCATCGCGTTCATACTGCAACCGCCAATTGAACCGGTCTAGCACGCCGGTGAATGCGAAGGTGCCGTCCCACTCAGAGAGTTTGATCCACCCGTCGGTTCGATCCGAGAAAAAATTCTGATCGGTATAAAACGTGAGGTATTGCTTGTAGAGGTCCGTTTCCAGATGCAGCATGTGACGCATACCGACGAGACCGGTATTGTCTGGGCGGGCGGCAAAGGTCGGATTCTTCACAAATGCTCCAGTCAGGAGGTACCCGCCGAAGAGCGTTTCCTCCTCTTCCCGGGTTTCGTGGTTCGGTTCGTCCAAGGAGGGAAGCGGACGGCCATATTTTTCGAGCCCGTAGGCCGGCGCCGTCCAGTCCGTCACAGCCGGTAGGCACCAGGCGAGGAACATCAGGCCCAGAATGGTGTGAGCGTTGGAGCGCCGGATCTTCATTCCTGGCAATTCGCGAAGATTTCTTCGCAATCATTGGACGCGTCCATGGAACTGGGCACGAAATGGTACCGGACGTGATCGACCCGCTGATCGTGGAGGACCACAGTCGCCCAGCAGCCGTGATGAACGGTCGGCCGGCTTCCCTTCGACGACACCATGGATTCCTCCAGGAGCGGCGCCTCTCTGTAGTACCGGAGTATGGTCACGGCATCGTTTCCCCGCTTCTGCAGTGGAGGGCCGGCGCAGGCCAGCACCTGTTGGAGGGTTTTTCCCTGGAGTGCTTGCTGGTGAGGATACCCTTCCGTGACGGGCGGGCTGGACTGGCAGCCCAGCATAAAGCCGGTCATGAGGAGGCATAGCAGGCCAGTGTAGAGTCGGATGGAAGCAATCTGCATGATGAGTGACAGCACGAAGGCTCAGGCCCCTGTGGGTAACATAACTCCCCCTTCAAAGCAACCGAACCGCTCTCGCAGGTTGCCGAACCGTCGCTTGGCCCATGAAGTTGACGAGCTGCCTATCGGGTCTGTGCTGGTTGTCTGAGGCACCACGGAAGAGATGAGGCGTATGACTCCGGCAAAAGGCCGGGCGGCTCTCACGTTCATGGTGCGGAATGCTGGAGACTCGGTATTACGTATGCGCCCTGAGTGTGTGTCCGTCAGCATTCTGACGATCGTCAGCGCTCTGACTGGTCTCGTCAGCTTGCTCGCGGCGGTGGGCGTCACGACCAAGGACTTTCAGCTCTGTAGCTATCAACTAAGTTATTTCTAGTAGGCTGCGGCATCTTTTTTCAGCTGATGAGTTGACAATTATGTCTAATTCCCTAGAATAAGCTTCGAATCTCGGACAGGTGAGCTAGTCGCTGTGTGCCTACACTGAGGCTGTGCGTGCCGCGTAACCTTCCTGGTTTTAATCATCCGACACCCTCCCGCTGTTTTGGAATCGTTCGTGCGCTTGCAAGAGTCCAGCCTCGCCCGGAGGTCGATGCATGAAAGGGCGAGATGGCCACAGATTGTTGAGCGCGATGCTGTGGCCGGGCCGACACCAGGACTCTAACTAGCGGGAGGAAATGTATGTCGTCTGATAGCACTGCGCGTAATGTGAGTCAGCCGTTACCTGCTCTCTGTGGGCATGAGGATAGCCTGAACGTTCCGGTGGCCGATAGAAAGAAAACGAAGGACGCCTGGTCACTTTCTCTTGCCGAACGACGCGCGTCTTGTCGTCTGGCGCTTCGCCTCTCTACTCAGTTGTTCTTTCAGGGGCAAACCTGGAAAGGGGTCACCAAGAGCCTCAGTCTTGGGGGACTGTCGATGGACTTTGTGTCCGACATTCCAGCCATGCTGAATCAACAGATGATGTTGAGCTTCCACCCGGATGAGGGCGGATTGGACAGCCTCGGCATCGTGTGCGGCATTCGTTCGTCAGAGGATCTGCACGTGTCCGGTCGTACCCACACCGCGGTGACCCTGGCCATCCAATTCGTCCGTCTGAGCGCCGCAGACGAACGGGTCGTGGCATCACTTCTCAGTCAAGGCGCGACCGCACCTAGACAGATGCGCCTGGCAGCCGTCTTGGTCGTGCAGGAAGGGGAAGAGTCCCTCATCGATACGGGTTCTCCACAGCTCGCTCCCGCGCGGCCGGTTCCCATGCAGTTGGTGCGACGGCCAGAGCGTCCGCGGGAAGAGCGACGGCGCCAGCAGCGGGTCGTGGTTGGATTGAGCACCGAAGTGAGTCTCCGGACGCATACGGGTGGCCGGCCATTGTCCGCCGGCGTCACGACGGACTTGTCGCCCAATGGCGCCTGTGTGCAGTTATCTGCGGAAGAGGATCTCTTGGGATCGGAACTCGAATTACGATGGTTGCAGTCGGCCGCTTTCCAGGAATCTGTGAGCACCCCACTGCCGGCCACGGTCTGTACGGTCGTAGGTCAAGTCGTGTGGATCAGACCGGCTGCACCTGACGCCCGCCCCGGCTGTGTTCCCGTAGCTGGGCGTTCCGTGCTGGCCGGCGTGCGGTTTCTTCCGGTGGCCAAGGAAGCGGAAGATATCATCGATCATTTGCTGGGACAGACACAGCCGTCGAGCCTCGAAGCGACGGCCGGAAGTCCCGCCGTGCTCAGTGAGTTTTCCGAATGTTGCCGACCTTCCGGCCTTCGGATTGTGATCTGCCATGACCGGCCGCGAGTGGAGCAGGGGGCTGATGCCCCGATTGTCGTGTTGGCGCCGGGATATGGGGAGAGCAAGCGCGATTATGTGCCCCTGGCCTACTACCTGGCGGGTAACGGGTTCCATGTGGTCCGTTACGACAATGTGAACCATGTCGGTGAAAGTGACGGCCTCGTCACGCAGTTCCGTCTGGAAGACATGGAGGCGGATCTCGAAACCGTGTTGGACCATGTCGCCCATCAATGGCCGGGTCGACCGATCGGCCTCGTGGCCACAAGTCTGGCGGGACGTGTCGCATTGAAGGTGGCCGGCAAGGTGCCCCATGTTCGGCTCTTGACGGTCATCAACGGGATCATGGATGTCCGGCATACGCTGCAGGCCGTGCATCAAGAGGATTTGATTGGAGAGCATCTGGCGGGTGTGCACAAGGGCGTGGTGAATATCATGGGGCTGACCATCGATGCCGATCGATGGTTGGCGCATGCGGTGGAGGGGAACTATGCCGATCTTCTGACGACGCAGTGCGATGCCGCGCGTATACGGACTCCGGTCGTACTGTTTCATGCTGAGCAGGACGCGTGGGTTGATCCGGCCTCCATTGAGCAAGTGACGAAGGCGATCGGGCCGTATCTGCGCCACTCCTTCGTCGTGCCGGGCGCCTTACATCGCTTGCAAGAAAGCCCACGGAAGTCCCGCGCGGTCTACCGGCAAATTGCCGCCTGTTGCCAGCAGGAACTCTGGCCGGCCCGGCGTCAGGAACGGCTGGTCGAACCATCCCACCGTGAAATCGGCGCGCAGAACCGGCTTGAGCGCGAACGGAGCAAGACGCGGCGACCGATGGGAAAATCGGATCACGTGGCCTTCTGGCAGGAATATTTGCAGAATTTTCAAACGATTCCCAATGTGGCCGATTTCTGGCGCCTTATGGATCATCTCTATCGATTGATGGGCAATTGCCACCAAGGCGAACGGATTTTGGACGCCGGGTGCGGGAACGGAAATTTCGGTGTCTTCCTGCAGCTCAATCAAGCCTTTCGGCAGCGATATGGCAAGCGAGGGGACTTTCGCTCACCCGACTATGTCGGTCTCGACTTCGTGCCGGCCGCCTTGGCGCAGGCCATGAGTAATTTCGAGCAGGTTGGCGCGACACTGCAGGGGCAATTCTATGAAGGGCTGCGCGCCTATGAGCCCATGTCGATGCGCGTGTGCCAGGCCGATCTGGAATCTGCGCTGCCGTTTCCCGATCATTCCTTCGATCGCGTCGTCTGCAACCTGGTGTTGGGGTATGTGCGCGACCCGCTGTTTACCTTGCGCGAATATCTGCGCGTGCTGACGCCGCAGGGGCGGTTGGTCATTTCGAATTTGAAACCCTATGCGGATCTGTCGGCCATCTATCGGAGTTTCGTGGATACTGCTCAGACGAGGGATCAGGTCGAGGAAGGCCGTCGCCTGCTGGACAATTCTGGTAGAATCAAGGAACGCGAAGGCGAAGGCACGTTTCATTTCCACTATCAGACGGAACTAGAAAGTCTGCTGCGAGCTGCGGGAGTCTCTCGCCCGCGGGTTTATTCCACGTTCGGAAATCAAGCGCTCATCGCCGTGGCCGAGAAGGGCCTGGCGCACGTCACGGCTGCCGCATGATGACAGGGCTCCGGTCCTCCCAGAGTATGTGATATGAAAGTGCTCGCACTCAGCGCGTTGGTCAATGCGTTGGCTGCGACAGGGCTCGGAATGTTCGTCTATTTCCGGGATCCTGCCGCCGCGCGCAACCGGATCTACGGGCTGTACTGTCTGAGCATCGCGTTCTGGAGCGTGTTTTACTGCGGGTGGCAGCTTGCGGAGTCGAGGGACCTCGCGCTGAGCCTGTTGCGCCTGGTCATGGCTGGCGCGTCGCTCATCCCCATCCTGTATTTTCACCACACGGTCACGTTTCTCGATATTGCGGCGCGTCATGCCCAGGCGCTCAAGATCGGCTATGGACTAGCCGGACTGTTCCTGCTCGCGGATACGACGCCCTGGTTTGTGGCGGGCGTGCATCCGGCCATGTCGTTTTCCTTCTGGCCGGTTCCCGGCCCATTTTTCCATCCGTTTCTCGCCTATTTTCTCTGGTACGTGATTTACGCCACCGCGCTTGTGGGGGGCGCGCTTCGCGATGCCAATGGGATCCGGCGCCATCAATATGCCTACATGCTGGTGGCCAGCGTCATTGGCTATACAGGCGGGGCGACGAATTTTCCGCTCTGGTACGGTGTGCCGCTTCTGCCCTACGGCACGGTGCTGATCACGGTGTATACCGCGTTGATGGCGTATACGATCGTGCGGTATCGCCTGATGAATATCAGCGTCGTCCTGAATAAGGGCCTGGGATATGCCATCGTGCTGGCGATTATCGTGGTGGCGACGTCGATCGGCGCCGTTCTCAGCAATCGGGCGACCGGGCATTCCACTCCTCCTTTATTGGCCGGAACCCTGTTTTTGATCTGTGCCTTGTGGGTGCTGAGCAATAATCCGCGCTCCTCCTCTAATACGGTGTTTAGCGCCGTCTGCGGTGCCGCGTGCCTCTGGCTGTTCGGCTGCTTCATGCTCTTCTCTGCCCCCCATGACGAGGAAGCCCTTTTCTGGGTGCGAGTGATTTACACCGGCGTCGTCTTTTTGCCCGCCTTGACCTACCACTTTGCGCACCGGCTTGCGGGAGGGGCCGAGCCGGATTGGGTGATTTTGTGGCACTACGCCATCGGCGGCCTGTTCTGGAGTCTCTTATTCACGCCCTATGTGGTGGATGGACAGTACCTCTATTACTGGGGCCGGTATCCGAAGGCGGGAGTGCTCCACCCGTGGTTGGTCGCCTATGTGGTGGGGGGCGGCGGTCTGACCGTGTATCGGCTCTATCAGGGGTATCGATTGCATCAGTCCTCCGCTCCTCTATTAGGCGCCCAATTAAAATATACCTTCGCGGCGTTGGTACTTGGCTTCTCGGCCTCCCTCGACTTCTTGCAGAATTACGGTATCGGATTTTATCCGGTCGGCTATCTGCTGGCAGGACTGTCCGTCACGGTCGTCGCCTATGCCATCGCGCGATATGAATTGATGGATATTTCCTTTGCGCCGAGCAGGCCGAAGGTCATGTTATCGATCAAGTTGGCGGGGCTGATTCCGGCCTACATGATGATTCTGCTGGTCATTCGAATTTTCACCGGCACCTTCCACTACCTGCTGGCCGGAGTGCTCTTCGGACTCTTTGTCATTGTGTCGAGTGGGCTGTCGAATCTGCAAAAAGGCGTCGAGCGTGCGATCGGGCAGACTCTCTTTCGTGAGCGTTATGATGCGTATGACACACTGGTGCAGTTCTCGAAGTCCCTGGTGGCGATCCTCGAGCTGAAATCGCTCACGAAGGAAATCGTTCAGACCCTGGCCCGTGTGATGAACATCAAAACCGCGTCGGTGTATGTCCTCGATAAGGAGCAGGGAGCGTACAGCTTGACGGCGTCCTACGGGTTTGTGACGAGAGATGTCAGTGTGCCCCCCATCAAGATGGAAAGCGAATTCCCTCGAGCGTTGTTGCGCACGGAAACCGCTCTCGTCCGGGAGGAGATCGAATATGACAAGGCTGATCTCGACTATCTGCGACTGCTGGATACGCTGAACGGGTTGGAATCGGAAGTGTGCATTCCTTTGATCAGCAAGGAACGGCTTGTCGGCTTTTGTAATTTAGGACGCCGTGCAAATCATGGCATGTATTCGACGGAAGAACTGGCGCTGCTCAAAACGCTGGCGCAGCATGCGGCGATCGCGATCGATAACGCCCTGCTGTACGAAGATTTGCGGCGGTCTCAATTGTTGATGCGCCGCACCGACCGGCTCCGGTCACTGGAAACCATGGCCGGAGGATTTGCCCACGAGATCCGCAATCCGCTGACCTCCATTAAAACATTCGTTCAACTGGCTCCCGACCGGCGGGATGATGTGGAATTCATGGAGCAGTTTAGTCAGGTGGTCTGTGAGGATGTGGAGCGAATTGAACGGCTGGTCCATGAGATTCTGGATTACGCGCGGTACATGACCCCGAAATTGACACAGGAGAGCTTGAACGATGTCGTGTCCTCCTGTTTGTATTTTATCGAGGTGAAGGCGAGCAGCAAAGCGATCACCATTCAAAAGGAACTCGCGCCGGATCTGCCCCACGTCAGGCTGGATCGTCAGCAAATCAAACAGGTGCTGCTGAATTTATTTATCAATGCGATGGAAGCCATCGGCAACGAACAGGGTGGCCGTCTCTCCGTCCGTACACGAAAACTCGTCAAATCTGTGAATGAGCCGTGGGTGCAGATCGAGGTGGAGGATAGTGGGCCGGGAATCGAACCGCACGATCTGGATCATATTTTTGATCCGTTTTATACCACGAAGCACGAGAGCGGCGAACGTGAGGGTACGGGGCTCGGTTTGACCATTGCCCATCAAATTGTCCAGGAGCATGGTGGCTACGTGGAAGTATTCAGTGAGGTGGGGCACGGCACCAAATTTATGGTGAGTCTTCCCGTAAACCCGCCCATGGCGGAATGGCAAGCGGCCCAACCGGTCTACGATGATGGTCGAAAACTCGCGGGAGCATTTTTGGCCAGGCCTCATCTGGGGTTTGAAGAACAGTTCAGCAAGCCGGACGCGCCTATCAAAACGCGAACATGAGAGGAGGGATGCGTACTGTCTGATGTTGGAGTCGGCCTGGTTCGCTCTCGTCCCAATTCCTGGAAACAGCTGACTTGAAGTGCGGGACGCCGACCTTGCCGAGTGAGTTATGACTGCGAAGAGATCCACTCGATAATTCTGTTTTCTGCCCAAAACCGATCTTCTCCGTACCGGCGTTTCTGAAAAAAACCGCAGTGTCCGCCGTTCCGTAGCATCGCCAGGGTGATATGGCGATTATTGCTGATCCCTGCCGTTTTAAATATTGATGCCGGAATAAACGGGTCATCTTCGGCCGTGATAATCAACGTCGGCACCGCAATCTCACACAATACGTGGCGCGCTCCTGCTCGATTGTAATAATCCGAAGCATCCCGATAGCCTCCGTCGCGCGCGGTGTAGGTGTCGTCGAACTGCGTAATCGTTTTCATGGAGCGCAGCGGCGAGAGATTCCATTGGCCTGGAAACAGCGCGGCTTTTCGTTGCATTCGCGTTTTGAGGCTCGAAAGGAAGTGCGCATGATAGAACCGGTTCCGAGGCTCCTCCAGAGCGGCCACGCACTGCGTGGGATCAATATTGGGACTGACGGCCACCACCCCTGCAAGGGCCGCTTCCGAGCGTTGAAGCTCGCCCGCTGCTTTGAGCACAAGATTGCCCCCCATCGAGTAGCCGACGAGCCAAATACGGCTCAGGCCATCGCGTTCGTGTAATTCCTGGAGGATGACGCGGTAGTCATTGCTAAGTCCGCTGTTATACAGAGTCGGCGTCAGGTGATCCGTGCCCCCGCAGGTACGTTGGTTCATCCGAATGACATTGAACCCAGCACAGAAGGCCTTTGCCGCCACCCCACGCATATAGTGAGAATCGGCCGAGCCTTCAAGGCCATGAACCAAGAGCGCGGTGGGTGCATTCGTGGGGGTATTCTGCCAATCACACAGTCCGAGAAGTTGGGTGCCTGCCTGAATCGTGAAAAGACGTTCACTGGATGGCAGGCGTTCATTCCACCCCGGACGAGGCCAATAGCGAGGGATCAACGTCATCAGATGCGGGTTTCGAAGCAGCAATGCGGGGCTGAATCCATCATGTACAGTCATATGCTACGTATCATAGCCAAAAGCCGATCGGCTGCCCAAATCAAATTTTCCTCCGTCTGAATGTGCCGCGTCCTGCTTAAGGCCTGAAACAAAAGCGCCGATAACAGATGCTGGATCCTTGCTTCTCATAGGAGGCAGCTATGCTGACCGCAATCGGCGATGTGATGAGGCGAGTGTATGAGCGAGGCTGGATCACCACCAGAGACGGAAACATCAGCATGCGGAAACGGGATGGAAAATACCTGTATATCACACCGTCGGGATGGCGGAAGACCATTGTTCATCCCGAACATGTCGTGAGATTGGAGGTGGTGACTGACCCTGCGACTGGCCAATTGGTGCCTAGGGTACGCGATGGGCAGCAGCCTTCCGGTGAACTGTGGATGCATTGGAATCTCCAACGAGATACGAAAAAGACCCGCACGGTTGTGCATGTTCATGCGACCCATATCGTGGCAGCGATGTATGCTGGAATTGATTTGCAGGCGATGAGTGCTGAATTCCCCGAGATTTCTCGGTATACGCGTGTTGGGCGAACGGTTGCTGCGTTGCCGGCCCTGTCCCGTGATCTCGCCGATGTGACAGCGGAATGTTTAGGACTGAAAACAGACGGGACTTTGGAATTCGATATCGTGGGGCAAGCGAATCATGGCGTGTGCGCTGTGGCGACGGATCCATGGGCGGCCTACGAGCACATTGAGCGGCTCGATCATATTTGTGAAATCGTATTGAAAAGCGGAGTCGGAGCGCGATTAGCCCGTCGATAACGACTCGACGCGCAAGCGTTGACGTCAACGCTGAACAGAAAGCAGGGGGCTGCCGGTGATACCACCGGCCCCCTTTCTATTTCTAGATTGGCTCCACGGCCTGTATCCGACTCGGACCTTAAGATTTGACTTGCTGAGAACCGGCTAAACTTCAATACGGACTTAATTAGTCAGGTTTGATATGAGTCAACATGCAATCATTCTTGAACGTTGGG
>WBZN01000149.1_pt1 | contig 48428 bp, 39 predicted proteins | sample 5204281 | NCBI WGS metagenome assembly WBZN01 (sample SAMN12344347, study PRJNA552823) | activated sludge metagenome | biome: Activated sludge suspended growth; feature: Nitrification reactor; material: Wastewater; isolation source: activated sludge from nitrification reactor of wastewater... | reverse complement strand
GAAAGAGCCGGCCTGTCGTTCGGAACCGTCCGCCGATTCGAAAGCGGCGCGCCGATCAGCCTGGAGAACTTCATACGTATTCTCGAGGTGCTCGGGGCTGCGGATGACCTGAGGAAGGTCCTGGAAGAGGGACCCGGTCTCACCATCGAGCGGCTGGAGCGATTGGAGAAGGGCAGGGAACGCAAGCGTGCGGGCCGGCGCAAGACATGAAGAAGCTCGATGTCTACTACTCCGGGTGGGGCGAGGATTTGCACCTCGGGACCTTGGCCGAGGGGCGTGCCGCCACTGTTTTCGAGTACAGCGCGGACGCATTGGACCGAAAGCTCGAGCTGTCACCATTCAAATATCCGCTTGCTGCCCGGTCGTACACGTTTGCGCGACGAAGCCCGCTGCCGGTGCCAGGATTCATTCATGATTGCCTTCCGGATGGCTGGGGCCTGCTGCTCATGGATCGCGCAGTCCGGGACAGTGGTCGTGATCCAGCAACGCTCACCACACTGGATCGTCTCGCCATCATCGGGGACAGCGCCATCGGAGCGCTTCGCTTCGCACCTCCTGAGGATCTGAAAATCACCCGGCAGGACGCCGATCTTCTCGCGTTGGCACGGGCGGTTCGAAAGATCGAGGCCGGAAATGCAACGGCGTTGCTGCCACTGCTGCAGAAGGTCGGCTCACCGCAAGGTGCCCGGCCCAAGGCGGCACTGTGGTATGCGCCGCGAACGGACGAGATGTCGACCCGGGAATTCGCGGGCGCCGATCCCTGGCTCGTGAAGTTTCCCGCGCGTGGGGAACATCCGGAAGTCTGCGCGCTCGAGGCTCTCTACGCGCGACTTGCCGCTGATGCGGGCATCCAGATGCCGGAAACGAAGTTCTTTCCCCTTCCCACGCTGAATAGCACTGCCTTTGGCGCCGCCAGGTTCGATCGGGTCGGCGGCCTGCGGGCGCCGATCCAGAGCTTCGCGGCCCTCATGGACGTGAACTTCCGGGAGGCCATGATCGACTACGGCGGCATGCTGCACCTGGTGATGCGCCTGACCCGGGATCGTCGCGAAGTGGAGCAGATGTTCTCGAGGTGCGTGTTCAACGTCGTCTTCAACAATCGGGACGATCATCTCAGGAACTTCGCCTTTCGCATGCAGCGCGACGGTGAGTGGAAGCTTTCGCCCGCGTTCGACCTGACATTTTCCGAAGGCTTCGGCGGCCAGCACTGGAACAGCGTGATGAGCAAGGGCGCGGAGGTCACCCGTGATGACCTGTTGAGCGTCGCCCAGACGGGTGGGCTCAAGGCGGCGCCCGCGAAGCGGGCAATCAGCCAGGTGCTCGATTCACTTCCGTCCTGGTCGCGGTTGTCGAAGAATCTTCCGATGACCAGGGAAACCCGCAAGAGAGTACATGAAAGAGTCCTGGCGAACGCAAGGAGATGCTAATGCGCAGCGTGATTAGCTGCCAGGTAGTCGATCACCGCCTCGGCCTCCGCGTCACTGAGCTTCGCGCCCTTCGCCAGCATCGCATCCACCTGCGCGCGCCACTGGCCGGCCGTACGCGGCGTGCGCAGCACGGTCTCGAGCGCGTGGCATTGCGAGCAGGCCCGCTCGAAGCTGGCGCGCGCATCGATGGGAGCCGTACTTGCGGCAGGTCCGGTGGTCGCAACGGCCGGACCACGCTTCGGGCCTGATGGCGCCAGCGTCGCGGTTCCATCCAGCGTGAAGGCCAGCAGCCGCGCGCCCGGCCCTGGGCCACCGGCCGCCACCACCACATATTGCCGTCCGCCACTGCGGTAGGTCATCGGTGTCGCATTCACGCGCAGCTCATCCGTGTCGAATCGCCACAGTTCCGCGCCGCTGTGCTTGTCGAGCGCATGGAAGGCCGCATCACCGCCGCCCACGAACACCAGCCCCCCGGCGGTGACGATGGCGCCGGCGCTGCCGACGGCGCCGAGCGCGGCGGGCAGGGTGACGCCGCGCAGCGCCGGATGGGCACGCAGAGCGGGGTTGTCGCCGAAGGGCACCTGCCAGCGCATGGTCGAGCGCGACAGGTCGACCGCATCGACGAAGGCATACGGTGGTTTCAGCAGCGGGATGCGATGCTCGAGGAACAGCGAGGCTTCGCCGGCATCGTTGGGGCCGATCTCCGGTGCGCTGCCATTTGCATCGGTGATATCCGGGAACACCAGCGCCGGGTCGTCGTTCACCTTGGCGTACAGCACGCCCGTGTCCGGATCGAAGGCGCCGCCACCCCAGTCCACGCCACCGAGGACGCCTGGGCGCATGAGAGTGCCCCGCACGCTGGGCGGCGTGAACAGGGGACCCACGCGCATCTTGCGCAGGGCCTCGATGGCCTGCGCGTGCAGCGCCGGTGTGAGATCGTTGGCCTCTTCGAGCGAGGCGCCCTGCGGGACGAGCACGGGCAGTCCTACGGGCGCAGGCTGCGTCGGGTTAACCACCTCACCCGGCACATCGCTGGCCGGCACGGGGCGTTCCTCGATGGGCCAGAGCGGCTCTCCTGTGACCCGGTCGAACGCGAACACGAAGCCTTGCTTGGTCAGCTGGATCACGGCCTCGCGCTCGCGCCCCTGCCGCGTGAGGCGGGCGAGGATGGGCGCGGCCGGCGGATCGTAGTCCCAAAGACCATGGTGCACGAGTTGCCGGTGCCAGCGGCGACGTCCCGACGCCGCATCCAGGCAGACCAGGGAGTCTGCGTAGAGGTTCTCACCCGGACGGTTTCCACCGTAGAAATCATTGCTCGGTGTGCTCACCGGCAGGTAGACCAACCCGCGCGCGAGATCCACGCTCATCGGCGGCCAGACATTGACATGTCCCGTGTAGCGGTTCGAGCCACGGCCCCAGCTCTCGCTGCCCGCCTCGCCCGGCCGCGGAACGGTGTGAAAACTCCACACGCGACGGCCGCTGCGTAGATCGTAGGCGCGCACATCGCCCGGCGGATCGCGCCGGTAGATGAGCTTGTCGGCCACGCCGTTGCCGACGATGACCAGGTCCCGGTACACCACGGGCGGCGAGGTGTTGGTGTAGTGCTTCGGGTTCACGGGCCACGGCAGGCCCTCGAGCAGGTTCACGATTCCCTCGCGACCGAATCGCCGCTCGGGCCTGCCGCTGCGTGCATCGAGCTGGATCAGCCGATAGCGGCTGGCGAGCAGGAGCTTGAGTTGACCGGTGCGCCGGTCGCGCCACGCGGCAAGGCCCCGGTGCACGAACCCCGTGCCGTTGGGCGGCTGGCCGTCGAGCCAGGCCTGCGGATCGTAGGACCATCGCTCACGCCCGGTGGCCGCATCCAGCGCGATCACGCGGTTGTAGGGCGTGGTGAGATACAAGACGCCCTCGATCATCAGCGGCGTGGTCTCGAACATGCCCGGCGAGGTGCCGTGCGCCGTCAGTGGTTGCTCGCCCGTGGCCCAGCTCCACGCGAGCCCGAGCTTCGCCACGTTGCCCGCGTGGATGTCGCCAAGTCGCGAGTACTGCGAGGCGCCGGCATCGCCGCCGCGCCACGCCCATTCCACATCCGGTGCCGGCGCAGATTCCTCACCCGCGCGGAGCGGCGCCGTGGCGAGCAGGCCTGCCGACACCGCGGTGACCAGCAACCGCCAGCCGCGGCCAAGGCTTGCGTATGCCGGCCCAATCCGGACAAACCGGTTCGATTGCATCGACCCTACCTCGACATGACCGCGCCCATTGTCTCCCAGGATGATCCGCTACGGGGAACTCGATGGCATCACGCGGCGCGTGGCCGCCGCATTGCGAGCGCTGGACGTGAGCCGCGGCGAGCGCATCTGCTCGCGTTGTTGCGGGCGCAGCCGACTCCGCTGGGTCAAGCGTATGCACTCCAGATAGATACGAGGCCCCGGAGGTTTTGATGAAAACGGCCAAGATTTTCAAGCATGGCAATAGCCAGGCCGTCAGGCTGCCGAAGGAATTTCGCTTCTCGGGAACGGAGGTGCTGATCAAGCATGCCGAAGGATCAGAACAGGAAGTGGCGATGATCTGGATGTTCGACACCGACATCCTGGTTCATCTCATCAATCGCAAATCAGGCTATGAACGCATCGCGAGGCGCATGTCCGGGCGGTTGCCTGGCGAGTTGCGAATTTCGGCAATTACCCTGTCGGAGCTCGAGTTCGGAGTTCAGAACGGAGAGCTTCGCGACGAGAATGCGCAGGTGCTGGCTGACACTCTCGAGTTTTTCCAGGCAGTGGATTTTCCGTGCGATGCAGCGGAGGAATTCGGGGACATCAAGACGAGCTTGCTCGCAACGGGAAAAGCGATCGGTCCTTACGACATGCTGATCGCGGCGCACGCCAGGAGCATGGGTGCGACTGTCGTGACCAACAACGAACGCGAATTTCGGCGGGTGCCTGGACTCGAAGTGCAGAATTGGCTCAAGTCCTGGAAGCCTTCACGCTGTCCGCCACCAAACTGTGCCCTCATGGGCACGAAAATTCAGCCAGCCTTGACCCTGTCAGGTACGCGCGCGAAACGATAACGCCAACTTCGCGCCGAACGCTCCAATACTTCGAAGCTCGTTTGTGGAGAGAGCCTTGAGCTGCAGCGGAGCCGCGTTGAAGTTGGATGGCAGACAGGTCTTTGTTACGGAAACCGCGACCAAGTACGGCAAGCGGCTGCGTGGCTACGTGGCCTCGCGCGTACGCAATGCGGCGGACGTGTCGGATCTCGTGCAGGAGGTGTTTCTGCGCCTGCTGCGGATGGACCGACATGAGCCCATCCGGAACGCCGAGGCCTGCCTCATGACCATTGCGGCACGCATGCTGCATCAACATCAAGTACGCCGCGCTGCGGCGTCTGCAAGCCCTGGATCGGATATTGGAGCGTTTGGCGCGGAAAAACGACAACCGCGGGAGGAGGGTGACGCAGGTCATTTCCTGCAGATCGATCTCAAACTGGCCTCTGAAATCCCCCTTCCGCATCATCGGCCACACCTGGGAAGCCCTTGACGTGCTGCTCGTGCAACTGGAAGCCGATGGCAAGATCGGCCGCGGCGAAGCCGTCGGCGTCTACTACAAGTGCCCGACGTTCGCGCGGGATGGAACATCGGCTGTGAAACTGGTCACGGTGTGCCCGCAGAACCTGGGAAAGATCCAGGTGCATTCCGTGTCCGCGCCTGACGGGCTTGTGCGCATCATTGGATGTATATACTATAGCTATACATACCACGACGCAGGATCCACGCACATGTCAGCTCAAGCCGTCCTTAAATGGGGAAACAGTCTGGCCTTCCGTATCCCTTCGATCATCGCCAAGCAAATGGGCATTGCCGAAGGTGTGGAGGTCGAGTTTCGTGTCGACGGTGAGCGTCTGATCATCGAGAAGGCCGAACAAGCGCCTTCTTTCAACCGCCGCAACCTGATCAAGGCTCTCAAGAAGGCCAGGACGCAGCTGATCGACTTCGGGCCGCCTCGTGGCAGGGAGTTTCTGTAGGTGACTCCTGCCGAGGGAGACATTCTCGAGATCGACAGCGATGCCGCAGTGGGCCACGAGCAGCAGGTCCGCCGACCGGCACTCGTCGTTTCCGTCAATCCTCTGCACGCCGCGCTCGGACTTGCGATGGTCTGCGCCATCACCACGCATGGTGGCCAGGCAGAGAGCGCCCGAAACGATCTGGAGGTGCCAATTCCCGCTGCCCTCGCCGTCAAAGGTGTCGTGCTGCCGCACCAAATCCGAACGATCGATTTCCGCGCGAGGAATGCAAAGAAGCTGTGCGCTGTGCCGCGGAGCACGTTGCAGGCTACGCGTGCGAGATTGAAGACGCTGCTGGGATTTGGGTGACCCTTTCAGAGGCTCGCACACCCCTACAAACAAGAATAAGGCAACGCCATCACCTTCTCGCTCAGCGCCAGCGGCTGGCGGCACCGGCACACTACATATCCTCTCTGCGCCGCCTGCGGATGCTCCGCCATGAACTGCAGCACGTGTCGCGCGTCCGCCAATGTCGGATTCTCCGTCCACTTCACCTCGATCGGCGTCAGGCGCCGGTTGAGCGCGATGATGAAATCAACCTCAGCCCCTCCCTTGCTGCGCAAATACTGAAGCTTTCCGGTTCCCTGATACTGCAATCGTTTCCACAGCTCGATGCCCACCCATTGCTCGAACAAGGGCCCGGGATTTGCCCGTACCGTCGCCGCCTGCAGGGCCAGCTCCGCGGCGGCATTGCGGACGCCCACATCGAAAAAGAAAAAACGCTCCGTCGACAACAGAGTTTTTGTGCGGGCTGCCCGTAAAGGCCCCCACCCTGAAGCCCACGAACATGTCTTCCAGCAACTGATAGTAGCTCTTCACCGTCGGCAGGCTGACGCCCGCATCTTTCGATATCTTCGCGTAATTCAACATCTGCCCGGACTCGCTCGCTGCCAGCTGCAGAAACCTCGCAAAGACCCCCCAGTCCTTGATCAAGGCCTCACGTCTCAGCTCCTCCTCCGGATAGATGCTCGTGTAGCTTTGCAGAATGGCGGCGCGGTCTCGAGCGGGAACGACCGCCACGGCCGGCAATTCACCGTAGATCAGGCGATCGATCAGCGAGGTTGCGGGGAACAAAGGCTCATCGGCGATCATGTGCGTGGCAGGCAACGGCAGCGGACTTGCGACACGACCTGCGAAAGACTCTTCCCGCGTAAATGGCCGCTCGCTGACGACCAACGGATACAGACGATGCAGCAGCGCACGCCCCGGCAGCAGATTGGCCCCGGTCGGGCGCAGCTTGCGAGCTGAGCTGCCGCACAGAATGAACCGCCAGCGCTTCTTGTCGCCGTCATAGAGGTGCTGGGCGGCATCAAAAATGGACGGGACGTTCTGCACCATCTCGCTCCCCTCGCGGATGGATACCCCTGTCACGACGTCATCACGGGATCCTGCGCTTTGCGAGCGATCCCTGCTGGGAAGGGGAGCGTTTGCTCGCGATGCAGGATGTTCAGCAGATAGATGACGCGTTCTTCACCGTCGTTCACCAGGAAAATGACTTCGAGATCGGAAAAGGGGCCGCCAGGCAACCCGCCGTGCGCAATGCTTGCGTATGTGTGCCCAATCCTGACAATGTGCGTGGTCAGTACCGCATCATGACCACTCCCGACACTCCAAAGGACGACCCGCTGAGCTGGCTGGAACGCCACATCCGCGATTGCCCGGAGGCTCCGTTCCTCGAAACCGCGGTGGGCGGGGTGATCCGCTACGGGGAACTCGATGGCATCACGCGGCGCGTGGCCGCCGCGCTGCGCGCACTGGGCGTGGCCCGCGGTGAGCGTGTCTGCGTCGCACTGGAAAAATCCGTCGAGACCGTGTTCCTCTACATCGCTGCCTTGCGCATGGGCGCCGTGTACATGCCCTTGAACACGGCCTATACCGCCGCCGAGCTCGAGTACTTCCTGGAGGACGCGCGCCCGCGCGTGCTGCTCGCCGATCCAACGCTCGCGACCGCGGCGCTGGCGGCCGCGGCTTCGCGCACTGGTACACGCCTGCTGACCCTGGATTCGCAAGGGGAGGGAAGCTTTGCGGATGCGCTGCAGTCCGCAGCACCCGATGGGTTGCCCGATGCGCTGGGCGGGGAGGATCTCGCCGCGCTCATCTACACCTCCGGCACCACGGGACGATCCAAGGGCGCGATGTTGACGCGCGGCAATCTCGCGGCGGGCGCGCAGGCGCTGGTGCAGGCCTGGGGGGTGCGGCCTGAGGATGTGCTGCTGCACGTGCTGCCGCTGTTCCACGTGCACGGCCTGTTCATCGCGCTCACCACCGTGATGGCAGCCCGTGCCAGCCTTCTGTTCCTGCCGCGCTTCGACGCGCGCGAAACGCTCGCGTGCCTGCCGCGCGCCACGCTGTTCATGGGGGTGCCCACGCACTACACACGGCTGCTCGCATTGCCCGGGCTCGACCGGAACGCCGTGGCGACGATTCGGTTGTTCATCTCCGGTTCGGCACCGCTCCTGCCCGAGACGCACCGCGAGTTCGAGTCGCGCTGTGGCCAGGTGATCCTGGAGCGTTACGGCATGACCGAGACCGTGGTGAACGCGTCGAACCCGCTGCACGGTGTCCGAAAGCCGGGGTCGGTGGGACCGCCGTTGCCGGGCGTGTCCCTCCGGCTCGCACCGCTGGTCGATGCCGGCGATGCCAGCGTGGGCATGATCGAGGTGCGCGGTCCTTCGGTGTTCCGAGGCTACTGGAAGGCCGAGCAGAAGACGCGCGAGAGCTTTCGCGAGGACGGCTATTTCATCACCGGTGATGTGGGGCGGTTCGATGAAGACGGCTATCTCTACATCGTCGGGCGGGCCCGTGACCTCATCATCAGTGGCGGCTACAACGTGTATCCGGTGGAGGTGGAGGAGGCGCTCGATCGGCTCGCGGGTGTCGCCGAAAGCGCGGTCATCGGCCTGCCGCATCCTGACTTCGGTGAAGGCGTCACGGCGGTGGTGGTGGCAAGACCAGGTGCCGCGCCCTCGGAAGCCGAGCTCATCGCGCAGCTACGGCAGCGGCTGGCTGCCTACAAGCTGCCCAAGCGCATCCTGTTCGCCGACGAGCTGCCGCGCAACGCCATGGGCAAGGTGCAGAAGGCGGCGCTGCGCACCGCGCATGCGGCGCTCTACGGCCGATGAAGCCGAGGCTCATCGCCACCCTGGGTGAATCCGGCTGGCAGCCCACCGCCTCCGGCGAGGCATTGCTGCAGCTTTCCGCCACACCGGCGGGACGCACCGGCGCCTTGCAGATGGACTATGACTTCAAGGGCGCGGGTGGCTTCGTCGTGGCGCGGCAACCGTGCCGCCACGCCTTGCCACCCGAGTACCGGATCCGCTTCAGGCTGCGCGGTTCGGGCAGCGTGAACGATCTGGAGATCAAGCTGGTGGAGCTTTCCGGCCTCAATGTCTGGCGGCACGTGATCAAGGCGCTGTCACCGCCGTCGCGCTGGCGCAGCTTCTGCATCGATGACCACGAGATGAGCTTCGGCTGGGGGCCGGCCGGCGGGGAGCGCTTGAGCGAACTGGGCGCCGTGGAGTTCGCGCTGGTCGCGGCCGGCGAGGGCGGCGCGGGCCGGCTGCTGATCGGCGATGTGCGCATCGAGGATGCCACGCCGCCGAGGCCGCGCGTGAGCGCCTCGAGCGCAGTGCCAGGGCATCTCGCGAGCCAGGCGCTGAGGCCAGCAGGATGGAAGCCGAAGGACAGCGATACGGCGCCGTGGCTGGCGCTCGACCTGCTGCGGCAGCGGCGTCTCGGCGGACTCATCATCGACTGGGCCGTGGGCGCCCCCGCCAGTGGTTTCGTGCTGCGGCAGTCGAACGATGGCAGGCAGTGGAGCGAGGCGTGGCGCGCGCCGCGGGCGGCGGGCCCGCGCAGCTATGTGTACCTGCCCGGCTTCATGGCGCGCCACCTCCGGCTCGAGTTGCAGGAACCGACCGCGGGCCTGCGTTTGTCGCTCGAGCCCTTCGATTTCTCCCGGAGCCTGGATGCCTTCTGGCATGGCATCGCGCAGCGCGAGCCGCGCGGCGTGCTGCCGCGCTGGCTGGTGCGCGAGCAGAGCCTGTGGACGCCCAGCGGCATTCCGGATGGCACCCACTGCGCGCTCATGAACGAGGATGGGCTGGTCGAACCGGCTCCCGGCAGTTTCACGCTCGAGCCTTTCCTCGAGGTGGCGGGAAAACTTCATGGCTGGGCACAGGTGCAAGCGGAGCCGGCGCTGCGCGATGGCTGGCAGCCGGTGCCTTCCGTGAGCTGGAGCGGCGAGGGCTGGCGGCTGAACATCGAATGCGATTCCTTGCGCGATGGCATGCCGCGGCTGCGCTATGCGCTGGCCAACACCGGCCGGCAGCCGCTCGCGGCGCGGCTGTTCGTGGTGCTGCGGCCCTTCCAGGTGACACCGCCCTGGCAGTCGTTCCGGCAGATGGGCGGCGTGTCGCGCATCCAGTCACTCGAACTGGAAGGAACCCGCCTGCGCGTGAACGGCGGCGCCTCGCTCGTATCTTCCCGGCCGCCGGCCTTCGGCGCGCTGGGATTCGATGAAGGCCTGATTTTCGCATCGCTGGCGCGCGACGCCCTGCCGGCCCGTACGAAGGTCGAGGATGCCTTCGGGTTCGCAAGCGGTGCGCTCGCGTTTGATTTCGAGGTGGGCACGGACGAGACGCAGGCGGTGGAAATCTCCTATCTCGCGGCGGGAGCGGAGCCCGCATCGGTCACTCCCGCTGCTGCAGCCGATGCGGTGGCGGTGGACTGGGCGAGCTGGCTGCCGGTGACCCAGTGGTCCGCCGCCCGCTGGGGTGCGCAGGCGGTGCAGGCATCGCTCACCGCGGCCGCGCACGTGCTGGTCACCCGCGACGGTCCCGCGTTGCAGCCCGGGGCACGACGTTACACGCGCTCCTGGATCCGCGATGGCGCCATGATGAGCGCCGCGCTCCTGCGGCTCGGATGCCAGGGGCCGGTCGCCGAGTTCATCCGCTGGTACGCACCGTTCCAGCGGGCCGATGGCTTCGTGCCCTGCTGCGTGGACCGGCAAGGGCCGGACTGGCTCGTCGAGCACGACAGCCATGCGCAACTCATCGCGCTGATCGCCGATCACCATGCCTTCAGCGGGGATGATGCCCTGCTCACGGCGCACTGGGAGCACATCGAGAAGGCGGTGGCCTGCATCGAGGGACTGCTCGATGACACCGGCCTCTTGCCGCTCTCGGCCAGCCACGAAGGCTACCTCGCACAGCCGGTGCACGCGTTCTGGGATGATTTCTGGGCGCTGCGCGGCCTCGGCGATGCGGCGCAACTTGCGCGCCTACAGGGACTCGATGCGCAGGCGCAGAGGTGGGGGAGGCTGCGAACGAAGCTGGCCGCGGCGCTGTGGCGCGCCATCGAGGACACCTGCGCCAGGCGCGGACTGTCCTACCAGCCGGGCAGCATCGAGTGGGCGGACTTCGATCCTACTGCCACCGCCAATGCGCTGATGCTGCTGGACGTGCCCGCCGGCCTCGACCGGGCGCGGCTCGAGCGCACGTTCGATCAGTATCTCGCCGACTGGCGCGCCAAACGCAGCGGCGCCATCCCGTCGGCGAACTACACCCCGTACGAGATCCGCATCATCGGTGCGCTGGTTCGGCTCGGCCGCCGTGCCGATGCGCTCGAATTGCTGCGGTTCTTCCTCGATGACCGCCGCCCGCGCGCCTGGAACCAGTGGCCGGAGATCGCCTGGCGCGATGCGCGTGCGCCCGCCCACGTGGGCGATGTGCCGCACACCTGGATCGCCGCGGAATACGTGTTGGCGTTGCGAACCCTGTTCGCCTACGAGCGCGAACACGACCGGACGATGCTCATCGGCGCGGGGCTTTCGAGTGACTGGCTCGACGGCGAGGGCGTGCGCGTCGAGTCCATGCCGACGCTGTACGGACCCCTGAGCTATCGCCTGCGACGCCGCGACCCGCGCACGCTGGTGATGGAACTCGTGCAGGCGCCGGCCGCGCGGCTGGTGCTCGTGCCTCCCCTGGCCGGACGCCTCGAGCGGGTGCAGATCGACGGCGAACCCGCGATCTTCGGCGATGCGCAGCTGGAACTTCCGGCCAGGCGCTGTGAGGTGATCTGCACCGCGAACGCCGGCTGATCGCTCGCCTCTCGCGGCGCGCGCAGGGTCTCACCCCGCGGGTACCGGGTGCGGCTGGTGCCGGCCGTTCTGCCGCTCGCGCTTGCGCACCAGCCGCCGGATGGTCGGGTCCTTCACCAGGTGCAGGGTGCGTGCGCAGGTCATGTTGGGCACCGAGGCGCGGCCGATGCAGATCACGCCGGTCATCTTCAGTTCGTGGTTGAACATGTCGACCACGCGCGCCCGGGTGTCGGCATCCAGCGTGTCCATCACCTCGTCGATCAGCACCCAGTTCGGCTGCTGCAGCATCACGCGCGCGAACACCAGCGCCTGCTGCTCGTCGTTGCTGAGTTCCTGGTTCCAGCGCCGGGTCGCATCCAGGAGCGGCGCCAGCCGTCGCAGTCCCACGCGGCGCAGCGCATCGTGCAGCGCATGGTCATCGAAGCGGGACACCTTGAGCGGATAGGCCAGCACCTCGCGCAGCGAGCCCGGCGGCAGGTACGCATTGCGCGGCACGAAGAAGATCGGTTCTCCCGGCGGACGGCGGATTCGGCCGGCGCCCCAGGGCCACAGCCCGGCCATCGCGCGGAACAGCAGGGTCTTGCCCGTGCCGGTCTCGCCCACCACGAGCACACGCTCCGCGGCCTGGATCTCCACGCTCGTTTCCTCGAGCATGGTGCAGCCGGCGGGCGAGGCGATCTCGAGATGGTCGATGTGGATGCTGCCCGGCTCGCCGTCCTCGAAGGCGATGTGGCTCTCGATATCGTACAGCGCATCGGAGTTGAGCACGGCGCGGCGGAAGTTCGCGACCCGCAGCAAGGTGGCGCGCCAGTCGGCGATGGCGCTGAAGTTGTCGACGAACCAGCGCAGCGAGGACTGCACCTGGGTGAAGCCGCCGGCGGCCATCATCAGCCCGCCCAGGGACAGGCGGTGCGCGAAGTACATGGGCGCGGCCACGAGGATGGGCGCGACGATGGTGAACCAGCCGTAGCCCGCGGTGACCCAGGTGAGGTTGGTGAGCCCGGTGACCAGCCGGCGCACGGCGGCGAACACCGCGTCGAGATCGAGGTGGATCCTGCGGGCCTCGTCCGCCTCGCCGCCGGCCAGCGCCACCGCATCGATGTGCTCGTTGACCCGCACCAGCGAGAAGCGCAGGTCGGCCTCGCGGGCGTAGCGATCGGCATTGCGCCGGATCAGGCTCTTGCCCACGAAGTAGGACAGGAGCGATGCCGAGCCCGCATAGATCACCGCGGCCCACACCATGTATCCGGGGATGAGGAAGTCATGGCCGCCGAGGTTGATGCTGAACCCCGAGGAGATGCCCCACAGCACGCTCACGAAGGTGGCCAGCAGGACGGAGGATTGCAGCAGGCCCACGCCCAGGTCGGCCGACAGCTCGGTGAGATGACGGGCGTCCTCGTGCATGCGCTGGTCGGGGTTGATGCCGATGGCGCCGGCGCTGGCCAGGCGGAAGGCACGCCGCGGCTGCAGCCACAGGTCGATGAGGTCGCGGGAGAGACCTTCGCGGAGCTTGAGCTTGAGCATCTCGGCGAGCCAGCGCTGCGCCACGTTCAGCACCAGGAGCGACCCGGCGATGATGCCGAAGATCCCGAGCTGGTGCGTGAACTCCTGCAGGTCCTGCCGGGCGAGCGCATCGTAGAAGGGCTTGTTCCAGCGAATGAGCAGCGTCTGCCCCCAGGCCACGACGGCCACCGCGACGACGATGCAGCCGCCCAGCAGGAACAGCGTGTTGCGCACCGGGGAGGCGAGCAGGGCCGTGAACATCATGCGCAGCTGCGGGATCAACCGCGAATGGGCGACATCCTCCGAATCGGCCGGTTCGGTGGCAGGGTCCTGGTTGCGATCGTTCATGGCAGGAGCTCGCGGGGGAAACGTGGACGGGTGATAGCTTGCCACGAATGAGCCGCGGCGCCGCGCGGAAGGCGTCCCGGCGGCTTTCGGGTATGCTTGCCGGGATGAGCCGCATCGAGCGCCTGCTTTCGCGCATGACACTGGCGGAGAAGCTCGGCCAGCTCACCATGACCGCCGCGCACCATGCCACCACGGGCCCCGTGATCGCCGGCGATTCGACCGAGGCTATCCGGAGCGGCGCCATCGGCAACCTGCTCAACCTGGTCGGCGCGGACTCCGTCCACGAACTGCAGCGGGTGGCGGTGGAGGAGTCGCGGCTGGGCATTCCGCTGTTGATCGGCTTCGATGTGCTGCACGGTCATCGCATCCAGTTTCCCATCCCGCTGGGCGAGACGGCGGTGTTCGACCCGGGCGTCTGGGAGCGCACGGCGCGGGAAGCGGCGCGTGAAGCCACCGCAGATGGGTTGGCGCTGACCTTCGCGCCCATGCTGGACGTGTCGCGTGATCCGCGCTGGGGTCGCAGCGCGGAAGGCCCGGGGGAGGATCCCTTCGTGGCGGCGCGGCTCGCCCAGGCCAAGGTGAGAGGGTTCCAGGGCGCGCGGCTCGCGGCCGCGGATGCCATCGCCGCCTGCGCCAAGCATTACTGCGCCTATGGTCCGGTGACCGCGGGGCGCGACTACGCCTCGGTGGACATCTCGGAGCGCACGCTGCACGAGGTGCACCTGCCGCCCTTCGAGGCGGCCGTGAGAGCGGGCGTGGCCACCATCATGCCGGCCTTCACCGATCTGGCGGGCGTGCCCATGACGGCGCATCGGCCGCTGCTGCGCGGCCACTTGCGCGAACGTCTCGGCTTCGAGGGGGTGCTGATCAGCGACTACAACGCCATCGCCGAGCTCATGCGCCACGGCATCGCCGCGGATCTCGCCGAGGCCGCGGCACTGGCGCTCGAGGCCGGCATCGACATCGACATGATGTCCGATGCGTTCCGGCGCGGCCTGCCGGAGGCGCTGCGCCGTCGCCGTGCGCGCATGGCGGACATCGATGCCGCCGTGCGGCGCGTGCTGCGGCTGAAGGAAAGACTCGGATTGTTCGCCGATCCTTATCGGCGCGGGGCGCGGCCCGAGCCCGCCGCGGTGCTGCGCCGCCGCCGGCGCATGGCCCGCGAGGTGGCGGCCAGGGCCATGGTGCTGCTGCAGAACGAGGCGGACGTACTGCCGCTCCCGCCCGGCATCTCGCGCATCGCGGTGATTGGTCCGCTGGCCGATGCGCCGGCGGAAATGCGCGGGCCCTGGTCGGCGGCGGCGGGCAATGAGGGGCATGTCAGTGTCCTGCAGGGACTTCGCGAAGCCTTCCCGCGCGCGCGTATCGAGCATGCGGCGGGTGTGCCGCTGCGCGAAGTGGAGGAGGCCGGCATCGAGGCCGCGGCAGCGCTGTGTGATGGGGCAGAGGTGATCATCCTGTGCGTGGGCGAGGCGGCCGGCATGAGCGGGGAGGCCGCCTCCCGCACCCAGCTCGGCCTGCCGGGTTCGCAGCCGCGGCTGGCGCGGGCGGTGTTCGAACGCGCCCGCGCTCGCGGCATTCCCGTGATCACGGTGCTGTTCTCCGGCAGGCCGCTCATCGTGCCCGAGCTCGTGGAGCATTCCGCCGCGCTCATCGCCGCCTGGTTCCCCGGCAGTGAGGCGGGCTCGGCCATTGCTGACTTGCTCACCGGACGGCGCTCGCCCGAGGGCCGCACGCCGTTGAGCTGGCCGCGGCAGGCGGGCCAGATTCCGGTGTTCTTCGGGCAACGGCCCAGCGGCCGGCCGGCGCATCCTGACGATGGCTTCACCAGCAAGTACCTGGATTCCCCGAACGAGCCGCAGTTTCCCTTCGGCCATGGGCTGACATACGGCCGATTCGAGCACTCCGATCTCGTGGTCAACCCCGCCAGAGTGCGACCCACATCACGCTTGCGCATCCGGCTCACCGTGCGCAACACCGGCCGCCGCACGGCAACCGACACGGTGTTCCTCTTCGCCCGCGATCCGCTCGCGAGCGTGGCGCGGCCGCTGCTCGAACTGAAGGGCTTCACCAAGGTGCGGCTGCGGCCGGGAGAGCGCCGGCGCATCGACATGACGCTGGCGGCCGCCGAGCTGCGTTTCCACGGAGCCTCGCTCGAGCCGGTCTGGGAACCGGGCGAGGTGGAGATCCTGGCCGGTCCCTGTGCCGATCGCCGCCGGCTCCAGTCCACGAAGGTGCAATTGCTGCCGTCTGCGTCACGGAAATGAGGCGCACCGTGCGGCGAGAATGCCGCCGTGGTCAGCCATGTCGTCAAGCTGGTCGTGGTCGGCTCGCTCGTCTGGGGAAGCTGGAGCCGATATGCCGAGCGGCCGGTGCTGCCGCCCGATGGTGAGATCGCACCGCAGGAACCCATCCAGACCCTGATCGACGCCACGGAACCCGTGCATCTCGGCCAATGGACCCTGACTCCCCGCGCTCACTACGAGGTCACCGCACGCGTGCTGGGGCGCGAGAACTATCACTTCGACGCGCTCTCCGACCTGATTCCGGAGGACCTGGCGCTGGGCTGGGGGGCGATGTCCGACAACCAGCTCCTCAAGCGCGTGGAGATCTCGCAGTCCGGTCGCTTCTACTACTGGCGCGTTCCCGATGTCGCCGGCATGGACCTGCAGTCCATCGCCACGCACAGCGCCAACACCCACGTGATCCCGAACGATGGCGTGGTTGCGCGCGAGCTCTCCGCGCTGCGCGTGGGGCAGGTCGTGCACCTGGAGGGCGACCTGGTCGACGGCACGCGCGAGGATGGCCGCTGGATCCGCTCCTCGCTGGTGCGCAATGACACCGGCGCCGGCGCCTGCGAGGTGCTGCTGGTGCGCAGCGTCGAGGTGCGCTGAGCCGGATTTGACTAGTCATCTGACTAGTCATAACCTGTGCGTATGAAGCTAAAAAGATGGCCGGTGCAGGATGCCAAAGCGCGATTCAGCGAGTTCCTGGATGCCTGTGTCCGGGAAGGGCCGCAAGTCGTCACGCGGCGCGGCGAACAGACTGCGGTGCTCGTTGGCAAGGAGGAGTGGGAACGCTTGAACCGCACCGCCCGACCTTCCTTGAAGGAAGTGTTGCTCTCGGATGTTGGTCGAGTGAACCTGAATCTCCCCAAGCGAGGCCGTGGACGGCGCCGTCCGCCGCCTGGCTTCTGATTTCGCATGTTCCTGCTCGATACCAATGTCGTATCGGAGTTGCGCAGATTGCGGCCCGATCCGAAAGTGGAGGCGTGGGTCAAGAACGCCAGAGACGACGAGCTCCACCTCTCGGCGGTGACGTTGGGCGAGATTCAGGCCGGAATCGAGCTGACCAGAATGCAAGACCCCGCCAAGGCCAGAGACCTCGAAACCTGGGTTGACCTGCTGGCCGGTTCCTGGAACATCATCCCGATGGACGATGTCTGCTTCCGGCGTTGGGCCAAGCTGATGCACAAACGTTCGGATACGGTGTATGAAGACGCCATGATCGCCGCGACGGCGCTCGTTCACGGCCTCACGGTGGTGACGCGAAACACACGCCATTTCCAGCCGTTCTCGGTAACCCTGCTGGATCCCTTCAATTCATGAGCAACCCCGATCCGCAAAACCGCTGGCTCGAACCCCTCACCCTGCGCAGCGCCATCGTCGATCTCGTGCCGCTGACGCCGGGACATGCCGCGCAGCTCAGCGAGGCGGTGCGCGACGGCGAGTTGTGGAAGCTGTGGTACACGCAGGTGCCGGGCCCGGATGACATGCACCCGGAGATCCAGCGTCGCCTGGACCTGCAGGCCCGCGGCAGCATGCTGCCTTTCGCGGTCATCGAGAATGCCGATGGCACGGCCGCCGGCATGACCACTTACATGAACGTGGATGCCGCCAGCCGGCGCGTGGAGATCGGCTCCACCTGGTACCGCCACCGCGTGCAGCGCACCGCGCTCAACACCCAATGCAAGCTGCTGCTGCTCGAGCATGCCTTCGATACCCTGGGCTGCATTGCCGTGGAGTTCCGCACGCATTTCCTCAACCATGCCAGCCGCCGCGGCATCGAGCGCCTCGGTGCAAGGCTCGATGGTGTCCTGCGCCACCACATGGTGATGCCCAACGGGACCCTGCGCGACACTTGCGTGTACAGCATCACTGCGCCGGAGTGGCCCGCGGTGCGCGCGCACCTGCGCTGGCAACTGCAACGTCCGCGTTGAGCGCGCGCCGAATCGGCGTCTGAACGACATGTCTTGAATTCATGTTGACAAATACTATCTTCCGATATATCGTTTACTCGGAGGTTAGATGACATGAGATCAAGAGGACATTCCCATCGCGCCCACCACGGGCGCCCCCACCATCACGAACAGGACGAATCCCCGCGCGAGCACCCTTTCCGGGGCGGGCGGCACGGCTTCGGCCGTGGACCTGGCGGTGGACCGGGCCGGATCTTCGGCCCAGGCGATTTGCGGCTGGTGCTGCTGTCGCTGCTGGGCGAGAAGCCGCGTTACGGCTATGAGTTGATCAAGGCGCTGGAGGAACAGTTCGGCGGCGAATACGTGCCGAGCCCGGGGTCGGTGTATCCCACCCTGGCGCTGCTGGAGGAAACCGGCCTCATCGCCCCCGAGGCGGGCGAAGGCCAGCGTCGCCGGTTCGGCATCACCGCGGAAGGCAAGGCCTTCCTGGATTCCAATCGCGACACCGTGGATGCAGTGCTCAAGCGCATGGCCATGACGGCCCGTTCCCTGGCTGGGCAGCGCCCGCCGGAGGCGGTCATCCAGGCCATGCACACGCTCAGGACTGCGCTGGCCATGCGGCGCCAGCCCTGGACCGAGCGCGAAGTCGCGCGGGTACGCTCCATCATCGAGCGCGCCGCCGGTGACATCGAGGACGCGGACCATGACTGAGCCAACTGCCAGCGGCGCGGCGCCGACCGGCGCCCAAGCCATCGTCGTCATTCCCACGCCGGCGCGCTACCTGCGCCGGCTGGCCAATCATTTCAGGCATCGCATCACGGTCGATCTGCAACCCGAGACCGCCACGCTGCACTTTCCCGAAGGCCTGGGCACGCTCGAGGCCCGCGGCGGCGAGCTGCTGATGCGGCTCGAAGCCCGCAGTCTGGAAGCGCTGGCGCGCTACCAGGAGGTCGTGGGCCGGCACTTGAAGCAGGTCGCGCCGGACGAAGCCGTCGATGTGCACTGGTCGGCTGCCGTGACCTGAAGTCGGCTCGGCCTCGTCAGAGCCCGCTTGCGCTTCCGAGCCCCCTTGCGCTGATGACCGCGGCGCCCGCGTTGATCGCGATCCCGCGGCCCGCCACAATCCGCACGCCTCGCCGCCATTTCATTGCCAGAATCCGCTGCGAGACTGGCGGCGAGTCGCGCAAATGAGGATCAGGGAACGTGAAACACTCGGGATTGACGGGATGGGTCGTGACGCTGATGGCGGCCTCCATGGTCGCCGCCGCGGCATCGAAGCCGGCGCCACTGCGCATCGAGCTGTTCTCGCCCACCGGCCGGGTCAAGGGCATCCGCCAGGTGCTGGTGCGCTTCTCGCAACCGGTGGTGGCGCTCGGGGATCCGCGGCTGCCTGATCCGATGACGGCGCAGTGCGACGCGACCGGCAAGGGGCGCTGGGCGGATCCGCGCAACTGGGTGTATGACTTCGACGCTGATCTGCCGGCGGGCCTGCGTTGCCGCTTCACGCCGAAGGCCGGCCTCGAGGCCGTGTCCGGCGCGCGTCTCAGCTCGCTTCGCACCTACAGTTTCACCACCGGCGGTCCCGCGGTCACGGGCTCCCTTCCCTACGAGGGCTGGGTGAGCCTGGACGAATCACAGGTGTTCCTGCTGCGACTGGATGCGCCCGCCACGCTCGAGTCCGTGCGCGCGCATGCGAGCTGTGTGGTGGAGGGCGTGGGCGAGCACATCCCGGTGGAGGTGCTCGAGGGCGAGGCGCGCGCCGCCATCCTCGAGCAGCGGGCGGCGCTGGGCTATGACTACTTCCAGTTGCTGTGGAAGAGCGGCCGGCAATCCATGGCGAGGGTGCGCAACCGCGCCTTCGAACATGCCGAGGATGCGCTGCTGGCACTGCGTTGCCAGCGTCCGCTGCCGCCGGCGACTTCCATGCAAATCCTCTGGGGCAAGGGCATCAGCACGCCCGGTGGCATCGCCACGGATGAGGACCAGGCGCTGGCGTTTCGCGTGCGGCCCTCGTTCACGGCGCAGGCCGAGTGCACCCGCACCAATGCCCGCTCGGGCTGCGTACCGATGCTGCCCATCGAGGTGAACTTCACCTCGCCCGTGCCGCGGGCGCTGGCCTTGGGCGTGCGTCTCAAGGGGCCTCGCGGCGAGCAGTACGTGCCCGAGGCGCCGGCCTCGGCGAAGGCGCCCACGCTCGAGGGCGTGAGCTTCAAGGGCCCGTTCCCCGACGACACCACGCTCTCCGTTTTGCTGCCGCCGGCGTTCATCGACGATGCCGGCCGGCCGCTGGAGAATGCCGCGCGCTTTCCGCTGGAGCTGCGCGTGGATGCGTATCCGGCGCTGGCGAAATTCTCCGGCACCTTCGGCGTGCTGGAGTCGCACGAGGGTGGCATCCTGCCCGTCACGCTGCGCAATCTCGAGCCTCGGGTGAGCGCGCAATCCAGTGCGTTGCCGGCGAAGCTCTTGAAGAGCGCCGATGATCCGGCGGCCATCGCGGACTGGCTGCGTCGGGTGGAGGAGGCGAACCGGCCGCGCGGCGAGTTCGTGGACGCGCCGAAGCCTGCGCCTGGCGATGCGAAGAAGAAGATCGCGGAACAGGAATACGAGGATGCCGTGGGCGAGCAGGCAGCGCGGGTCTGGCGCGAGCAGACCGGCACCTCGTCGGTGTTCGGCGCCGGCGATGCGACGCGCCGCTTCACCGTGGACAAGCCCGCAGGCGGAAAGCCCGCCGAGGTCATCGGCATCCCGCTCAAGGAGCCGGGCTTCTACGTGGTGGAGCTGCAGAGCCCTCGCCTGGGCGCAGCGCTCCTCGGCCGGGACGAGGTGCGCTACGTCAGCACGGCGGCGCTGGTCACCAATCTCGCCGTGCACTTCCACTGGGGCCGTGAGAGTTCACGCGTGTGGGTGACCGCGCTCGACTCCGGCAAGCCCGTGGCCGATGCGCAGGTGAGCATCATCGACTACTGCAGCGGCGCACCGCTCTGGCAGGGCCGCACCGGCAAGGATGGCGTGGCCGCCGTGGACCAAGGCCTGGGCGTGCCGGCCGGCGGATCGATGTGTGAACCCTATGCACCCCCGCCACGACTCGTCGCCGTGAAGAAGGACGGGGACTTCTCCTTCACGCAGTCGGGCTGGGGACAGGGCATCGACCCCTATCAGTTCAGCGTGCCGGTGGGAAATGCCTGGTCGGCGGACATCTTCCACACCGTGCTCGACCGGCCGCTGTTCCGCGCCGGTGAGACCGTGTCGATGAAGCATTTCCTGCGGCGCCACCAGTCGAGCGGCATCGCCCTGCAGCCGGGCATGCCGGTGACACGCAAGCTGGTGATCGCGCACCAGGGCAGCGGCCAGCGCTATGAGCTGCCACTGTCCTTCGGCATCGATGGCGTGGCCGAGTCGCAGTGGCGGATTCCGGCCGAAGCGAAGCTCGGGGACTACCGCATCACCCTCATCGATGCATCCGGCGACGAACGCGAGAGCGGCCGGTTCAAGGTGGAACAGTTCCGCCTGCCCAGCATGCGCGGCAGCGTGGAAGGACCGGCGCTGCCGGTGGTGCGGCCATCGCAAGTGAGCCTGAACGTGCACGTGGGCTATCTCTCCGGCGGCGGCGCCGGAGGCTTGCCGGTGAAGGTGCGCTCGCTGGTCGAGCCCGTGCCGCAGAGCTTCCCCGGCTACGAGGACTACAGCTTCGGCGGCAAGCCAGTGAAGGAGGGCGTGGTCGAGGGCGGCCCGATGTCCGGGGACTACGATTTCGAGGCTGGTCCTGCAACGGAGACCAGCCGCGCCCAGGTGACCGCCGTGACGCTGGATGCCGCGGGCTCGGCGCGCGTCACGCTTGCGCACCTGCCGGCGGTGGAGGTGCCCTCGCGGCTCACCGCGGAAGTGGAGTATGCCGATGCCAATGGCGAGATCCTGACCAGCACCGGCCGCGTGCAGCTCGTGCCGGCGGCGCTGACGCTGGGCATCCGGCCCGAAGGCTGGGCGGGGAGCAGCGAGCAGTTGCGTTTTCGCGTGCTGGCGCTGGACCTCGCCGGCAAGCCACGCGCCGACCAGGCGCTGAGCGTCGCGCTGTACCAGTCGAGTTCGTTTTCCTACCGCAAGCGGCTCATCGGAGGTTTCTACGCCTACGAGACCACCACGGAGACGCGCCGGCTGGAGGCGCGCTGCTCCGGCCGCACCAACGCGCAAGGCTTGCTGATGTGCGAGGTCGCGCCCGGTGTCTCCGGCGAGGTGCTGCTGCGCGCGGAAGGCATGGACGCGCAGGGCGCGCTGGCCGGCGCAACGGCCTCCGTGTGGGTGGCAGGCAAGGATGACTGGTGGTTCGGCGGCACCTCGGGTGATCGCATGGACGTGCTGCCCGAGAAGAAGGAATACGAGGCCGGCGAGACGGCGCGGCTGCAAGTGAGAATGCCGTTCCGCGCGGCCACCGCACTCGTGAGCGTTCAGCGCGAAGGCGTGCTGCGCAGCTTCGTCGTGCCGCTCAAGGGCACGGCACCCACCATCGAGGTGCCGATCCAGCCCGCCGATGCGCCCAACGTGTACGTCTCGGTGCTGGCGGTGCGCGGCCGTGTGGCGCACCCCGACAATCCGAAGGTGCCGCGCGGCGAGGACATCACCGCGCTGGTCGATCTCGACAAGCCGGCCTACAAGCTGGGCATCGCGCGCCTCAAGGTGGGATGGAAGCCGCATCGGCTGGAGGTGGCGGTGAGCACTGACAGGCCCACTTACGCGGTGCGCGCCCCGGCGCACGTGCGTATCCACGTCTCGCGCGCCGATGGCGGGGTGCTGCCGGCGGGCGCCGAAGTGGCGCTGGCGGCCGTGGACGAGGCGCTCCTCGACCTTGCGCCCAATCCCAGCTGGGACCTGCTCGCCGCGATGATGGGCGAGCGCGGGCTCGAGGTGTACACCTCGACGGCGCAGATGCAGGTGGTGGGCAAGCGCCACTACGGGCGCAAGGCGGTGACGCATGGTGGCGGAGGCGGCCGCGAGCGGGACCGCGCGCGCGATCAGTTCGACTCGCTGCTGCGCTGGACGGCACGCGTGCGCCTGGATGCGGGCGGCAATGCCGAGCTCGACGTGCCGATGAACGACTCGCTGTCCTCCTTCCGCATCGTCGCCGTGGCCCACGCAGGCGCGCAGTTCTTCGGCACGGGCAAGGCCGTGGTGAACACCACCCAGGATCTGATCCTGTTGTCGGGCCTGCCGCCGCTGGTGCGCGAGGGTGATCACTTCGCAGCCACTTTCACCGTGCGTAACACCACCGACCATACGGTGCGGGTCGAGGCCACGGCCGAGCCAGGCGCGCCGGGCATCGGCGCGCCCGCTGGGGCACCTGCTGGGGTGCCCGTTGGGGCACCCGTTGGGGTACCCGTTGGGGTTCCCGCCGCGCAGCGCTTCGAGCTCGCGGCGGGTCAGGCCCACGATGTGAGCTGGCCGGTGGTGGCGCCGGTGGGCGTGTCCGCGTTGCCATGGCGCGTGAGCGTGCGCGATCTCGCCGGAACGGCACGGGACCAGATCAAGGTCACGCAGCAGGTGATACCCGCCTTCCCGGTGCGCACCTACCAGGCGACCATCGCGCAGCTCAGCTCGCCCCTGTCGATGCCGGCGCAGCGGCCGAAGGGCGCCGTGCCGGGACGCGGCGGCATCGAGGTCACGCTGCGCGCGAAGCTCGGCGATGGGCTGGAGGGCGTGCGCGAGTACATGAGCCGCTATCCCTACAGCTGCTTCGAGCAGCAGGCCTCGCGCGCCATGGCGCTGCGCGACCGCGCGCGCTGGGTCGCGCTCATGGAGCGACTGCCCGCGTACCTGGACCGCGATGGGCTGATCAAGTACTTCCCCTCCGACTGGATCGAGGGCGACGATGCGCTGTCCGCCTACATTCTCGCCATCGCCTCGGAAGGCGGCTACGAGGTTCCGGAAGCCGAACGCCAGCGCATCATCCAGGCCCTGCAGCGCTTCGTGGCGGGCAAGCTGGTGCGCCGCTCGGCGCTGCCCACGGCGGATCTGTCCATCCGCAAGCTTGCCGCCATCGAGGCGCTGTCGCGCCACGACGCGGCGCAGCCTGGCATGCTCGATTCCATCAGCATCGATCCCAATCTCTGGCCCACCTCGGCGGTGATCGACTGGCTGGGCATCCTCGACCGGGTCAAGGGCGTGAAGCAGGCCGCGGCGCGCCGCGAGGCGGCGCTCACCATCCTGCGCTCGCGCCTGAACTTCCAGGGCACCATCATGACCTTCTCCAGCGAGCGGCGTGATTCGCTGTGGTGGCTGATGATCTCGGGGGATTCGAACGCCAATCGCATGCTGCTCGCGGTGCTGGGCGAGGGTGGCTGGCGCGAGGACATCCCGCGCCTGGTGCGTGGCGCGCTCGGACGCCAGCAGCACGGTCACTGGAACACCACGGTGGCCAATGCCTGGGGCGTGCTCGCGATGGAGAAGTTCTCGAAAAGCTTCGAGTCGGTGCCGGTGAGCGGCGCGACCGGCGTGCGCTATGCGGGCCAGCGCCCGGTGGTCAAATGGCCGCAACCGAAGGGTGAGGCGCAGCTCACGCTGCCCTGGGTCGAGGGCCAGGCCAACCTCGGCATCGCGCACGTCGGCGGCGGTGCTCCCTGGGCCATGGTGCGGGCCACGGCGGCCCTGCCGCTGGAGGCGCCGCTGTTCACCGGCTTCAAGGTCACCCGCACGGTCTCGCCGCTGGAGCAGCAGCATCCGGGCCTGCTGACGCGCGGCGATGTGATGCGCGTGCACCTGGACCTCGAGGCGCAGTCGGACATGAGCTGGGTGGTGGTGGATGATCCCATCCCGGCGGGCGCGACGGTGCTGGGCAGCGGCCTGGGCGGTCAGTCCGAGCTCAGCCAGCGCGGCGAGCGCGCCGAAGGCTGGGCGTGGCCGGCCTTCGAGGAGCGACGCTTCGATGGCTATCGTGGCTACTATCGATTCGTGCCCAAGGGTCGCTGGTCGGTGGAGTACACCGTGCGGCTGAACAACCCTGGCACGTTCCAGTTGCCGGCCACACGGGTGGAGGCGATGTATGCGCCCGAGATGTTCGCGGAGGTGCCCAATGCGGTGGTCACGGTGGATGCGGCGCCTGGCGCATCGACTGCGGCATCGACTGCGCCCGCGCCCTGAGCCGGCCGGTGCGGTCCCGTCCGGCGCGATGACCTCGGTATCGCCCGCCAGCGCGGTGCGGGCTCATCGCAGGCCGGTCACGGCGTCGATCAGGATCGCGATCGTGGTGATTCTGCTGCCGGTGATGGCGGCAACCGCCTGGATCATTTCCGCCCGTCATCTGCCGGTGCCTGCCTTCGAGACGGTGCGCGCCGCGTGGCGCCCGTCGGCTGCGTACCTGGTCGACCGCCACGGCCAGGTGCTGGCGGCGCAGCGCGTCGACTTCGGCGCACGGCGCCTGCAGTGGGTGCCGCTCGAGTCGATCTCCCCCGCCTTGCTGTCGGCGGTGATCGACGCGGAGGACCGGCGCTTCCACCAGCATCACGGCGTGGATCTGCGTGCGCTGCCCGGCGCCCTGTACTCACAGCTCCTGACGCACCATCCCCGCGGTGCGAGCACGCTCAGCATGCAGCTCGCCACCCTGCTTGAACCGCCGGCAAGGCGCAGTACCCGCTGGGAGGACCTGCCGCGCAAATGGCGGCAGGCAAGGCTGGCGCTGGCGCTCGAGGCGCACTGGAACAAGCCGCAGATCCTGGAGGCCTATCTCAATCTCGTGCAGTTCCGCGGCGAGGTGCAGGGGATCGGCGCCGCCGCGCAGGTGCTCGCCGGCCGCGAGCCTGCTGGCCTCGATGCCGCGCAGGGCGAACTGCTCGCGGCCTTTCTCCCCGAGCCCGGCGCGCCGCTGGCGCGGGTGCTGGCGCGCGCCTGCGCCCGCGCGTTCCAGCATGGGCGCACGAGCTGCGAGCAGATCCGCGGCGCGGCGCCCGGGCTCACGCCGGGCGCGGCCCCGGAGGCCACCGATGTGCTGGCGCCGCAGCTCGCCGCGCGCCTGCTCACCGCGCCGGGAGAGCGCGTGCGCACCACGCTGGATGCGCGCATCCAGCGGCTGGCGCGCGACATCCTGCGCAGCCGGCTGAGTGAACTTGCCGATCGCAACGTGCGCGATGGCGCGGCGCTGGTGGTCGACAATGCCAGCGGGGAGGTGCTCGCCTACGTGGGATCCGCGGGGCCGGCCTCGCGATCGCCGGCGGTGGATGGGGTGCGCGCCCCGAGGCAGGCGGGCTCCACGCTCAAGCCCTTCCTGTACGAACTGGCGATCGAGCGCCGCTGGCTCACCGCGGCCTCGCTCCTCGAGGATGCGCCGCTCACGCTGGACACCGGCACCGGCATCTACCTGCCGCAGGACTACGATCACGAGTTCAAGGGCCTGGTCAGCGTGCGCACCGCGCTGGCGGGCTCCCTCAACGTGCCGGCCGTGCGCACCCTGGTGCTCACCGGCGTCGAGCCGTTCCGGGCAAGGCTGCAGTCGCTGGGATACGATGGGTTGACCGAGGATGGCAGCTTCTACGGGTATTCGCTGGCGCTCGGGTCGGCGGAAGTCACGCTGTGGCAGCAGGCGCAAGGCTACCGGACCCTCGCCCGCGGCGGGCGCGGTTCGCCCCTGCGCCTGCTCGCCGACGAGCCGGCCGCACCGGACCGAACGCTGCTCGCGGCGCCCGCGGCGTTCATCGTCGGTGACATCCTGTCCGACCCGGCGGCGCGCTCGTTGAGCTTCGGACTCGACAACCACCTCAACACCCCGTTCTGGAGCGCCGCGAAGACCGGCACCAGCAAGGACATGCGCGACAACTGGTGCGTGGGCTTCTCGCGTGATTACACCGTCGCCGTGTGGGTGGGCAACTTCGAGGGTGATCCGATGCACGAGGTCAGCGGCGTCACCGGCGCGGCGCCCGCCTGGCACGACATCCTCGTCGCCCTGCAGCGCGAGCAGGCCTCGCAGCGGCCTTCGCCACCGGCGGGGGTCATCGCCGGCACCGTGCGCTTCGACCCGGCCGCGGAGCCCGCGCGGCGCGAGTGGTTCCTCGAGGGCTCGCAACTCGCCGAGGTGAGGGCGGTGGCGGCCACGGCGAGGATCGCGCGGCTGACCTCGCCGGCCAATGGCATGATCATCGCGCTGGATCCGGACATCCCGCCCCGGGCTCAAGCCGTGCCCGTGCGGGCGCAGGGCGCCGGCGCCGGCATGATGATCAGGCTCGACGGGACGATGCTGGGCCCGGCCGCGGTCCAGCACTTCTGGACCCCCGTTTCGGGTGCTCACCAGTTCGCGTTGCTGGACGAGGCCGGCCGCACGCTGGATCGCATCCGGGTCACGGTGCGTTAGTATCTGCACACCGAACCGCGACGAGGGCCCTGCGCGTTGACGCCGATCGTCTCCATCACCAACCTCACCAAGACCTATCCGTCGGGCCTGCAGGCCCTCAAGCGCGTCGACCTCGAGATCCAGCGTGGCGAGATCTTCGCGCTGCTCGGGCCGAATGGTGCGGGCAAGACCACGCTGATCAGCATCATCTGCGGTCTCGTGAACCCGAGCACCGGCCAGGTCGTCGCCGACGGCCACGACATCCGCCGCGACTACCGGCTGGCGCGCGCCGGCATCGGCCTCGTGCCGCAGGAGATCACCACCGAGGCCTTCGAGACGGTGTGGTCGGCGGTGAATTTCTCCCGCGGCCTGTTCGGCAAGGCGCCGGCGCCTGGCTATCTCGAGAAGGTGCTGCGCGACCTGTCGCTATGGTCGAAGAAGGACAGCCGCATCCACACGCTCTCGGGCGGCATGAAGCGCCGCGTGATGATCGCCAAGGCGCTGGCGCACGAGCCGCGCATCCTGTTCCTCGACGAACCCACCGCCGGTGTGGACGTGGAGCTGCGCCGCGACCTGTGGGACATGGTGCGCGGTCTGCGCGCCGCGGGCACGACCATCATCCTCACCACGCACTACATCGAGGAGGCCGAGGAGATGGCCGATCGCGTCGGCGTCATCAACAAGGGGGAGATCATCGTGGTGGAGGACAAGGCCACGCTGATGCGCAAGCTGGGCAAGCGGCAGCTCACGCTGCAGCTGCAGAACCGCCTGGAGAGCCTGCCGCCCGCGGTGGCCGCGCTGGGCCTGGAACTCGCGCCCGGTGGCACGGAGCTCGTGTACACCTTCGATGCGCAGCGCGAGACCTCGGGGATCGCCCGCATGCTGCGGACCCTGAGCGAGCAGGGCATCGACTTCCGCGATCTGCATACCTCGGAGAGCTCGCTCGAGGACATCTTCGTGAGCCTGGTGCAGGGGTCCTCGTGAAAGCCAACCTCTACGGCATGCGGACGCTGTACCGCTTCGAGATGGCGCGCTGGCTGCGCACGCTGGTGCAGAGCATCCTCTCGCCGGTGATCTCCACCTCGCTGTACTTCGTGGTGTTCGGCGCCGCCATCGGTTCGCGCATGTCCAGCATCGGCAGCGTGCCCTACGGTGCGTTCATCGTGCCCGGTCTCATCATGCTCTCGGTGCTGACCGAGAGCATCGCCAACGCCTCCTTCGGCATCTTCATGCCCAAGTACTCCGGCACCCTGTACGAAGTGCTGTCGGCGCCGCTCTCCGCGGTGGAGATCGTGGTCGGCTACGTGGGCGCCGCCGCCACCAAGTCCATGCTGCTGGGCCTGCTCATCCTCGCCACGGCCCGCGTGTTCGTGCCCTTCGAGGTGCTGCATCCGTTCTGGATGGCCGCCTTCCTGCTGCTCACCTCGGTGACCTTCAGCCTGTTCGGCTTCATGATCGGCATCTGGGCCACGGGCTGGGAGAAGCTGCAGATCGTTCCCATCATGGTGGTCACGCCGCTGACCTTCCTCGGCGGCAGCTTCTACAGCATCGACATGCTGCCGCCGTTCTGGCAGAAGGTGACGCTGTTCAACCCGGTGGTGTACCTGGTCAGCGGGTTCCGCTGGAGCTTCTACGGGCTCGCCGACGTGAGCGTGGGCCTGTCCCTCACCATGACGCTGATGTTCATGCTGGGGTGCCTGGCCGTGATCACCTGGGTCTTCCGCACCGGCTATCGCGTCAAGCCCTGAACGCCCCGGGGGGCGGGAGGCCGCGACTGTGGTAGATTCCAGGGTTTCGACCACACGTGTGAGCCCTTCCATGCCGACCAACTCCGATCTCCTCGAGCGCCGCCGCGCGGCCGTCCCGCAGGGCGTTTCCTTCGCCACGAACGTGTTCGCCGCCCGCGCCGAGAATTCCGAGATCTGGGACGTGGAAGGCCGCCGCTACATCGACTTCGCCGGCGGCATCGGCGTGCTGAACTCGGGGCACCGTCACCCGCATGTCGTCGAGGCGGTGCGTGAGCAGCTCGACAAGTGCATGCACACCTGCTTCCAGGTGGTGATGTACGAGCCATACGTTGCGCTGGCCGAACGGCTCAACAAGCTGGCGCCGGTTGCCGGCCCCGCCAAGACCATGCTGGTGTCCACCGGCGCCGAAGCCGTGGAGAACGCGGTGAAGATCGCGCGCGCCGCGACCGGCCGTTCCGCCATCATCGCCTTCGCCGGCGCCTTCCATGGCCGCACCATGATGACCATGGCGCTCACCGGCAAGGTGGCGCCGTACAAGCAGGCCTTCGGCCCCATGCCGGCGGAGGTCTTCCACGTGCCGTTCCCCATCGAGCACTACGGCGTCACGGTGAAGGACAGCCTGAAGGCGCTGGATACGCTGTTCAAGGCGGATGTCGCTCCCACCAGCGTCGCCGCCATCATCATCGAGCCGGTGCAGGGCGAGGGCGGGTTCCATGTCGCGCCGGACGAGCTGCTGGCGGCGCTACGCCGCCTGTGCGACCAACACGGCATCCTGCTCATCGTCGATGAAGTGCAGAGCGGTTTCGGCCGCACCGGCAAGATGTTCGCGGTGGAGTACTCGGGCGTGCGCGCCGACCTCGTCACCGTCGCGAAGTCCCTCGCCGGCGGCATGCCGCTGGCCGCCATCATCGGCCGCGCCGAGGTCATGGACAAGGTGGGTGCGGGCGGGCTGGGCGGCACCTACGCGGGCAATCCGCTGGCTTGCGCGGCGGCGCTCGCGGTGCTCGATGTGTTCGAGAAGGAGAAGCTCCTCGACCGCTCGATCGCGCTCGGCGCCATCATCCGCTCACGGCTCCAGGGGTTCGCGCAGCGAACCGATCTCGTGCCCATCGCCGCCATCCGCGGCCGCGGCGGCATGCTGGCCTTCGATGTCGTGAAGCAGACCGGTTCGCACGATCCCGATGCCGATGCGGCCAAGCGCGTCACCGCGCGCGGGCTCGCGCGCGGCCTGATCCTGCTCACCTGCGGCGTGTACGCCAACTCCATCCGCATCCTCGTGCCCCTGACGGTGTCCGATGCCGTGCTCCAGGAAGGACTGGACATCCTCGAGGTGGCGTTGAAGCGGGCGGACTGAGCCGCTCGCGGCTCGACCGGGAGTCCCATGCGCGGCGTCCAGATCCCGCCGTTCCATACCAGCGTGATCGCGCAGCGCGCGGCGGAACTGCGCGCGCAGGGGCGCGAGATCATCCCCATGCATTTCGGCGAGCCCTCCCTCGGGCCCTCGCGCCTGTCCGTCGCCGCCGCCCATCGCGCGCTGGACCACGAGCCGATGCTGTACTGGAACTCGCCGAAGCTGCGCGAGCGCATCGCGCGGCTGTACCACGAGGACTACGGCCTCGAGGTCGCGCCGCAACGCATCCTGCTCACCGCCGGCGCGAGCGCGGGGCTCATCGCCGTGTTCACCGCGCTGTTCGCGGCGGGGAATCGCATCGGCCTGCTGCGCCCGGGGTATCCCGCCTACCGCAATTCGCTGCGCGCGCTGGGTCGCGAACCGGTGGAGATCGACTGCGGCGCCGACTCCGCATACCGGCTCGATGGCGCGCAGCTCGCGGCGGTGCCGGGTCCCCTGCATGGACTCGTGCTCGCCAGCCCCAACAATCCCACGGGCGCCATGCTGGACGGTGCGCAACTGGCCGAGGTGGCGCGCGCCTGCCGCGCGCGTGGCGCGAGGCTCATCTCCGATGAGATCTACCACTCCATCGTCTACGGGGCGCCCGCGGTGTGCGCCTTGCAGGTGGACCCCGGAGCGGTGGTGGTGAACAGCTTCTCCAAGCTGTACCGCATGACCGGCTGGCGGCTGGGCTGGCTCGTGGCGCCCGGGGACTGCGTCGCGGCGCTGGAAGCGCACCTGATGAACTTCTTCCTGACCCCGCCCTCGATCTCGCAGTACGCCGCACTCGCCGCGTTCGACGACTTGCACGAGCTGCGCGGGGCGGTGCGCACCTACGCACACAATCGCCGCCGCCTGCTCGAGGAGCTCCCGGCGCTGGGCCTCGACCGGCTGGTGCCGCCAGATGGCGCGTTCTACCTGTACATCGACGTCTCCCACCTGACGGACGACAGTCTCGGGTTCTGCCGGAGTATGCTCGAGGAGTGCGGCATCGGCGCGGCGCCCGGCATCGACTTCGATACGGCGCGTGGCCATGGCTGCATCCGGTTGTCCTTTGCGTTGTCCGCCCAGCAGGTGGAGCGGGCGATCGAACTGTTGCGCGGCTGGCTGCCGCGCCAAACCTCGAGGAGTGGAACATGACCCAGACGCTCAAGCAGATGATGGAAGCCGCGGACGCGAGCGTCCCGCGCATCGACGTGCGCGAAGCGCAGGCGCTGCTCGCGAAGGGCGATGTGCTGCTGGTCGACGTGCGGGATGCGCCGGAAGTGGCGCGCGATGGCATGGCGGCTGGTGCGCTGAACGTCTCGCGCGGCATGCTCGAGTTCCGTGCCGACCCCGCCTCTCCCTATTACTACCAGCAGTTCAGCCGGGACAAGACGCTGATCCTGTACTGCGCCTCGGGCGGACGTTCCGCGCTGGCCGGAAAGACACTCAAGGACATGGGCTACGACCGGGTGTTCAACCTCGGCGCCTTCAAGTCCTGGGTGGAGGCCGGCGGCGCGGTGGACAAGCCCGCCGGCTAGGCCCCGCGCCCCTCGTTAGAGTTCCGGGAACAGCGCCTTCCCGCACATCAGCAGCGCCTGCATCATCGCGAGCGCCGCGAACGCATCACGGGTGGGAAGCCGCACCATTGGCGCAGCCGCGCGCGTGGACAGCAGCCACATCGGCAAGGCCCACAGATAGGCCGTGCCCCAATGCATCTCCAGGTCCACACCGCCCGCGAGGCAAATGCCGGCCATCAGGGCAAAGGGACCGATCGCGTGGATCGCCCAGAAGCGGCGCGCGGCGATGCCCACCGTTGGCGAACGGAACAGCGCATCGGCCGGGGCGGGCTCCGCCGGCTGGCGCCTGCCCAGCCAGGCCATCGCCGCCAGCAGCAGCATCGCGGGCAGCGCACGCAGGGCCTGGCTTGCGAAGAAGCGCGCCAGGCTGTCGAGGCGGCCGATGCCCGGCAGGTGATCATCGAGCTGACTCGCGGCGTAATCGAAGCTCGGGAAGTGGTGTGCCACCAGCCAGACCATGTGCGGTGTGACCAGCGCGCACGCCACGGCCGTGCTGACTGCGAGCCGCGGGAGCAGCCGACTGCCCCGCGCGCGCACCGAGAGGAAGATGAAGGCCAGGTTGCAGGCGATCCCCAAAACCATCTGGTACTTGCACAGCATGCCCGCGCCCCAGCAGGCGCCCAGCCCGAGCCACCAGCGCCAGCGTCCGGACTCCACCGCGTGCCAGGTGCACAGCGCCGTCGCCGCCGTCGCGCACAGCAGCGCCGTGTTGTGGTTGTAGTAGTGGAGCCGCAGCGTGTGATAGCTGATCAGCGTGAGCAGCAGCGCGCCGAATCGGCCGCGGCCCTCGCCCAGCGAGGCGCGCCCGGCGGACCACGCACAGGCGATGGTGAGCAGCACCTCGAGCCCGCCAAGGGCGAAGGTGAGGGATTCACCGGCGGGCAGCAGGCGCTGCGCGAGCCACAGCACCAGCGAAGGAAGCGGCGGGTGCTTGGCGTATCCCAGCGCAGGATGCTGTGCCCAGGCGAGCTGCTCGAGGTTGTCCGGTGGCGGCGCCTGCCCCAGGAGCAGGGGTGCAAAGGTCCAGAACACCGCGAAGGCCGCGAGGTAACCGACGGCAGCCGCACGGGATCCCGGGACACGGACGGCGGGACGCACCGCGCCGCGTTGCGGGGCGAGCCGCGCAGGATCCGCGAGCCGGCGCGGCATCATCCTGCCGCGAACGGTACGAGCTGGACGTTGGAACGCCGGCGCGCCTCGGCCCAGGCGTTCGATGCGAGGAAGCGGAATTCGCCTTCGCGTGCGTTGGCCGGAACCGCGCCGGCCGCCGGCAGCTCGGGGTGGCACATGATCAGCCCGCCATCGGCGAGCTGATCCAGCCACCCCTGCATGCGCGCATCGAAACCGCTCGCCGTGCGCAGGTCATAAGCGCCGGCAAAATCACGATTGGAGGACACGCCCCGCTGCTCGAGCAAGGCCCGCAGCGAGCGTCCTCCCAGCTCCTCGATGAAGCGGCCCTTGAAGCCGCGCGGACGCAGGGCCCGGGTCGAACGGACGGCAACGCGGTGAGCGTATCGCCGCAGCATCTCATCGAGCAGCGGCTCGCGGATGCCGGGGATCTGGTGCACGTGGCAATGGCCGTCGATGAACTGCGGTGCGGCGCCGAACAGCGACTCGAACCGATCCATCTGCCGCCGGATCTCCTCGTGGACCTGTGCGGAGTCGATGTTGCGCATCAGGAACCCGCGAGCCAGCCAGCGTCGCAGCGAGGCACGAACCGGTGCCGGCGCGAATTCGGTGAGGTCCAGGTGCAAGCCGATGGAGATCGGGGGCCGCAGTGCGCGCAGCGAGGCTGCTGCCGCTGCCGCACTGGGTCCGTGCACCAGGCAGCTCGCGGCGCTGATCGCCGAAGCGGTGGCGAGCTGCAGGATCGCCGCGGTGGCCGCCTCGTTCGCGCCGAGATCATCGCCGCAGAGGATGATGCGGCGGACCGCGCTGGCCGGCTTTGCCAGGGTCACGTGCCCAGTATCCCCTGCGCAGGCGCCGCGGCGCTGACTTCCTCCTGGGCCGAATCCGCGGCCACGAGGTAACGGGGCCGCTGCTTCACCTCGTTGAAGATCCGCCCGACGTACTCCCCCACGATGCCGATCGCCAGCAACTGCACGCCCGAGAAAAAGAAGATCGAGGCGGCGATGGTGACGAATCCGGCGATGGGCTGGCCGAACAGCAGCTTCTCGGCGATCAGCCAGGCCGCCATCAGCAGCGCGGCCGCCGAGACCAGAGCACCCGCACCGGCCACCCAGCGCAGCGGCAGGTTCGAGAACGAGGTGATGCCCGTCGCGGCCAGCGACAGCAGGCGCAGTGAATCGAACTTGCTGCTGCCGGTCCTGCGGGGAGGCGCATCGTATTCGAGCGGCTCGCTGCGAAACCCCACCCAGGCGTACAGGCCCTTCATGAATCGGTCCCGTTCGGGCAGGGCCCGCAGCGCCTGGACCACTTTGCGGTCGAGCAGGCGGAAGTCGCCGGCATTCGGCGGAAGCGGCGGCGTGTGGTGCGAGCCCGACAGCAGCCGATAGAAGGCCGCGACCGCACGGCGCTTGAGCCAGCCCTCGCCCTGCCGGACGCGACGCACGGCGTACACCATCCGGGCGCCCGCCTGCCAGCGGCGCACCATCGGGGCGATCAGCTCCAGGGGATGCTGGAAGTCGGCATCCAGGATCAGCACGCAGTCCCCGCCGGCTGCATCCAGCCCGGCCTGCAGGGCCACTTCCTTGCCGAAATTGCGCGACAGCTCGATCAGGCGCACCGCGCTGGCCGCGGAGCAGCTTCGGATCTGCGCGACGGAGTCATCGGTGCTGCCATCGTCGATGACGATGATCTCGTGGGCGGGGGTGATCGCCGCGATGGCCTCGAGCAGCGCCGGCAGGAAGACGCCGATGCCGGCGGATTCGTCGCAGACCGGCACGATGCAGCTCAGCCGGAACGGGGGAGGGGGTTGCGCCGGTGCGCTGCCGGAACGGACGAGTTGGAGCATGGCGGGAATCGGCTGTTGTCGTGATGTTGTTGGACCCCACGACATGACCAGGGCAATCGCCGCCAGGTTCCCTTTCGTCGCCGGAAACGCCCGATTTTTCAGCAAGTTGTCAGCTTCCTGCCAGAGCGCGACATTCATTGCACAAACTTAATCGTGGCGGGCCGCGCTGCCGACGCGGGGCGGATGTCAAATGGGCCCATGAAAGCCACGAAAATCCTGCTGGTCGAGGACAACGAACTGCTCGCCGACGGACTGCTGCGCTCGCTGACGATGCCAGGCTACGCGGTGGACCGGCTCGCCCACGGCGAGCGCGCCGACAGCTACCTGAAGAGCGAAACCTGTGACCTCGTGGTCCTGGATGTCGGCCTGCCCGGCATCGACGGCTTCGAGGTACTGCGGCGCCTGCGGGCCCGAGGCACGCGCACGCCGGTGCTGGTGCTCACCGCCCGCGATGCGGTCGAGGACCGGATCCGCGGCCTCGATCTCGGTGCCGATGACTACCTGACCAAGCCATTCGTCCTCGGTGAATTCGAGGCGCGGGTGCGCGCGCTGATCCGCCGCGCCGACAACGAGTGCGCGGCGCAGCTCGTGTGCGGAACGCTGCGCATGGACACGGCGGCGCTGCGTGCGTGGTTGGGGGACCAGGAGCTGGCGCTGACCTCGCGTGAATGGACCATCCTCGAGGTGCTGCTGCGCCAGCTGGGACAGGTGATCTCGAAGAAGCGGATCACACAGGCGGTGAAGGACTGGGAGCAGGAGGTGACGCCGAACACCGTCGAGGTGCACATTTCGCGGCTGCGCCGCAAGCTCGGCAGCACGGGCCCGCAGATCCGCGCCGTGCGGGGTTTCGGCTACCTGCTGGAAGATCCGGACACCCGGCATTGATCGCCGCGCGCAACATCCGCGCGCGCCTGTTTGCCCTGCTGGTGCCCGCGCTGCTCGCGGTCGTGCTGCTCGGCCTCGGTGTCACCTACTTCATCGCCCTGCACGCCGCCACGCGCGCCTACGATCGCGCCCTGCTCGACCCCGCGCTCGCGATGTCATCCTACCTTCGGCTGCGCGAGGGCAAGCTGCAGTTCGACCTGCCCCGGGTCGCGCAGCAGGTGCTGCTGGTGGATTCGCGCGACCGGCTGTACTTCCGCATCCTCGATGCGCAGGGCCGCACCGTCGCCGGCGAGCCGGGCCTGCCGGCCCCGCCGGCGGAAGGCACGGAGAGGGGCGACACCGCGGGGCGCTATTTCGATGCGACGCTGCACGGCCAGCACGTGCGCGTGGTGGCGCTGTCCACCACGGTGGGCGCCGTGGGGGGCGTGTCCGGAGCCGACGGCGCATCGGCCTGGGTGGAAGTCGCCGAGACCACCTTCAAGCGCGAGCGCCTGATCCAGGAGGTGCTGCTGGCGGAACTCCTGCCGATGCTGTTGCTGGCCGTGGTCACGGTGGTGCTGGTCTGGTTCGGCGTCGGGCGCGGCTTGGCCCCGCTGGAGCGGTTGCGCCAGGAGCTGGTGGCACGCTCGCACCGCGACCTGCGCGCAGTTCCCGTGGCGCTGTCGCCCGATGAGACACGGCCGCTCATCGATGCCATCAACGACCTGCTCGCGCGGTTGCGCGATGCCATCGGGATGCAGCAGCGTTTCATCGCCAATGCCGCACACCAGTTGCGCACGCCACTGGCGGCCATGCTCACGCAGGTGGAGTTGCTGGATCGATCGGCGCTGCCGCCGGCGCAGCAGCAGGATGTGTCGCAGCTGCACCGGGCCATCAGCCGCGCGGCGCGGCTCGCGGCGCAGCTCCTCACGCTGGCGCGCGCCGAGCCGGGCGAGGCCGGCGGGGTCGAACTGCGGCCGGTCGACCTCGAGGCGCTGTGCGAGGAGATGGTGCAGGAATGGGTGCCGCGGGCGCACGAGCGCAACATCGATCTTGGCTTCGAGCTGGAGAAGGCGCAGGTCGCGGGCGATGCGACGCTGCTGCGCGAGCTGCTGCGCAACCTGCTCGACAACGCCCTGAAATACACGCCCGCGGGGGGCACCGTGACCTTGCACCTGCGCGGCGGGGAGCGGCCAGTGATCGAGGTGGAGGACGACGGGCCGGGCATCCCGGAATCCGAGCGCGGACGGGTGGTGGAACGCTTCCACCGCGTCGATGGCACGCCCGGGGACGGCAGCGGTCTGGGGCTTGCGATCGTGCGCGAGATCACGCTGGCGCACGCGGCCGAGCTGCGCATCGCGGAGGGACCGGGCGGCGCCGGCACCCGCGTCATCGTTCAGTTCGGGAACGTCCCTACATCGACGCCTTGCGTTCCTTCAATGGCGGCGGGTTCCACTGGTAGATCCACGTCTCGGTCAGCGGCCGGCCGCGAATGCGCAGGAAGCAGCGCAGGTCGACCGGATCGAGACTCTCGTCGGTGAGTCGCACCTCGAACAGCGCACGCCAGCCCCCGAATTCCGGGACCTGATGCGCGGTGACGTGCTCGAGCGTGCCGCGCGAGGTGGAGATGACCGCCTCGACCTCCGAGTCCTTGAGCAGCGCCGGCAGGTCGCCGCCGGCGAAGTCCACGGTGAAATGCCAGGAGAATCCCGTGCGCTTCTGTCCCACCGTGCCGCCGATGCCGGTGCGGGTCGCCACCGTCTGCGCCAGCGGCGGTGTGGCCGGCATCTGCGAGCCCCAGTACAGGCGGTAGCCGTAGAGCAGTTCGCTGCCGGCCTTCACCGGCTCCTTCGGGTTCCAGTAGGCGACGATGTTGTCGAAGGTCTCATCGATGGTGGGGATCTCCACGAGCTGCACCCATCCCTTGCCCCAGCCTCCCTGCCCGGTGCCGGCCGGGCCGCTGCGCGGCTCGACCCACAGGCTGGGCCGGCGGTCGTAGTACACGTTGTCGTCCTGGTAATGGTCCCAGTTGCGATCACGCAGCAGCACACCGAAGCCTCGCGGATTCTCGTCCTGGAAGGAATTCACCCGCAAGCCAGAAGGGTTCGCCAGCGGCCGCCAGATCCACTCGCCCGAGCCCGTCCAGATCGACAGTCCGTCGGAGTCGTGGATCTCCGGCCGCCAGTCGTTGGAGATGCGGCGATCGTTCTCGCCATTGAGGAACATGCTGGTGAGCGGCGCCAGCCCGAGCCGCTCGATGGGTTTCCTCGGATACAGCGCCGCGTCCACGTCCATCACCTGCGTGCCGCCGGGGCTGATCACGAAGCGGTAGGCGCCGGTGAGGCTGGCGCTGTCCATCAGCGCATACACGTTCACGCTGCTCGCACCCTTGGCCGGCCGTTCGAACCAGAAGGACACGAATCGCGGGAATTCCTCCGGGCGGTCCAGCGCGGTGTCCACGGCGACGCCCCGCGCCGACAGCCCGTACTGGCGCGTGTCGCCGACGGCGCGGAAATAAGCGGCGCCGAGGAAGGCCGTCACGTCCGCCTTCCAGTTCACCGAGCTCTGCAGGCGGAAGCCGGCGAAGCCGCCCTTGTCGCGCAGGGTGGAGGGGTCGAGACCGGACCGGTCGTAGTCGAACATCGCCGGGTCGTAGAGGATCTCCCGTGCCTGGCCGTCCCTGACCTCGTACATGTGGATGTTTTCGTTGAAGCCACGGCCGGTGTGGAAGAACTGCACGTGGAAATCCAGCGCTTCGTCCGCCCACAGCGAATGCTCGGTGCGGGCGCGGATGTTGTTGTACTGGTCGTAGGTGAGGTTCGCGAGCACCGGCGCGAGCGTGTTCTTCGGCGCCTGGTAGGGCCTGCCGGCCAGGGTTCGCGCTTCGCCCTTGAGCTGGGCGTAGTCGAAGGCCGTCGCGGTGGCGGAAGTGCGCATGCCCGGCTGGCCGGTGCGCGCGGCGGCGGCCGGCTTCGGTGCGTTCGACGAAGCGGGCGCGGCCTGCGCGGCGAGGGCGGGCGTGATCAGCGCGGTGATCAGGGCGGTGATCAGCAGGCTGGCGAATCGGCTCATCGGTTCAACCTCAGGGGATCATGGGGACCGCGCCTCAGATCGGCGGCGGCCGGGGCAGTTCGGGCAGGCTCGCAAGCTGGTGCAGCATCGAGGCCGAGCCTGCGACATGCACCCGCTCCGGCGGGGTCAGCCATTGCAGCAGCTCATCCAGGTTGGCCGCATCCGCGATCTTCTGCTCGGCGGTGAGCAGGTTCGCATCGGGCTTGCCGCGCGGGTCGCTGGGTCGCGCCACGTTGCTCTGGATGTGCGCGAGCCGCGCCTCGCGATGGCGGGCCAGGTACTGCAGGCCATCCTCGGGGAGCGCCTGCGCGGCGAGCACCAGTTCCTGCTTGCGGGCCACAAGCAGGGGTGGGTGCGCCTCCTCGGGCGTGCGCAGGATGCCCACCGCGCACAGCATCCGCGCGAGCGTGTGGCTGCCGCTGGCTCGCGACAGCGGCACGGACATCAAGAGGCCCACCAGCGCCGGTGACATCCAGTAGAACAGCGAGGGCGAGAGGAACCAGGCGATGACGCCGGTGAGGATGCCGGTGATGGTGTGCTTGCGATACGAACGCCAGGCGTCCGCCCAGGTGCTATCGCTGACCTTGCGGCGCTGCGCGCCCCAGCCCGAGTCGCGCCCCAGCAGGATCTCGATGACGTGGCCGCTCTGCGTGAGCATGAGGATGGGGGCATACAGGGCCGACATCACCAGTTCCACCGCGCAGCTCACCACCAGGCCGATGATGCCGTAGGTGGCGCGGCGGATGGGTGCGCTGAGGATGCCGCGCAGCAGTCCGATGGTCTTCGGCACCAGCAGCACCGCCATGCTGAACAGGAACAGGTGCAGCATGAGCTCGGCATCGAACCGCGGCCAGGTGGGGAAGAGCTGGAAGTCGTGGGTGAAGTACTCGGGCCGGATCAGGTGGGATTGCAGCGAGAGCGCGAAGCCCACGCACAGCAGCACCAGCCACAGCGGCGATGACACGTAGCTCATGATGCCCACGGCCAGGTGCAGCCGGCTCACCCAGGACAGGCCGGCCGTGCCGATCACCTTGCTGTGCTGCAGGTTTCCCTGCGCCCAGCGGCGGTCGCGCACGGCGAGGTCGGTGAGCGTGGGCGGACTCTCCTCGTAGGAACCGTGCAGGTCGGTGGCCAGGTGCACCTTCCAGCCGGCGCGCCGGATCAGCGCCGCCTCGACGAAATCATGCGACAGGATGTGGCCGCCGAAGGGTTTGCGGCCCGGGAGCGAGGGCAGGCCGCAGCATTGCGCGAAGGCCTGCACGCGGATGATGGCGTTGTGGCCCCAGTAGTTGCTGCTGTCGCCCGCCCAGGCGGCGAGCCCGCGGGCCACCACGGGGCCATACGCCCGCGCGGCGAATTGCTGCAGGCGGCCGAACAGCGTGGTGGCGTTGATCAGCGTTGGCGCGCTCTGCAGGATGCCCATGGCAGGATCCGCATGCATCTTGCGCACCAGGCCAGTGAGGGTCGCCGCGTCGATCAGGCTGTCGGCATCGAGCACGATCATGTACTCGTAGCGCGCGCCCCAGTTCGCAACGAAGTCCTCGACGTTGCCGGCCTTGCGCGCGATGTTCTGCCAGCGCCGCCGGTACCACACGGGCATGAACGGCACCGCGGCGCGCAGCCGGTCCAGCGCCACGGACTCGCGCACCCAGGCATCGGCGCTGGTGGAGTCCGACAGCAGCAGCATCTCGAAGCGTTCCTTCGCGCCCGAGTCGCGCAGTTCCTCCGCCATGGCCTGCAGCGCGGCGGTGACATGGGTCGGGTCCTCGTTGTAGATGGGCATGACCAGCGCCGTGCGCGCATCGCCCGTGGAGAAATCCGCCGGCGGGTTGAACTCGCGCCACTTGATCAGGCCCACGAGCGCGGTGGCGGCCGCGAATCCGATCCAGGCCAGCGTCACCACGAAGAACAGGATCATGAGACCCTGCAGGAAGGTCATCTTGGCGAAGCGAACGGCATCGAGCATCTCCCACGCACCATAGGTGGTGATGCCGGCGGTGATCAGGAACAACAGGAGCCGGGCGAGGATCACCGAGAAGGAGGAATGCCATCGATGCACCGGCGGCACGGGATAGCGCAGGTTCTGCGCCGGCATCGACAGCGGCGCCACGGGGGGCATGCCGCCCATGGGATCGCCGAGGTCGAAGGCCAGCGCCGAGTTCACGTCGCCGTCCATCGGTACAGCCAGGTCTCGGTCACGGGCTTGTCGTCCTGCAGGACGCGCAGGCGCAGTTCGATGACCTCCGCATCGCGCGGCGTCAGGTCGAAGCCGACACGGAAACCCTTGATGGCCGCGTAGGGCGTGATCGACAGGTTGCCGATCTTGCCGGCCGAGGCGCCGATGTCGAGCCGGAGGTTGGTCGTCTTGTCGCCGATGCCGGTGTAGTCGATCATGAACACGCGCCGGCTGCCGTCGGGGCTCACGCCCGAGCGCGTCGAGACCACCCGCGCCAAGCCCTTCTGCGGTTTCGACTGCCCCATCCAGGTGATGCGGTAGGCGAAGCGCCACGGGCGGCCCGGCGTGAGCGTTCCGGCCGGCCGCCAGAAGGCGGTGATGTTGTCGTTGGTCTCGCGCGCCGCCGGGATCTCCACCAGCTCGACGGCTCCCGCACCCCAGTCCGACGTCGGTTCGATCCAGGCGCTCGGCCGGCGATCGTACTGGGAGTCGAGGTCCTGGAAATCCTCCGGCGAGCGCGAGCGCTGCATCAGGCCAAAGCCCTTCGGCGGTTCGGTGGTGAAGGAGGAGATCTGCAGCTTCGCCGGATTGGCGAGTGGGCGCCAGATGGACTCGCCCGAGGCGGCCATGATCTGCAGGCCATCGGAGTTGTGCACCTCGGCGCGGTAGTCATCGCGCCGCATGCGGTTGGATTCGTCGTAGAGGAACATCGAGGTGAGCGGTGCGACCCCCAGCACGCGGATCGGCGCACGAGCGAACAGCATGGCATCCACGTCCATCACCGTTTCCACGCCCGGCTGCACGGTGAAATGGTAGGCGCCGGTCACCGAGGGCGAGTCGAGCAGGGCGTCGATCACCATCGACTGGGCCTTCGCGGCCGGCTTGTGGATCCAGAACTGGGTGAAGGCGGGGAATTCCTCGCCCATGGGCTCGGCGATGTTCACCGTGAGCCCGCGGGCGGCGAGGCCGTAGATCTGGCCGCGCGCGCGGGCGCGGAAGTAGCTGGCGCCCTGGAAGCGCAGGAATTCATCCCAGGTCTTGGGGGAATCGATGCGCGTGCGGATCGAGAAGCCGGACAGCGGCAGTGGCACGCGTGCGAGGTTCTGCGGCGCGCTGGGGCCGATCTCGAACATCCCGGGACTGGACTGCAATTGCTGTGAGACACCCTCGTCCACCAGTGCGATGGTGACCGGGGACTGGAAGTAGAAACCCGCCGGCAGCAGCCCCAGCCGGAACGGAACCGGCTGGTCGGCCCAGATGGCGGCGGCATCGAGGAAACGGATGTCCTTGTACTGGTCGGCGCGCAGGTTCTCCAGGCCCGCCGGCAGGTTGCCGCCGCGGGCGACATAGGCGGTCGAGGCCAGCCGGCGTGCCGCAGCGATCACCGCGTTCTGGTCGACAGGGTACTGTGCAGGCTTCTGCGCCTGGGCAGAAGCGCCCAGGGGCAGCAGGATCAGCGCACAGACGAGGGGGAGGGGACGACGCATCTGGCTTGAAGATTCACTCGCTCGCGGGCCTGCGAACAATGATACCTTGTCGAAACTGCCCCGTTGAATCTTCCCGGTATTCGATGATTGACTCCTTACTCGAGCGGATCGAACGAGCGGCCGCGGGTGCCGGGGTAAAAGTTACCGGCCGCGCAAGGCGGCGTTCCGGCGCTCGGGCAGGCTGGTGGACGGCGGGGGCCGGATGAGCGAGCCGCAGACCGCGGGGACGGTGCTGATGGTGCGGCCGGCCTGCTTCGGCTTCAACGAACAGACGGCAGCCTCGAACGAGTTCCAGCAACGCCCGTCCGAGATCGCATCGGCCGCATCCCAGGCACTGCGCGAATTCGACCGGCTGGCCACGGCCTTGGGCGATGCCGGCGTCGAGGTGATCATCGCACCGGATGATCCCGAGCCGCCCAGGCCCGATGCGGTCTTCCCGAACAACTGGGTGAGCTTCCACGCCGACGGCACGGTGGTGCTGTATCCCATGCTCGCGCCCAACCGGCGGCTGGAGCGTCGCGAGGAGGTGATCGAGCAGGTGCGCCTCGCCGGCCGCTTCCGGATCAGCCGGTGCGTCGATCTCACCGCCCATGAGCGGCAGGGACATTTCCTCGAGGGCACCGGGAGCCTGGTGCTCGACCGTGCGGCGCGGGTGGCCTACGCGGCACTCTCGCCGCGCACCCACCTGGCCGTGCTGGGCGAGTTCGCGCAGGCCCTCGACTACACGCTCGTGACCTTCGACACCGCAGGGCCGGCCGGCACGCCCGTGTATCACACCAATGTGCTCATGGCCCTGGGCCGGCGGTTCGCAGTGATCTGCGCCGAGGCCGTGCCCGATGATGCGCAGCGCGCGGCGCTGCTGGCCGCGCTGTCGGCGGGCGGCCGCGAGATCATCCGCATCGACCCCGCGCAGATGCAGAGCTTTGCCGGCAACCTGCTGGAACTCGATGGCGCATCCGGTGCGCTGATCGCGATCTCGCGCGCCGCCTGGAATGCCCTCGAGCCTGCGCAGCGTTCCGCGCTGGAACGACAGGGCGCCGTGCTGCTGGCCGACATTCCCGTCCTCGAGCGCCTGGGCGGGGGCAGCGTGCGATGCATGTTGGCCGAGGTCCATCTGCCGAGGGCGTGATTGCCGCGAAGTGGCATAATTCGCCCCATGCTGGAACTGGGCGTGAAAACCTTGCTGGCGTACTGCCTGGGCTCCGTGCTCGGCAGTCTCGTGCTCGGCCGTTTCCGGGGTGTCGACATCCGCACCCAGGGGAGCGGCAATGCCGGCGGCACCAATGCACTGCGCACGCAGGGCAAGGTCTTCGGGACCCTGGTGCTGGTGATCGACATCCTCAAGGGTGTCATCGCGGTGAAACTGCTGCCCCTGCTCGAGCTGCCCGGCATCGGCATCGATCGGGAGGTTTCGCGCGAGTGGCTGCAGCTGTGCTGTGCGGCGGCGGTCGTTGCGGGCCATGTCTGGCCGCTGTGGTATGGCTTCCGGGGTGGCAAGGGCGCCGCCACCCTGGTGGGCGTCCTGGCGAGCCTTCATTTCTGGACGCTGGTGCCGCTGCTCGCCGCCTGGATCCTCGTCCTGCTGCTCACCGGGTTCGTCGGGCTCGCCACCATGCTCGCGGGCGTGGCGCTGGTGGCGGCGGTGTGGTGGCGCACCCCGCAGGATGCGCCCTTCCTGCTGTTCTGTGCACTGGCCGCCGCCTTCATCATCTACACCCACCGCAGCAACATTGAGCGCATGCTGCAGGGGAACGAGAACCGCGCCCGGCGTCTCTGGCTTCTGCGGCCGCGAGTGCCATGAGCGCGCAGGCGCTGCTCGCCCTGCTCGCCGATGGCGAACTTCATTCGGGCGAGCGGCTGGCGGGCGAACTCGGCATCAGCCGGGCCGCCGTCTGGAAGCACGTCGACGCGCTGCGCTCCTCCGGCATCGACATCCGCGCCCTGCGTCGCGCCGGCTACCGGCTCGCGGCGCCCGTGGAACTGCTCGATGCGCGCCTGATCCGCCGGAGCCTGCAGGCGCCGCAGCGTGCCCGGCTCGCGCGGCTCGACCTGCTGTTCGAGGTGGACTCCACCAACACCTGGTTGCTGGAGGCTGAACGCCCCGCCGGTGGCGAGGCCCACGCCGCACTGACCGAGCTTCAGACGGGCGGGAGGGGCCGACGCGGACGGCGCTGGCTCATGCCCTTCGGCCGCGCCATCGCACTGTCGTTGAGCTGGAGCTTCGCCGAGTCGCCGCGCGATCTGCCGGCACTGAGCCTTGCAGTGGGCGTGGCGGTGGCACGTGCCCTCGCGCGCGTGGGCGCGCGGGGAGTGGCGCTCAAGTGGCCCAACGACATCTGGTTCGCCGGGCGCAAGGCCGGTGGCATCCTGATCGAGATGCGTGCGGAAGGCGCAGGCCCCGCCTTCGTGGTCATCGGCATCGGGCTCAACGTTTCCTTGCCTGAACGGGCGCTCGAGGGCCTGGGACCACAGGCGGTGCCACCCGCCGGTGTCGAGGAGGCCTGCGCGGGCACCTGTTCGCGCAATGCTCTCGCCGGCGCACTGCTCGATGAACTGCTGCGTGCGCTGCCGGCATTCGAGCAGGACGGGTTCGCGAGTTTCGCCGCGGAGTGGGGCGAGCTCGACGCACTGCGCGGCCGCCCGGCCACGGTGATGCTCGGCGGGCAGCAGTGGAGCGGCATGGCCGAAGGCATCGACGCCGACGGCGGACTGCTGCTGCGGGTCGGCGGCGAGCGCCGCAAGTTCGTGTCCGGCGAGGCCTCGTTGCGGCCGCAAGAGGGCGCCGCATGACCTTCCTCAAGGGAGCTGTCCTCGCGCTCGTGCTCGCGAACATCGGCTACTTCCTCTGGTCATGGAACATCGCCGGACAGGGGTCGACGGTCGAGCCGGCCGCGGCCCCCCGCATCCGCCTGGCCTCCGAGGCGGGGGTGGTGCCACACGAGCCCGTCGGCGAACCGCAGGGCGTTGAGGGTTCGGCCGGGGTGGCGCGAGGCGAACCGCCGACCCTCGCGGCGGGCGGCGCCCCGGATGACCAGAGCGCAGCGCTGCTCAGCAACGTCAAGCGTTGCGTCACCGTGGGTCCGTTTCGCGACGTGGGCGAAGCGGTGCGCGCCGCCACCTCGCTGCGCGCCGCCGGCTACGCGCCGCGGCAGCGAGTCGCCGAAGGCGAGGTGCCGGCGGGCGTGTGGGTTTACCTGCCACGGCCCGCGGAACAGCTCGCCGCCGAGCAGTTGCTCGCGCGCCTGAAGAAGGCGGGCATGGACGATGCGCTGGAGATGCCCGGCCCGGACGAGGCGCCGGTCATCTCGCTGGGCCTGTTCGGTGAACCGCGGCGCGCGCAGGCCCGGGTGGCGGCGGCGAAGGGGCTGGGCCTGTCGCCGGTGGTCGCCGATCGCAAGCGCAGCGCGAATGTCTTCTGGGTCGATGTCGACCTGAAGTCCACCGACGGCATGCTCAGCGCCGCCGACCTGCCCGGTGGCGTGGGCAACCGCATCATGCGGCTGGAAGTGAAGGGCTGTCTCGCGCCGTAGCGGCAGGCCGACAAGGTCATCTTCATGCCCTTCTGGAGGGGCCCAATTTGCCGTCTGTTTATGCCATATATTGAATATATATGCTAGATAAGGCATAGTCGGCAAATGAAGCTTGTAATTTGGATGGGTGGTAGCAGGGACGATTTGAAACGGTTTCCGGAACCGGTGCAGGATTCCATCGGCTTCGAGTTGTATCGAGTTCAATGTGGGCTTGAGCCACGAAACTGGAAGCCGATGACGAGCATAGGTGTCGGCGTCAAGGAAATTCGGGTGCGGGACGATGCGGGAATTTTCCGGATGATTTATCTCGCGTCACTACCCGACGGAGTGTATGTATTGCATTGCTTCCAGAAAAAGTCGCAGCAAACGAGTCGTGCTGATTTGGAACTGGCCACGAAGCGCTTCAAGTTGATATCCAGGTGAAATCATGAGAGTCAAGAAAGTCGCAAACAACGAACATGGTCCCCGGCATGTGACGCCTGCGGGGCGTAGTGTCTTTCACGATATTTTCTCCCCAGAGAAGGCGGCGGAGATGGAAATGCGCGCGCAGTTGTTGATCGGACTGGAGCACTGGCTGGAAAAGAGCGGCATGACACAAGCCGAAGCAGCCAAGGTGCTGGGCGTTACTCAGGCGCGCGTGTCGGATTTGAAACGAGGCAAGATCGCTAGATTCAGCATGGATCTTCTGGTGCGGTTGGCGGCGCGGGCAGGACTCAAGCCCAAGCTGAAACTTGCGGCGTGATTCGTCGAGCGCTCGCGCTGTACGCGCTTTCGCTGCAGTTTCATGAGGTGATCAGGGGTGCGGAATGCCACAAGCAGCAGATGAGTCCGGGTTCCGCGTCAATCGCCGACCGGTGACGATTCAATGGGGCGATTGCGATCCGGCGAACATTGTCTACTTTCCCCGATATTTCGAGATCTTCGACAACAGCACTGAAGCGGCTTTCGAGGCGGTTGGTTGGGGCAAGCTGCGGCTGATGCAGCACTTTGGGATCGTCGGCATTCCGGTTGTGGATATAAGGGGGCGTTTTGTCGAGCCCTCGTCCTTTGGTGACCGCGTCAATGTTGATACTTGCCTGTACGGCTTCGGTCGCTCCAGCTTCAGGGTGCATCATCGCCTGCTTCGTGGAGATGTGGTGGCTGTTGAAGGATTTGAGGTTCGCGTATGGGCTGCGAAGGACCCACATGATCCCGCCCGACTGAAGGGCGCTGAGGTGCCAGGAGAAATCATTGATCTCTTCCGTGTCCCTGTCTGACAGGTAGAAGTCTTTCGCATGCCTTTGCTTGCCGCAACCTTGTTGAACGCACTCTTGCTGCTGGCGGCCGTTCCAGCGCCGGCGGACGTGACAGCATGCCACATCGGCTCCTACCGTCTGGGCGACGGCGGCGTAGTGGATATCGCGCCTTCCGAAGGCGACACGTTGCGCTGGCGCCTGTTCACGGGCGAGACCGGCCAGCTTCATCCGAAAGCAGGGAACAGTTGGAGTAGCACCTATGGCTGGACGGGCCGACCCGATGGCAGGACCGCCTCGTTCTCCGATTGCGCACACGATGAGATCCGCTTCGGCGGCCAGACCGGCAAGCGCATCGACTTCGATGTCAGCGACACGGCCTTTGACAGCGGTGGCGTGAAACTGGTGGGGCGGCTGGTGCTGCCCAAGGGCGGCGCCAAGGTGCCGGTCGTGGTGCTGGTGCACGGCTCGGAGCATGAATCCGCGCGTGAGCTGTATGCCTTGCAACGGATGTTTCCCGCGCAGGGCATCGGCGCCTTCGTCTACGACAAGCGCGGCACCGGCGCCTCCGGCGGCGCCTACACCCAGGACTTCGAAGTGCTGGCGAGCGATGCCGTGGCCGCCATGACGCAGGCCCGCCGTCTCGCCGGCGCGCGAGTGGGGCGCATCGGCTACCAGGGCGGCAGCGAGGGCGGTTGGGTGGTGCCGCTGGCCGTCAATCGCGCGCCCGTGGATTTCGCCATCGTGAGCTTCGGGCTGGCCGTCACCATTCTCGAGGAGGACCAGCAAAGCGTCGCGCTCGACATGCACTTCCATCACCGTTCGGCGGCGGAAACGGCGCAGGCGCTGGAGCTGGCGCGCGCCGGCGAGCGGGTGGTCGAGACCGGCGGCAGGGACGGCTACGAGGAATTCGATGCGCTGCGCCGCAAGTACCGGTCACAGCCCTGGTACCGGTACGTGCATGGGGATTTTCTGTTCGCGGTCCTGCCGCTCGACAGAAACGGCATCGTGGATCTGGTCAAGAAAAGCGGGTTCGACACGGCGCCCTTTCGCTACGAGCCGATGCCCACGCTGAGCACCTCCACCGCGCCCCAGCTCTGGGTGTTGGGGAGCGATGACCTGGAAGCGCCCAGCGCGGAGACGGCGCGGCGCATCCGTTCGCTGATCGCCGCGGGCAAGCGTTACACGCTCGCCCTCTACCCCGGCGCGGAACATGGCATGACGGAGTACGAGCTGGACGCGAAGGGCGAGCGCGTTTCCACGCGGTTCGCGCCCGGCTATTTTCAGATGATGGCGGACTTCATTCGCGACGGCTCGCTCGGCGCGCGTTACGCCCGACTTTGACACCGACTGGACACATCGACGCGAGTTTTCCAACGCGGGCAATGGGTTGCGGCGGGGTGCCGAGAGTGGCGTGTATCTAGGCGTTCAGGCGAGGTGGAGGATCGGTG
>WBZN01000316.1_pt1 | contig 48832 bp, 51 predicted proteins | sample 5204281 | NCBI WGS metagenome assembly WBZN01 (sample SAMN12344347, study PRJNA552823) | activated sludge metagenome | biome: Activated sludge suspended growth; feature: Nitrification reactor; material: Wastewater; isolation source: activated sludge from nitrification reactor of wastewater... | reverse complement strand
GGGAACCGCAGGGTCCGCTGCGCGAGACCGCTGCGGGAGTGGTGAGGGTGGTGCCACGGCGTGTGCGGGATTGCTTCGCCCGATGACGGGCTCGCAATGACGGTACGGGTGTGACCGCAGGGTCCGCTGCGCGAGAACGCTGCGGGAGCTGAGGGGGGCGTGTACCCGCCTAGCCCGCCGTGTAGAAGGGCGTCTTCACCACCACGGCCTTGAGAACCTTGCCGCGCACGTCGATGCGGAGCTCGGTGCCGGGGGCGGAAAGTTCCTTGGGCACGTAGGCCAGGCCAATGGGCTTTTGCAGGCTGGGGCTCATGGTGCCGCTGGTAACGCTGCCGATCACCTTGCCGTCCGGATCCACCACGGTGCAGCCGTGGCGCGGGATGCCACGCTCCAGCAGTTCAAAGCCCACGAGCTTGTTCTTCACACCGGCCTCTTTCTCGGCCTTCAGCGCGGCGGAGTTGGTGAAGTCCTTGGTGAACTTGGTGATCCAGCCTAAGCCGGCCTCCAGCGGGGAGGTGGTGTCGTCGATGTCGTTGCCGTAGAGGCAGAAGGCCATTTCCAGGCGCAGGGTATCGCGCGAGGCCAGGCCGGCAGGCTTGATGCCGTAGGGCTTACCTGCCTCCATTACGGCGTTCCAGGCTCTTTCGGCCAGGGCATTGGGCACATACACTTCAAAGCCGCCGGCGCCGGTGTAGCCGGTAACGGAGAGCAGCACCAGGCCCACCCCTTTCATCTCGGCGTAGGCGGCAGTGTAGTACGGCATGGCGGCGATGTCTTCGGCAAACAGGCCCTTCAACGTGTCCACGGCCTTGGGGCCTTGCACGGCCAGCAGGCTCATCTTGTCGCTGATGTTCTCCAGCTGGGCATCGAAGGTGTTGTGCTTGTTGATCCAGTCCCAGTCCTTTTGGATGTTGCCGGCGTTCACCACCAGCACGTAGTGGTGGTCGTTGCCTTGCTGCATGTTGTACACCAGCAGGTCGTCCACGATGCCGCCGGTTTCGTTGGGCATGCAGGTGTACTGCACCTTGCCCAAGCCGAGCTTGGAGGCGTCGTTGCTGCACACCTTTTGGATGAGGTCAAGGGCTTGCGGGCCGCGCACGAGGAATTCGCCCATGTGGCTCACGTCGAACACGCCCACGGCATTGCGCACGGCGAGGTGCTCGTCGTTCACGCCGGTGTACTGCACGGGCATGCTGAAGCCCGCGAAGGGCACCATTTTGGCGCCGATGGCGTGGTGGATGTGGTCCAGGGTGATGTGCTTAAGGGCGGTGGTCGTTTCCATTTCGGTATGCTGTTAGGCCCGCTTTACTTGGGGCTGATGAATGAGGCTGTTGAAGAGGTTCAGGTAGGTGTCGCGCCATGCCAGCACGGAGAAGCGTTGCTCCACGGTGCGGCGTGCTTCGGCCCCCAACCTGGCGCGAAGGTCGGCATCTTCCACCAAGCACGAAATGAGTTCGACCCATTCGTTGTCATTGCGCGGCAAAAAACCGTTTACGCCGTGATGGATGATCTCGGTGTTGACTCCCACGGGGCTCATGAGCGTGGGGATGCCGAGGGCCATGTACTGCAGGCCCTTTAGGCCGCATTTGCCGCGTGCCCATTCATCATCGGGCAGGGGCATGATGCCGATGTCCATGGCGCGCAGGTCGTCCAGCTCGGTGTCTTTGCGCCAAGGCAGGCCAGTGATGCCGAGTTCTTCATGGCGGAAGGTACCGTCGCCCACCACGCGGAAGGCAATGCGGTCGCCGTATTTGGCCTTGAGCTTTTGCAGCGCGGGAACGGCGTACCGGAAATGCTGGATGGTGGTGACACTGCCGCTCCAGCCGATGATCACCGGTCCGTCCGGTCGTGCGGTGCGTGGCACGTACTCCCCGGTATCGATGGTGGTGGGCACCACCTCCACGCGTTTGTTGAAGGCCCTGGCGTATTCGGCCAGGTAGGCGTTGCCTGCAAATACCAGATCGCACATGGCGATGATCCTGGAGGTCTTTCCGGGATCCTTCATCCACGCCCACGCCCGGTTGGCCTCGCTTACGTTCGGCAACCAAATGGCGTCGTCAAAATCGAACACCAATTTGGCGCGTGAACGCTTGAAGCCTTCTTCAAAACGGATTGAGCGGGTCATCAGGGCCTCACGGAAGATGAATACGATGTCGAAATCGTTCACCCGGGCCAGGTCGGCGCTGCGCTTGCGGATGGCCCGCCGTACGAAACGTGCTTTGCCCAGGTAGTTCCCGCGGGTATACAGTACACGATCGTCTTGCTGCCCCACCAAAAAGCTCAGCTCGCACTGGTGGCCGTTCTGCTCCAGGTGGTGGAAGTACTGTTCGAAACGGAAGCGCTGGCCCGGGGCACGGTCCGGGCGATGGCTGGCGATGAAGAGAATGCGCGCCATGGGTTGCGGCGAAATTAGCCGATCGCGGCGCTTGCCTCAGGTGCGGCGGCCCAGGGCATGCCAGAAAGGTGCGGCACCGGAGAACACGATCTCCGACAAACCCGCGTCGGCCATCATGCGGTGCACTTGCTCCCGGGTGAAGCGTTGTTCCACGGGGGTGCCGAAGCGGTCCAGGGCATCGTTGCGCAGCACGGTGAAACTTTTGTCGTGGTAGTAGCTCAGCGGCAGCTTGCGCCACCAGCCCGCAGTACCCGCCATGCGGCGCATCAGTCGCGCCAGGCCGCGCAAAGGCAAGTACACCGCCACGGCGATCAGGTCACAAAGGAAGCGTTTCAACGGCCCCGGTAATCGGTACAGCCCTTTGCGCAACAGGTCGCTCAGGGCGAACAAACCGCGATAGAGCGGCCCGCGGCCGTCCAGCGCGTAGTAGAGGTAGAGCAGCAAATGGCCGCCAGGCCGCAAGGTGCCCGCCGCCTTGCACACGGCGCCGGCGGTATCCGGCACGTGGTGCAGCACGCCCAAGCAGATGGTAAGGTCGAAGGTGCCCGGCGCAAAAGGGATGTTGTCCACGCCGGCCTGCGTCCACCGTACGTTGGCCAGGTCGCTGTGGGCAGCAGCGGCATGGAACACGGCTTCGCTGGGGTCCATGGCTTCAACGCGGCCCACGCGGCCCGACAGGTAGCGGCTCCAGCGGCCGCTGCCGCAGCCCAGGTCCAGGGCCAGCACCTGCGGCCCGAGCAACTGCGGCGGTACTATGTCGAAGTACTCATTGCCCACCCGCTCCACCTCGGCCGGATCGAACCGGTTGAATTTGCCCCATTCCTCACCGAAGGAGCGGATGGTGGCCTCGTCACGGTGCGCTCCGCCCCCGCCAAAGCAGGCTACTTCATAAGCACCGGCCCGCACGCTATGGAGCGGTACCCTGTTATAGGCGGGCAAGCAGCTCATGCCTCCCGGAGCCAGCTGGGCGGCAAGTTGCGCAGGATCTCGATCTCACCGAAGGCCGCGCTTTGGCGCGCGCCCGTGGCCTTGGCCCAAGGGGCCATCCTCCGGAGCCCATCACCCAGTGGCGTTTCCGGTGCCTGCCCGAAAACCCCGCGCACCTTCGTATGGTCACTGAAAGCGAAGGCCACTTCATTGCGGGCTTCCATGTGCTTCACTTCCCCGGCCATGCCCATGGCCTCCATCACCAGGCCGGCAAGCTCGTTCACGGTGCACGGCTTGTCGGCGCCGATGTTGAATACTTGGCCAAACGCGGCGGGCGTAGTGGCCGACCGCGCGATCACCGGGGCGATATCTCCCACGTACGTGAATGCGCGTTGCTGGGTGCCGTCGCCGAAGATGGTGAGCGGCTTGCCCTGCATCAGCTGGTTCATGAAGATGCCCACCACGTTGCGGTAGCGGTCGCCGAGATTCTGATACTCGCCGTATACGTTGTGCGGGCGAAAGACCACGTAATCCAGCCCGAACATGTGCTTGGCGGCGTACAAGTCCATCTCCACCGCGTATTTGGCCACGCCATAGGGATCTTCAGGCACGGGCCGCATGTCCTCGCGCATGGGCGGTTGCTGCGCGCCGTACACCGCGATGGAACTGGTGAACACGAAGCATTCCACCTCATGCCGCACGGAAGCGTTGATGAGATTGACGCTGCCGATGAGGTTGTTGGTGTAGTTGAAGCGGCGGATGAAATGGCTGAGGCCCTCGGCGGCGTATGCGGCCAGGTGGTACACAAAGGTGAACTTGTGCTCGGCAAAGAGGCGTTCCACCAGCGCTTCATCGGTGATGGAGCCGCGGATGAACACGGCGCGCGGGTCAACTTGGTCCTGAAAACCGCCGCTGAGGTCGTCGAGCACCACCACGTGGTGGCCTTGGGCCAGGAGCTCTTTGGCCACATGCGCACCGATGAACCCGGCGCCGCCGGTGACCAGGGAAACAGGGAAACCAGGCATGAACTAAAGCGAACAGTGGGAAAGTGCGGCCCAAAGATGCACGGAAAGCGCCAACCCGCCCTCCTGCTACCTTCGCGCTCCATGGCCAGGCCTCTGTTGCTACCGCGCTGGACGATCACCTTGATCGACCTGGCCATGTGCACGGTGGCGCTGCTGGCCGCCTACCAACTGCGCTTCAACTTCAGCGTGCCGGACTACGAATACCGGCTGCTATGGCCGGTGTTCCCGGTATTCCTGGCGGTGCGGCTGGGCTGGTACCTGGCCTTCGGGATCCAGCGCAGCATGGTGCGCCATACCGGCACCGAGGATGCCAAGCGCGTGTTCATGATGGTGCTCGGGGGCAGTTTATCACTGCTGTTGCTCAATGCAGCGCGCTACTACCTGGTGGACCGCCAGTTCGTGCTGCCCACCTCGGTGATCATCATCGACTTCTTGGGCACGGCCATGCTGCTGATCGCCTCGCGCATCGCCTTCAAGCTGTTGCACCTGCGCCGCCAGGGCAAAGGCAAGAACGCATTGCACGTGGTGCTCTACGGCGCCGGGGAGGCCGGGCTGATCACCAAACGCACCTTGGAGCGCGAAGGATCGGCCCAATACACCGTGAAAGCCTTTGTGGACGATGCACCCGCAAAGGTGGGCAAACGCTTGGAGGGCGTGCGTATCCACTCCGCCACCGACTTGCCCGCCTTGCTGGCCGAACACGACGTGGACCAGCTGATCATCGCCATCCAGCAGCCCGACGCCGAGAACCGGCGCCAAGTAGTGGACATGGCCATGCGCGCCAAGGTGGATGTGCGCACCGTGCCGCCCGTGCGCGACTGGATCGATGGGCAGTTGAGCAGCGGCCAGATCCGCGAAGTGCGCATCGAGGACCTGCTGGGCCGTGCGCCCATTCAACTGGAGGATTCCCTGCTCACGCAACGCTTCAGCGGGCGCACCGTACTGGTGACCGGCGCCGCCGGCAGCATCGGCAGCGAGCTGGCCCGGCAACTGATCGCCTTGGGGGCCAAGCAAACCGTGCTGCTGGACCAAGCGGAAAGTGCGCTGTACGACGTGGAGATGGAGTTGAAGGGCAAGGGCTTCACGGCCTTCATGCCCGTGGTGGGCGATGTGCGCGACCGCACCGCCATGAACCGCCTGCTGGCGGAAATAAAGCCCGAGGTGGTGCTGCATGCCGCCGCGTACAAGCACGTGCCCCTGATGGAAGCCCAACCTGCCGAGGCCGTGCTCACCAATCTTGGAGGCACGAAGAACTTGGCCGGGCTGGCCGCCGCGCACGGCGTGAAGGAGTTCATCCTGATCAGCACCGACAAGGCCGTGAACCCCACCAGCGTGATGGGCGCCACCAAGCGCTGCGCCGAGCTGTACATGCAGGCATTGGGCGCTTCCACTGCGGGGTTGTCCATCACCACCACACGCTTCGGCAACGTGCTGGGCAGCAACGGCTCGGTGATCCCGTTGTTCCGCAAGCAGATCGCCGAGGGCGGCCCGGTAACCGTTACCGATCCCGAGGTGACACGCTTCTTCATGACCATCCCCGAAGCCTGCCGCCTGGTGCTGGAGGCCGCCACCATGGGCAAAGGCGGCGAGATCTACGTGTTCGACATGGGGGAGCCCGTGCGCATCGCAGACCTCGCCGAGCGCATGATCCGCCTCAGCGGCCTGGAGCCGGGCAAGGACATCGCCATCAAGTACACCGGCCTTCGCCCCGGGGAAAAACTCTACGAGGAATTGCTCGCCGAACAGGAAGGCAACCAGCCCACGCACCACCCGCGCATCCTCATCGGGCGTACACCGCACGTGGACCCGGCGCAAGTGTTCGCCGCCATCGAGCGCATTCTGGATGCTGCATCCCGCGGCGATCCCGAAGTCGCCGTGCGTGCCATGAAAGCCTTGGTTCCCGAATACCGGAGCCGCAATTCCGCCTACGGTAAATTTGACCCACAGCCCGCAACCGCTTCCACCGGCACCGGCGGCGCGGCCACCGCTTAGCGCACCGCACATGACCCGAGACAACAACCTCGAAATCGCCAAACTGCAAAAGGAGATCGGCGACCACATTGGCATCGGCGTGGACAGCCTGATGTTCAATTATGTGGATGAGCCCGGACAGGGGGCCAAGCTCTTCCTGATCACCCTCAACCCGCGCCACAACCAGAGCTTCCTCTTCCACAGCACCACCGGCCGCGACAAGCTGGAGGCCCTGCAGGCCATGCGCGACTACGTGGGCACCTACAAGGACCGCACCAGCAGCTATACCGTGCAGTGGAGCGCCAAAGGCGAGCATGAACTCAACACCTCCTACTTCCGGGCCAAGAACATCCTGGATGCCCTGGACAAACTTTTCTACGACCGCGACCCGAACAGCATCACGGTGTTTTCGGTGATCATGAATCCGATTACGTGAGGAGTGGGCATTGGGCAGGAGCAGTGGGCAGCGGGCAGAAGCTTGCCCAAAGGAATTGCAAAGTGCACCATCCAAAAAGCAATAAAATGGGAGGAGTAAAGGATTTGATCGTGTACCAAAAGGCTTTCGATGTCGCCATGATGGTATTCCGGCTTGCACGGAAATTTCCGCCTGAAGAAAAGTATTCCTTGACCAGCCAATGTGTGAGATCATCCCGCTCGGTGTGCGCACAAATGGCGGAAGCATTCAGGAAGCGTCGATATCCGTTGCATTTTACTTCGAAGTTGACCGATTGTGACGGGGAGAATTCCGAAACGCAGACCTGGCTGGACTTTGCGGTTGCCTGCGAGTATGTTACGCGGGAAGAGGTAAAGGACATTTATACCCTCAGCGAAGAGGTTGGGAACCTGCTCTGCGCAATGATCAACAACCCTGAGAAATGGTGTCGTAAGCCATAACCTCCTGCCATCTGCCTCCTGCCATCTGCCTCCTGCCACCTGCCATCTGCCTCCTGCCATCTGCCTCCTGCCACCTGCCATCTGCCTCCTGCCACCTGCCATCTGCCTCCTGCCATCTGCCATCTGCCATCTGCCTCCTGCCACCTGCCACCTGCCCGCTTCCCAACTTCCCTTCCATGAAGATCACCACTCCCGTGCAAGTCCGCTTCAGCGATCTGGACATGGCCCGCCACGTGCACAACGCCGTGTACCTGCAATACTTCGAACTGGGCCGGATGGACCTGTTCCGCAATTTCATGGAAAAGGACCACGACTGGGTGCGCACCGGCCTGATCCTGGCCCGCAACGAAGTGGACTACCGCAAGCCCATCCACTTGGCCGACCCGGTGCAAGTGCAGACCTGGTGCGGGAAAATCGGTGAAAAGAGCTTCGACCTGCATTACCAGGTGCAACATGGCAAAACCGGTTCCGTGTTTGCAGAAGGCCGCAGCGTGATGGTAGCCTTCGACTACGAGAAACAAGCATCGATCGCGATACCGCAAGCTTGGCGCACGGCCTTGGCACGGTTCATGGACAGCGCCGGCAGCTGAACCCGACCCGAATGAAGATCCCTTACGCCTTGCTGGCCACGGCCCTGCTCACGGTGTCCTGCAACAGCCAGTTCCCCATGGTACTGGAGCAAATGGCCGGCGGAGGTGCCGCGCTCACCAATGCCGATGTGGTGGCCGGCTTGAAGGAAGCGTTGGACAAGGGAGCTGAACACGCCGTGGGCACTGCCTCCGCTACCGACGGCTTTTGGAAAAGCGACCGCCTGCGCATTCCCTTTCCGGCGGAAGCCGTGAAAGTGAAGAACACGCTCACCGACATCGGCATGGGCGCACAGGTGGAGAAATTCGAACTGGCGATGAACCGCGCGGCTGAAACCGCCGCCAAGGAAGCCGTGCCCATTTTCCTCAACGCCATCAAGGACATGACCGTTGCTGACGGCTTCGCCATCCTGAAAGGCGGCGACCACGCAGCCACCGGCTTCCTGAAGGAAAAAACCACCGCCGAGCTCACCGCCAAGTTCCGGCCCATCGTGGAAAAGGCCACGCAACAGGTGGCGCTTACCAGCTACTGGGCACCGCTGACCAAGGCGTACAACACGGCCACGCTGCTTACCGGCGGCCAGGCCGTGAACCCCGACCTGGACGCCTATGTGACACAAAAGGCCATCGACGGGCTGTTCGTGCTGGTGGCCGAGGAGGAGCAGCAGATCCGCAAGGACCCGCTTGCCCGCACCACCGAACTGTTGAAACGAGTATTTGCGGCGCAATGACCGCCCCGCCCTGATCACCCCACTTTTGCCTTACTTAGGGGAGCCATCCGCAATCGGAACGGTAGAGACCCGCCCAGCCCATGCACCCAATTTTACTTACCGAACCCGGCACCATCCTTGAACCCAGCGAGCTGATCCTCAACCCGGATGGATCGGTGTACCACTTGGCTTTGCGCCCCGAGCACCTTGGCAACCTGGTGCTGGTGGTGGGCGACCCCGGCCGCGTGGCCCGGATCAGCGCCCGGTTCGACAAGATCGAACACCAAGCGGGCAACAGGGAATTCGTGGCGCACACCGGCACCCTGAACGGCGCACGCATCACGGCGCTGGCCACGGGCATCGGCACCGATAACATCGACATCGTGATGGGTGAACTCGACGCCCTGGTGAACATCGACCTGGAAAAGCGCACGCCCAAAAAGGAACACAGGGCATTGACCATTGTACGCCTGGGCACCTGCGGCGCCCTGCAGGAGGATGTGCCCGTGGATCAGCTGGTGGTAAGCCGGTATGCCCTGGGCCTGGACAATGTGCTGCACTACTACGCACACGAACAGACCGATGCCGAGCTGCGCATCCTGCAAGCCTTTCTGCAGCAATCCGAATGGCCGGACAACTTGCCCCTGCCCTACATCGCCAGCGGCCATGAGCCCTTAGTGGCCACTTTAGGTCAAGGCAACCATGTGGGGCTGACTGCCACGGCCGGGGGCTTTTACGGGCCCCAAGGGAGGCAGCTGCGCGCAGTGCCCGCCGTGGGCGGGCTCAATGAGGCCTTCACCAACTTCCGCCACGAGGACCTGCGGCTGCTCAATTTCGAAATGGAGACCAGCGCGATCTATGGCCTCAGCGGGCTGCTCGGCCACAAAGCCTGTACGGTATGCACCGTGGTGGCCAACCGCCTGCGCAAGGAATACAGCAAGGACCACCTTGCCGCCATTGACCGCATGATCGACCAAGTGCTCGAACGCCTGGTGGGCTGATGCCCCCGCCCACCGCACCACCGGCCGGAAGGCTTTCCACACCTGCTTGTTGAAGGCGGGGAATTCAACCCGCCATGGTTGAAACAAGGGCGCCCCCCCTCCGCCGCCCCCTTAGCACGCCCCGGTACTTTCGCCACGTCCTCCACCAGCAGGGGCCCGACATGAGCGACACCGAGATCCAGGCACTGATCACCCTCATCGAAGATCCCGACGAGGGCATCTATGTCCAAGTGCGTGAGCGTATCATCTCCTTGGGCAGCCCGGTGGTACCCGTATTGGAACATGCCTGGGAAACACAAGGGCAAGGTGACCTGTTCCGAAACCGTGTGGAAGACCTGTTGCACACGATCCATTTGGACATCACCTTCAACCGGTTGACCGCGTGGCGCCAGGCCGGGGCCGATGACCTGCTGGAGGGCGCCTTGGCCGTTTGCCGCTACCGCTACGCGGAACTCGACGAACAAAGGGTACGCGCCCGCTTGGCCGCCCTGCGTCAGGACATCTGGCTGGAGCTCAACGACAACCTCACCGCCTTTGAGAAGGTGCGCGTTTTCAACCACATCTTCTACCAAGTGCATGGCTTCAAGGGGAATAAGCGCAACTACCACGCCCCCCAGAACAGCTACCTGAACGAAGTGCTGGAGAGCCGCAAAGGCAACCCGCTATCCTTGGCCTTGATCTACCAACTGCTGGCCGAGGAATTGGACCTGCCGCTGCGCGGGGTCAACCTGCCCAACCACTTCGTGCTTGCCTACGTGGATGAAACCGGCGTGGCGGCAAGCGAATTCGGCCACGCGGGCGTGTTGTTCTATGTGAACGCTTTCAGCCAGGGCGACATATTGGGCAAGGCCGAGATCGATGAGTTCCTGGGCAAGTTGGAGCTACCGGCGGATGAAAGCTTCTACCAGCCTTGCACCAACCTGGACATCATCCGCCGGCTGTTGAACAACCTGCTGAACAGCTACGAAAAACTGAACGACCCGGACCGGGTGGAAGACCTCAAGTACCTGCTCAGCGCGTTGTAGGCACCGCGCCGCCCCACCCGCCGAACACCTTGCCTACCGTGGCCAGAATGATGCGCAGGTCCAGCAGGAAACTTCGCTCGCGCACATAACGCAGGTCCAGCGCCAATTTGGCCGGCATCACTTCCTCCACGTAGGCCTTTTCGGGATCGGCGGCGCGGGCCAGCAGCTCATTCTCATCGATGTAGTCCAGGCTGGCCATGCCCGTGATGCCGGGCCGCACCTGCAGCACCGCTCGTTGCTCCGCCGTGTACAGCGCCACGTACTTGGGAACTTCGGGCCGAGGGCCCACCACGCTCATATCGCCGACCAGTACGTTCCACAATTGGGGCAGCTCATCCAACTTGGTCTTGCGCAGGAAGTAGCCCACGCCGGTGATGCGCGGATCGCGCCCGCCGATGGTGAGCTGGCCCTTGGCCTCGCTGCCGGGCCGCATGCTGCGGAACTTCAGCAGGCGGAACTCGCGCCCGCCGCGGCCCACACGCACTTGACGGAAGAACGCCCCGCCGGGCGAGGTGAGCGCCACCGCCAGCGCGAACACCAGCAGCAGCGGCAACAGCAACACCAGCAGCACCAGCGAAAAGGCCATGTCGAAGGCGCGCTTCAGCATAGCTCAACCCATCACCGCATGAACGGCCTCCTTTACCGCAGCGATCACGGTGTCCACCTGTTCGTCCGAAAGGTCGTAGTACACCGGCAGGCTGATCTCCCTGCTGTAGTGCTTGTAGGCATTGGGGTAATCCTCCATCCGGTAGCCCGTGTTGCGGTAGTGGCTCAGCAGCGGCAACGGGATAAAATGCACGTTCACGCTCACCTCCCTGGCGGAGATGGCGGCAATGATCGCATCGCGCTGCTCCTCGGTGGCCTTGGCCACGCGCAGCATGTACAAGTGGTAGCTCCCTTCGCGGTGGGCATCCTTGAGCAAGGGCCGGTCGAGGGCCGCCTCCTGGGCGAAGCCGGCGTGGTAGCGCTCGCAGATGGCCTTGCGGCGCGGCAGGGTCTCGCTGTCGTAGCGGTCCAGCTCCACCAGTCCGATGGCCGCCTGGATGTCCGTCATGTTGCATTTCCAACCGGGGGCTTCCACATCGTAGCGCCACGCGCCGGGCTTGGTCTTGGCCAGGGCATCCTTGTTCTGGCCGTGCAGGCTCATGGTGTTGAACCAGCGGTAGACCTCCTCGGTGTCGAAGGGCGCGGGAAGCTGGAATGCCAGGGCACCGCCTTCCGCCGTGGTGAGGTTCTTCACCGCGTGGAAACTGAAGCCGGTGATGTCGGCCTGTGGCCCAATGGATTTTCCGCCGATGCGCGCGCCGAAGGAATGCGCCGCATCGCTGAGCACCAGTGCGCGCCCCAGCCGCATCTGCGGGTTGGAGCCGCCCACGCGCAAGTTCACGGCCGGGCTGAACCAGGCGCAGCTGTCCTCGGCCACCTTCACGATCTCCGCCACCCGCGCGGGCAAGCCGCCGATGTCCACGGGAATGATGGCCTTGGTGCGCGGGTTCATGGCCTGGCGCACGGCCTCGGGGTTGATGGTGAAATCATCGAGCACGTCCACCAGCACGGGCTTGGCGCCCACGTGCTTCACAATGTTGGCCGTGGCGCAGTAGGTGTAGGCGGGCACGATCACCTCATCGCCCGGGCCGATGCCGTACCAGCGCAACGCCAGCTCCGCGGCATTGGTCCAGCTGTTCAGGGCGATCACGCGCTGCACGCCGCAGTATGCCGCCAAGCGCTTCTCGAACTCCTTGGTGCGCGGGCCGGTGGTGATCCAGCCGCTGCGCAGCGCGTCGGTCACGGCCTGGATGGTCTTCTCGTCGATGCGGGGCGGGGAAAAGGGGATCATGGGTGCGCGTGGGGTTCAGGCAGGGGCTTGCGGCGTACCAGGATAACGAAAAACAGGATGAAGAACACCACCCCCGCCTGCACTTCCAGCACGGATTCGATGGCGCCGTTGAGGATGAACAACAGTGCGAAGATGGCAAGAAAGGAATCTTTCCGACGGTTCCCAAGCACCAAGGGCGCCACCATCATCGCACACACCAGCAGCAGCCCGGGCCAGCCCAGCGCCACACCGCTTTGCAACACCTGCGAGTGGCTGTTGAGCTTGCGCGCAATGGCCGCCGTGGCACCCTTCTCCTGGTAACAGGCCATCAAGGCATGCTTGATGTCGCCCGTGCCCGCGCCCCCAGGTGATACGGAAAGGCAGTGCCAACTGCAATCCCAGGCCGCAAGCCGTTCGTTACTGCTGGTTTCCATGGTCAGCACCTGTTGGTCGCCACGGACCAGGTTGCCCAAGGCGCCGGTGACCTCCGCGATCCGCCCCGAAAGCACGGGCCCCATGAAGTACAGCGGCACGGCCACCACCAGCACCAGCGCCCCGGCCAAGGCGGGCCATGCGCGGCGCGGAAGTTTGCGGAAGGCGCGGAACAGCAGCACGGACCCCACCACGGCCAATCCGGCCAAGCCGCTCTTGCTGGTGAGCATCACCAAATAGGCCAGCAGCAGCAACTGGAACAGGAGGACGGCCGCACGCGGCCACTGGCCCGCCACATTCCCTGCGATCAAGTTGACCCCCCAGTAATACAAGGCCCAGCAGGCGAACCAGGCCATGTAGCTCGGGTGTACCAGCGAGGACAAATAGCTCTGCGTGAAGCACTCCTTCCAGCCGTGTTCGCCATAACAGGTTGAAGCGGACCACCCGCTGATCACCATGGCCACCAGCAAGCCCGCGGACAAGGCCACCATGGCAGGCCGCAACATGTCCCGTTCCGCTGAGGCAACAAGGCCTGCGGCGATCATGGGCACCAGCAACAAACTGAGCTTCACCTCCAAGTCGAACAAGCCGAAGGCTACGTCCGTTGTCCATGCCATGCCCAGCACGTGCAGCAGGTAGAACGCCACTGGGAGCAGCAGCAATCCTTTGTCCTTCAAGCTTCCGAAGGCCAGCACTTGCGGCAGCAGCAGCACAATGCCCAGCGCCAGCGGAATGGGCACCAACGGGCCATGGACGGGAAGCGCGGCGATCGCCAATAACAGGCAGAACCGGCCCAAAAAGGCACTGCGCTCTTGCCACCTGATCGCTTTATGCCAGTCGCTGAAGCGCATTCCAAAGGTTGTCGCTGATCCGTTCGCGGTCGAAATGTTCCTTCACGTAGTGCTCGCCGCTGGCGCCTTGTTCATGGATCAATGCCCGATCATCGGCGTAGCGCACGGCCGCGCGTGCCAACGCATCGGCATCCTCCGGCTCAAAAAAAAGCCCTGCCCTGCCCTGTTCGATGAACAACTCGCGGGCTTCGCCGTCCACGCCCAATAGCACCGGTTTGCACAGCGCCAAGGCTTCAAAGATCTTGCTGGGGATCGCCCCCAGGAACAGGTCGTTGCGCAGCAGCGGCACTACCACGGCATCGATGGAACGCATCATGCCCAACAATTCACGCCGGGGCATCCTGTCAACAAAATGCACACGGTCCACGCCCAGGGTTCTCTTCAGCTCCTGAAGTCCCGCTTTCTCCGGTCCATCGCCCATGAGGATGAAATGGATGTCGGGCCGTTCGCGCAGCAGGGCCGCAGCCTGCACCACCACCCGCAATCCTTGTGCGTGGCCCAGGATCCCTGCGTAGGCCAGCAACAGGTCATTCGGGCCGATGCCCAAGCGGGTGCGGATGTCCGAAGCAGGCACCTCGGCAGCGGCGGCCAATGCAGCGAAATCCACGCCGTTGGGCACCCAAAGCACCTCCTTTTGCGGGAAGCGGCCTCGGATGTTCTTCACGATGCCCTGCGTTTGGCCCGTGATCAGCGCAGCGCTCCGGTAGCAGCGCTCCTCCAACCAGGTACTGGCGCCGATCATGGCCTTGTTCGATACCAAGCCTAACTGCACCGCGCTTTCCGGCCACAGGTCGCTGACGTTGAACACGAGCTTCGCCCCTTTCAGCCGGGCCAGCAGCATGGCCGTGATCCCCAGGAACAACGGCGGCGATTCCACCAGCAGCACGTCCGCCTTCTTCAGCTTGAACACGCCGACCAACAGCGAGGTGAACACGAAGGAGAAGTAGTTGCAGAGCCGGACCGCGATGCCTTTGCCGGTGGACACGAACAGCCAAGCGCGGTGTACGTCGAGACCGTCCATCCGTTCCCGCACATGGAATTTCCCCCGGTACGCCTGCTGGATCCGCATGTCCGGGTAGTTGGGCATGGCGGTGAGCACAGTGACCTCCGCTCCCTTGGCCTGCAAGGCCTGGGCCGTGGCGAACAGGCGGTTCTGAGGCGCTCCGGTCTCGGGCGGGAAATATTGAGTGAGGAAGATGATCCTCATGGGGCGGTGCGCTCAAGCCGGGCAATGGCCTCGGCGTGGGTGATGAACCTGTGCCCGCGTTCCTTCAAGTGCACCAGCAACCACTCGTACCACGCCTTCCACGTGGCAAACGCCGGGCTGTAGTAGCGGTCGTGGAAGAGGATGCTGGTGTACTGCAGTCCGGCCCGCTCCGCTTCCTCCAGTTTGCCGATGGTGTAGTGCTTGGCGCCTTCCAGGTCGCGGCTTTGGTAGCGCTTGGCACCGTCCATGGCCCACCCGTCCATCAGCAGCAAGGGGAACTCCCACATGCCGTGCAGGCGGTAGGGATCGCGGGCCCCTTGGATAGTGGCATCGAAGCGGTAGCCGGTGGCGGCCAGCTTGCGGAACGTGGTGTCATCCTGCCGCAGGTAGTGCATGCGGATGCCAAAGTCACTACGCCCGCTGATCTGCGCGAAGCGCCGGTGCTCCTCCCGCATCGCGGCTTCATCGGTGTAGGCGATCCCATGCACCCCTGCTTCGAACCCGCGTGCGATCACCCGGGGCACGTGCTTTTCCGCATGCCGCAACGGATAGGAAAGCCCCACGCCGTTGGCCATGCCGAAGAAGAAACAGGAACGGATGCCGTGCTGCTCGTGCAGGTCCATCACCTCCTCGATGCGCTCCCAGCGGTTGCGCACCAGGTCGGCATAGCGGTGCCCCAGTTCGCGCAGGGAGATCTTGCCCAGCACGTGCTCCAGATGGTTGCGCACCAGGAATTTGGGGATGATCGGGTCCTTCCAATGCTCCCGCACGGTGATGTGGTCCACGTCGTGGCTGAGGATCACCTGCATGGGTCAGAAAAGATGGCGAAGCTTTTTCTTCAACGCCACCTCGGTGAGGAACGGCGCGCGGTTCACGGTGAAATAGGGCGTGGGCGTGCCGCCGAACGCGCGGAAGTAACGCTCCACCTCGGGGATCATGCTGCCCTCGAAATCGAAGATGTGCTGCCCGGAACCCTTGGCCTCAGCGATCGCGGCATCCACGGCCATGGCGCCCGCACCCGCGCTGGCATGGGTCTTATCCACCCCGCCGAGCAGGTAGTAGGCCGCCCCGGCGGATGAAGCGGTGAACGCGGCGGCCGTATCGTGCCCGCCTTCCACGGTGATGAAGGCAGCGCCCGTGCCCGGCTTCAGGAACGCCTTCAACAGGCCCAGGGCCACGCCCTCGTCCAGCCCTTTGCCCTTTCGCTGAAAAGTGCTCCGGACCATGCGCAACACACGCTCTGGATCGTCCGTCCGCACCGTATCGGCGCCCCCTGCCCTGCTCTTCTTGATCGCGTTGCGCTGTTCCGCCTCATAGCCTGCGCGGACCGTTTCCATGCCTGGTGCCAGCTCGATCCGGTACGTCCACTGCGCCACTACCTTGAAGCCTTTCCACGCCCACGGTTGGAGGTCCGTCTCCTCTGGCGGGAAGGCCAGGTGGATCATGCCGTCCTGGGCCAACAAGTAATCGGCCAGAAACGTGTGCAACTTCTTGGCCTCGCCCACCGCCTTGGCAGGATTGCTGGCCATGCGCTTGCGCCAGAGGCCGCAGTTCTGGGTGTGCGCCGGGTGGGAGATCAGCCGCAGGCCGGAGCGGCGCGTGCGGTGCAGGTGGAAGGCGGCCACGGCTTTGCCGTCCTTATTGAAGACGCCCAGCCGCTCCATGCCGGCACCCACGATGTGGCCCCAGTCGTCGCGCAGGAACAAGGGAACTTCCGCCGGTGCAATGCCCAACGTGGCCGCGATATCGCCGGTGATCGGTGCAATGGTCATGGTTCCAGTTGCCGGTAAAGATCGACCAGGCGCGCGCTTTCACTTTCCCAGCTGTAGTGCAGCTCCACTTCCTTCCGGCCATCCAGCCCCTTTGCGCGGCGGCCTTCCGCATCGGCCCGTGAGGCCCTTACCGCCGCTGCGATGGTGGCCGGTGCCTGGGCATCGGCAAACCAGCCGAACAGCCCGAATGTTTGATGCCAGAAAGGGAAATCGCTCAGCAGCATGGGCAGCCCGCAGGCCATGTACTCGAAGGTCTTGATGGGCAGGCTGATCATGTAGTTGTGCACAGGATAGAGCAGGCATACGCCCAGGTCAGCCGCACGCACATGGTCGTACACGGCGTCCATGCGCACTTGGCCCAGGTCCTGCACCTGCGGCCAGGCGGGCAGGGCTGCGCATTCAGCGCGATAGGCATCATCCGCCCATGGGCCCAGCAGCTTCAACCGCACGTCCGGCAAGGCTTCCAAGGCCATCACCACCTCCTTGATGCCCCGGATGCGTGAAAGCCCGCCGACGTAGATCAGCGTGAATTCGGGGTCCTTCCCGATCGCCTGCAAGGACCGGTCGATGATGGCCAGCACAGGCAGGTTGCGGATCACCTCCACCTTGCGGGCTTGTGCCGGATGCAGGCGCACGATGTCCTCGCGCATGCTGTCCACCACCACCAGCACACGGTCCAACTTGCGGATGGCAAGGTCTTCGAACCAGCCGTAAAGGCGGGAAGCGAGTTTGCGGAACCATGCGGGCCCAAGCCATGTTTTGGTGAGGATGTGGCCGCGCATGGACTCGTGCATGTCGTACACCACCTTGGCCCCGCCTCGTTTCAGCAGGAGCGCGATCCACAGCAGCTCCGGATCGTGGACCTGATAGACGGCAGCCTTGAGCTTTCGTGCCTCGCGGAAAGCCCGCCACGCACCAGTGATCGGCCGCAAGAGCCGTGAGGCAGGTACCCGGACCGGATGGATGTGCACGCCATCTTCCGTGACCGACCTGTCGATGGGGGCGATCAGATGCACGTCGAAACCGGCAGCGGCCAGTGAACGGCACTGCTTGAAGAAGATGCGGTCGTCGAACGCGCCGTGCACGGTGGTGATGTGGCAGACGCGGGTCATGCGGCGGGCTCGTGTGCAGGCCGGAGCCAAAGGAAGAGCAAGATGGTCAAACCCCAACCGTGGGTTAGCAGCACCGTGGGCAGGGCGCTTCCGCTCAGCGAAAGCAGCGGGAAGGCATTGAGCACCACGGACCACTTCCATTGATTCCCGTACACGCGTTGCACCACCAATAGCAACACGGCGGTCACCAGGCCCGCAGCAAACAGCCCCCACGTACCAAAGTTGGCGTAGCCGTACATAAAGGCCGCCGAACCCATCGTGCCCGGCACGTGCTTTGCGGCCATTTCAGGATAGGCAAGCTTGTACACTGCTTCGGAGTAATCCACGTACGGCAGGCCGAGTACAACTGCCATTGGCCGCACCGCACTTCCGTGAGCGTAGGGCAGGTCCGCCGGGATGTGGGTGAACCATGCTGCAACGGTCCACCCCGGTGTCAGCAATACACGCTGAGCAACGCCGAGCAACGCATCCAGGACGAAGCCGTGCTCCTGCACGCCCCGGTCCTCGGGCACGACGGCTTGTGCCTCCACACCGGCAGGTTCCGTACGCAGCTTTTGCGGATTGGCGGCAGTTGACAGGAAGATCGTCAACAGCAGGAAAATGGCTGTCAACCCCGTAAAGCGCACCCACTGCCGGGCGAGCAGGAAAGCGATCCACAGCGGCACAAAGAGGGTGATCACGAAGCTCTTGGCAAGCAGTGACATGGCATAGATAGCGGCGGTAGCGGCCAACCACCAGAAGAGCTTCCGGTTGCGCGTCCACGCCAATAGCAATGCCACGGGCACCAAAGCCTTCAACATCAGGTGCGAGGCATAGTCCAGCACCAGGGGCAGGTTCTCGCCGGCTGACCGGCGTATCTCCAGGATCTTCAGGTCATCCGCCTCATGCAATGCCTGCCAGAGCGGTACACCGCCAGCACTGGCCCAATGTGCAGCCATCAATAGTACCTGTGCGATGAGCACGCCTTGGATGAACAACCGCACCGGGGCGTGCTTGGTTGCGGCGTTCAAGCGCCATGGCACAATGCGGTCCAGCGCAACATAGGCCGCAACCAGCACACCGAAGTACACCACCACCTGCGGGATGTAGGCTGCGCCGGTGCGTTCGACCAGCCCTATCATCAGCAGCAACCCGATCGCCAGGTGCATGGCAATGATCCCGTGCCGGCTGAACAGTGCCTGTTTCATAGGTGCCTCAATGAGCGTTCATACCGCCTTGCATGGAACCACACCAAGGCCGTATACCCACCATAGGCCAGCACCTCGGTGGCACTGAGCAGCGCCATGAAGCGCACTGCCGGCAAGTGCCTGAAGAGCGGCAACAACGCCAGCAACAAGGCAAAGAACACCGGAAAGAGCATGGCCGCCTTCACCTTGCCCATGGCGATCAGTTGAGAGCCCAGCGGACTGCCCACCAATTGGGCCGCATAGCCCCAGATGAGGACGCCCGCGATGTGGCCGGCGTACCGCCATTGCTCGCCCAATATGGTGGCAAACAGCGGCTCGCCGAACAAAGTGACCACCAAGGCGATCAGGACCGCAAGCCCTGTCAGTGCCCAAGTGGTCTTCTTCAGGTCGGCATGAATGGGCAAGCGCTCGCGTACCCGGGAAGCCGTGCGTTCGAACAGCACCTGGCCCAAGGCCACGCTCACCATGCTGATCGGCACGAGCAGGTATTGCCTTGCAAAATTGTGCTCCCCCACCACCTGCACGTCGAAGAAGGCCACCATGTAGATCACGGCCATGCCCGAAGCCACCGCGTTCAGCAAGGCGGGCCATGCGTTGTGCAACGGCCAGTCCTTGTATGTCCGCAAAGCCGCCTTGATCGCAGCGGGATCCCAGGCCTTGTCCAGTGGGAACCTCCGCCATACCGCCCAACAGGTGGCCGCCGTGTAGATCAACCAACCCCAAACATACCCCGTGACCAGTCCGTTCCGCCATGCCAACCACCCCAGCAACAGCGTAAACCCCGTTACGGCAACGGATTGCAGCACCTTCTGCCGGGCGATCACCGGAAAGGCGCGGTTCCTGAGCAGCCATTGCAACAACACGAGCTGAACGCCGCCGAGGAAGGTCAATGCCACCAAAGGCCCGGTCAATAGATGCAGGTCCGGCAACGTGGCCACTAGTTCCAATTGCTTGCTGAAGCCGGTCAGTATGGCCGCGGCCAGCACCGTGGAGCCGGCCACCAGCAAGATCGCTCCTTTCGCCAGTGCGCCGGCCTGTGCTTTTTCCTTGGGGAGCACAATGGCCTGGTCATAACGCCCGGCGGCAACCACGTTCAGGATGTTGAACACGGCCAGGAGCGTACCGAAGGTGGCAAACTGTTCCGCGTTGTACAGCCGCGCGATCACAGGGGCCAGCAGGAAGGGGATGGCCTGGGCCAGTACCGTTCCACTGAACAGGGTGGCCACGGACCTAAGAAAACCGGACTCACCCCTGCCCTGCGCCGATGCTTGGCTCCCGTTCATGCCGGTAAGTTCTGCTCCGTGGGCCTGTGCAAGGCCACACGCCCCAGGAAGGCCAAAGTTTCCGTATTGTGCCGTGTGCCATCCGGCCCGTAAGGCAGCACCACCGCATCACCCTGGCGCCACCACAGCCGTTCGCGCACCTCCTCGTTCTCGCAGATGATGCCCGAGGCAAAGAAGGCTGCGACCTGGCTGAAGAGGCCGCCGGCGCGGGCGCGCACAAAGCCCGGTACCGCACGGCGGTCAAGGTCATCGCCAAGGAAGGTGATCACCACGGGCAGCGGGCTTACCAGGATGGTGAAAAGGGCGGCCACGGAGCCGAAATGCACGTGCACCACATCCGGGCGCCGTTCGCGCAGCAGCTTCCTCAAGCGCCGCCGCGACGCCAGCAAGCCTCCTACAGAGGTCCGGCTTTCGAGGTGGAAGAGGGCCACTTCGCATCCGGCACGGGAAAAGGCCGCAGCCTGTGCTTTGGACGCCCGGTAGGTACCACCGGCTTCCAGGTCCGGGATCACCGCCACTAGTCCGAGGTGGTTCTGTGTCCGTGTTCCCAGCCGCAGCAGCTCGCTGCGCACATACCGCACATCCTGCCAGGTGAACCAGCCCAGGAAGCACATGGCCAGCACAGTGACCACGCCCATGGTATACCACGGCGTGGGCACCATCAGGTGAAACGCGCTGCCCACCAACAGCACGCCGAAGGCTTTAACCAGGTTCACCCCGTTGCGCGGCGTGTGGAAGTAGGCATCCAGCACACTGCGCATGCCATTGAAAAAGGCGAAAGGCAACGCACCGATGAAGATGATGCGCGCCATAGGCAGATATGCCTCCCCGGTGGGGCCCAGGTAAAGCCTCAGCAACGGCTTGGAGAGCAGCTCGAAACCTGCGACCAGTGCTATCGATGCCGCCAGTACCAGCCAGGTCATGCGCCCGATGCTGCGCTCCAGGCCCGCGTGATCCCCGGCGGCAAGCCGACCGGCTGCGGCTGGCAGCAACAGCAGGGCCACCGGCGAGAAAGCGGCTGCGGCCAAGTTGAGCAAGGTGGCCCCGAAACCTACCTCGCCGCTCACATCCAACCCATGGGTGCGCAGCGCCACGTAGCCCGGCACGGTGAGCAGGGCGCCCAAGGCAATATCGCCCGGCACACGGGGCAGGCCATAGCGCAGCAGCTCACTGCGCTCGCTGCGCATCTTTTCCTTCGCGCGCACCAGTAGCGATGGCAGGATCCCCAGCAAGGGCACCGCCGCCCACGCAATGCCCGTGGCCCACAGCACGGCCACCATGTCGTCCCAGAGCAGGAACGCACCGCAGGGCGCCACGGCCAGCACCATCAGTTGAATGATGTTGGCCGCCGTGGTGGCCGGTTTTCCCCGCAAGTAGCCGTAGGCCACGCCGTGCAGCGCGATGCCCACGGTCATCAGCGCCAAGGGCGGGACCATGGGCGCACTTTCATGCGAGCCGAAGATCGCCCAGGCCAAGGGCCGTGCCAACAGCACGGACACCCCCATGGCCAAGGCGCTCAACGGCAGTACCCAGGCCAAAGCCCCGCGCAGGTAACCGCGCTTGCGCGCGGGTTCACCGCTCATGGCCACGAACCGCGTAAGGCCCACCATGGCGCCCATCAAGATCAGCGGAAAGGCAAAGGATACCGTGCGGCGCACGATCACATAAATGTCCAGGTCCTGTTTGCCCGCTTGGGCCGCCAGGCGGTACGTGAGCACCATGCCCAACATGGACAACCCCTCGGTGAGGGTGGTCAGCAGGCTGTCCCGGCCTTGGGGTGAACGCAGGAACCCGATGATCTTGCCGGCCATGAGGCGCGAAAGTAGCCCGCGCCAGCGCTTGGCCACGGCTTTATCCGGGGCAACGACCGCTTATCCCAACGGCGGGTGCACAGCCGGGGGGGCGGGCCTATCTTGCGCCACAGTTCAAGCGATCATGGAATTCTTTCAGTGGCATTGGTGGGCAGGGGCGGCATTACTGCTGATGATCCTGGAGATCTTCGTCCCCGGCTTCTTTCTCTTTTGCCTCGGCGTGGGGTGCATCGCCGCAAGTATCACTGCGGGCCTCGGCTTCGGGCCCGCAGCCCAGCTGCTGCTCTTCTCGGCATTCTCCCTCACGGCCTTCTTCACCGTGCGCCCGGTGCTGATGAAGCGCTTCTGGAAGTACGACCACCTGGCCACCAATGCCGATGCCCTGCCCGGGCAGCACGGCCGCGTAAGCCAGGATTTCGACCCCGGCCTGCGCCTGGGCCGGGTGCAGGTGGGCGGCGACGACTGGCGCGCCGAGTGCATCACCGACGCACCGCTGCGCACCGGCGACCTCATCGAAGTGGTCCGCGTGGACAGCAACACCTTGATCGTAAAACCCCTAACCACCCGTTAAGCCATGAGCCCAGGCACCATCATCCTTCTCCTCATCGCCTTCTTTGTCGTCTTCATCATCGCCAAGGGCGTGCGCATCGTCCAGCAGAGCGAGGCCATGATCATCGAGCGCTTCGGCAAATACCGCGAAACGCTCACCGCCGGCTTCAACATCATCATCCCGGTGTTCGACAGGCCCCGCGAGATCATCTTCCGCTATTCGCGCGAACTGCCCGACGGCAACAAATTTGTGCAGTTCGTAAAGAAAGAACGCCTGGACCTGCGCGAAACCGTATACGACTTCCCCAAGCAGAACGTGATCACCAAGGACAACGTGATGACCGAGATCAACGCGCTGCTCTATTTCCAGATCATGGACCCCGTGAAGGCCATCTACGAGATCGAGAACCTGCCCATGGCCATAGAAAAGCTCACCCAGACCACGCTGCGCAACGTGATCGGCGAACTGGACCTGGACGAGTGCCTCACCAGCCGCGATACCATCAACCACAAGCTGCGCACCATCCTGGACGAGGCCAGCAACAAGTGGGGCGTGAAGGTGAACCGGGTGGAATTGCAGGACATCAACCCGCCGCGCGACATCCGTGAGGCCATGGAAAAGCAGATGCGTGCCGAGCGCGACCGCCGCGCCCAGATCATCGATGCCGAAGGCAGCAAGCGTGCGGTGATCCTCCAGGCAGAAGCCGTGCAACAAAAGCAGATCAACGAAGCCGAAGGCCAGAAACAGGCCCAGGTGCTGGAAGCTGAAGGCGATGCCCAAGCCCGCATCCGCCGGGCCCAGGGCGAAGCCGAGGCCATCCGCTTGGTCACCGAGGCCATCAAGGGTGCCAACGCCGATCCCACCAACTACCTCATCGCCATGCGCTACTTGGAGGCCTTGCAGGAAATGACCACCGGCAAGGACAACAAGGTGATCTACATGCCCTATGAGGCCACCGGCGTGCTCAGCAGCCTCGGCGGGATCAAAGACATGCTCGAGGGCACCAAGAAGCTGGGCTGAGCAGCCCGTCTTCAACCAACAAGGGCCGCCCGGAATGGCGGCCCTTGTTGTTGTGTGCACCGCCTTGCCGCTTGTTCCCACCATCGCCTCCGGCCCGTGCTCGGCTTCAGGAGCATGCAGGCCGGCAGCGTTGAGCCGCCAGCCATGGACCGATCCCTTGCGGCATCGTTCACCGCATCGCACCTCACCACTTGAAATGATTACCTTCGGTACCGATGGCACGTTCCTACGATACCCTCTCCCAAGCGGTGAACGACTTGCTTGCCCGCGGCTACACCGATGAGCTGACCCTGCACCACGAATGCGTGATCTGCAACAGCAACAACACCTCCCTGCATCCCGACGAGTTTGCGATCGATGAATTCCACCGCTTTGAGGGTGAATCCAATCCGAGCGATGAGAGCATTGTGTATGCCATCAGCTCCGACAAGCACCACGTGAAGGGGATCCTGGTGAACGCTTTCGGCCCCAAGGCATCCAGCCTCAACCAAGCCATGGTGGCCAAATTGGCCACACACCCCTGACCCAGGCTTACCGGGCCACCAGGTCGAAGCGGAGCTCCACCAGGTCGTCGATCATCTTGTCGCCCAACGCATCGAAAATGCTGCCCGAACGGTATTCAATGCCGTAATGGGTACGATCGAAGACCGCCGTGCCGACCGCGCGTACCGAACGATCCTCCTGCCAGGCCCGCAATCCGAACGTGATCGGCTTGGCAATGCCTTTGATGGTGAGATCACCGGTCACCGTGTAATTGGGCTGGCCTGCCGCAGCCCCCGCGATCTTCTCCACCCGGGTGGTTTTGAACGTGGCCGTTTTGTAGCGGGCCGTGCCGAAAAAATCATCCGATCGCAAATGGCGCTCCAACCGCGCTGCGCTCTCCCCATCCATGTCCAGGTCCTTGATGCTGCCCATGTCGATGGTCACCTCCGCTGCCGCCAGCCCGTCCGCCCCCCAACGCACACTGCCTTCCTGCACCTGGATGCTGCCGTGGTGCTGGCCCGTTACCTTCTTGCCCACCCAGGTGAGCTTGGTGGCACCGGGATCCACGCGGTGGTTGCCTTGTGCAACCACCCCGATGGCAACTCCTGAAAGGAGCGTAATGCAGATCGTTCTGATCATCGTCGATGGGGAAATTGGCAACGCGTGCCTTGCTCGTTCAGCCGCGCAATTTGTCCAAAGCCTGGTTCAGCGCCTTTGCTTCCGCAGGTGACAACTTCCGTGCCACCTCGGCGATCATCCGGTCGGTTTCCTGGTCCATGGAGTTGATCAGCTCGCTGCCTTTGGGGCTGATCCGCAGGTATACCACGCGCCGGTCCTCCTCGCATCGCTCGCGCAGCACCAGTCCTTTGGCGATCAGCTTATCGGTAAGCCGCGTGGTATTGGGAGACCGGTCCAACATGCGCTCCAACACGCTGCCCATGTTCATCTTCCGCCCATTGGCACCGCGCAGGATCCGCAGGATGTTGTACTGCTGCGGGCTCAGCCCCGACGGACGCAGCCGCTCCTGGTCCATGTGCCGCAACCAGTTGCTGGTGAACAACAGGTTCAGGAACAGCTTTTGGTGCTCGTTCTTGAATTCCATGTTGAGCTCACGATCGATGCTTACCATGCCGCAAAGGTAACCGAGATCATTTTACATGTAATTATTTTCCATTGTGCTTCCACCTCGTCTTTACTTTGGCACCTCCATTCTCCACCATGCGCTATTTGATCATTCCGGGCATTGTGTTGCTGTTCTCCGCATGGGGCTGTACTCCTTCCCCTCCACAACAAGCCCGGCCCGCCGATACGCCGCCCGCAGTACCGCGTGCTGCAGGATCCGATTCGCTGCTGGCCACCATGGGGCCCTTGCAAGGGAAAGTGGTGGCCGTGTTCTACGGGGACCAAACCACCTGGGACCTGCTTGGCGCCGGAGCGCGCGTACTGGCCGTTGTGGACAACACCGGGCAGGCCGCGTCCATGGAGGCCCGCAAACAGAAGGAAGGATACGGGGACGACCGGTTGATCATCCGCCGGGTGGCACCGGGCGCCGTGGGCCTGTTGCCCAATGAAGCGGACATGGCCTTGATCACCCGCGAATTCTCCACCTTGGGCAACCGGCCCGAATGGTTCCGCCAGCTGATGGCCGGCACCAAGGCGCCGCACCTGTTCTACTTGGTCAATTACTTCCCAACCCCCACTCCATCCGGGCCGCCCATGGCCCAACGCATGGACTTCAACCGGGTGGCGGATGAGGTCACGCAATTCGGCTTCGGCGACGTGGGCATCTACTACAAAAAGCTGCCGGACCGCTTCATCCTCTTCGGTGCGGTCCCTGCTGCCATGCCAGCACCCGGGGAATAAAAGGCCAGCTCCATTGCAAGCGGCACCGCTCCATGGGCAGCCGCCGGCTTATTGAACCGCCCCAAAAAGAGAGGGACCGCCTCCGGTGAAGCGGTCCCTTTCCTTTCCAGGCCGATAAGGCTAGCGCCAGAAGGTCACCTTGAATTCCACCCGGCGGTTCTTGGCACGGCCGGCTGCGGTGGCATTGTCCTCCACCGGCATGGTTTCGCCATGGCCGAAGCTCTTCATGCGGTCGCCACTGATGCCCTTGCCCTCGAGGTAGGTGCGCACGGCGGCCGCTCGGTCTTCGCTGAGCTTCATATTCTTGGCATCATCGCCTTGGCTGTCGGTGTGCCCGTGGATCTCCAGGTCGTACGTGGGGTTTTCCTTCATCACGTCCACAACTTGGTTGAGGATGCCGTAGCTGGAGGTCTTGATGATGCTTTTGCCCGATTCGAACTGGATGCCGGTGAGGGCTTTCTCGAAGAGCTTGCGTGCCTTCTCTGAAACCTCAGGGCAGCCATTGTTGGCACTGGAACCCTTTACCTTGGGGCAACGGTCGAGGTTGTCGGGAATGCCATCGCCATCGGAATCGGGGCAGCCGTTGAAGTTGGCGGGGCCGGCCACGTCCGGGCAGGCGTCCATGTTGTCGGCGATGCCGTCCCCGTCACGATCGGGGCATCCTTCCAAGCTCGCCAGGCCGGCCAGGTCGGGGCAACGATCGATCTTGTCCGGAACGCCGTCCTTGTCACGGTCTTCTTCAGGGTGAAGCTTCACTGAAATACCATCCAGGTAATAATAGGCCCGCTTGCTGTCCGGTCCTTCGATCACCTTTTCACTTTCGAAGCCGCCGTTGCTGAAGGCGCCGATGATCAGGAACTTCTCCGTGCCGTCCGCGGTGAACGTGCCGGCAACTTCCGTCCAATCCTGCTTGTTGTTCACTTTCTTGGCCGTGGACACCTGCGGCTTCTCTTGCAGGAACTGGTTGTTGCGGTAGGCCAGCTGCACCGGCGAGAGATAAGCACCGATGCCGCTCACGGCCCGGTCGCTGCCATTGGCCAGTTTCACCCGGAAGGAGACATCGTATTTCTGGCCTGCCGTCAAGGGGCTGGCCAAGGCCGTCTGCACATACTCGGAATATCCTTGGTACGCGGGCTCGAAGGGGCTTTCACGGCCGTCCAGGAAACGCTTCCAGTTTTTGCGCTCGGCTTCCTTGAAGGCCACGAAGCCGGCATAGTGCTCGCCTTCGAAGGCCGCAGTGCCGGTGCCCAGCTCATTGTCCGGAATGCCCACCGTGTTGTGGCGCGCTCCTTTGTCGAACACATCGGCGCTTCCGGTGTTGGGGTTGGACCATCCTGTGGCGCGGTCCAGCTGTTTCCAGGTGGTGACGGGTCGGGAAAGTTCTTCAAATCCGCCGTTCTTGATCAGGTTCTCACCTGTTCCTTGGGCGAATGCGCTGATCGAAACCAGCACACCGGCCATTAGGCTTGTGTATTTGAGCTGCATGTTGATCGAGGGGTTGGTTGAGGGTGATGGTTGGTATTGTTGAATTGGGGGGATCGCCTTGTGCCGTGTTGATCCGGATGAAATATAACTCCGGTTCAGTCGGCCAGTTCCCCGGCAGGCACTTCCCGCATGGAAATGTTGTCCAAGTAATAGTAGGCGAACTGGTTGTCGGGCCCTTCAATGATCCGCTTGGTTTCAAAGATGGCCGTAGGGAAGGTGCCGATCACCAGGTAACGTTCATTGCCGTCGGCCTTGAACCGGCCTTTCACCTCCACCCATTTGCCGCGTTCTTCCAGCACCTGCTCGGCCACTACCTGCGGGCGTTCGCTCAGGAAGCTGCGGTTCGGGTAGCGGAGCTTCAAGGGAGTGGCCAGTGCCCCGATGCCGGACATGGCCCTGTCGCTGTTGGCGGCCAAGGCCACCTGGAAGCTGATCTCGTACACATGGCCTTCCTTGAGGGTGATGGGCAGCTCGGTGATCGGATACTCCGAATAGGCGTTCCATCCGGGGAGGAATGGATCCTCGGGCCCGCCGGAGAAATTGTTGCGCTGATCATCCTTCCAGGCCACAAAGCCCGCGTAGCGTTCCCCTTCAGCAGGCTCCATGGTGCCGTAGAAATTCGCGGGGATGCCCACGGTCTTTGCCGTAGCCCCCTTGTCAAAGAGCTCGGCCATGCCTATGGTGACATTCTCCCAGCCATCTGCCCGGCTTAGTTGGTCAAAGGTGTTGGGCACTTTGTCCAGGTCCTCAAAGCCGCCGTTGAGCACAAAGTTGCCTGCATTGGTGGTTTGGGCCCAACCGGCCGGACTTGCCAACAGGCCGATCGCCATGGCCAGGATCGCGGCCATACGGCCCGGTGCACTACTGTTTTTCCGCATGCTCAGTTCATTGATCGGGTGGATGGCTTTGCCAAGATCGTGCCTGCGGTCCATGCATCGGGCAGCAGGGCTTGCGTGCAAAGTAAGCCTCGCGCCATGATCATTGATCCCGCGCTCCTGCCAAATGCGTGCCGATCTCTTCCCGTGACGATCCGGCCCACGGTGCCCATGACATGAACAGGCATAAAAAAAGCCCCGGCCGCACGGGCCGGGGCAGTGAGCGGGAAACGGGATTCGAACCCGCGACCCTCAGCTTGGGAAGCTGATGCTCTACCAACTGAGCTACTCCCGCTGAACGGGTGCGAATGTAGCACCCCATCACCACATCGGAAAAAGCGGGGCGGCCGCAACCGCCTTGCGGGATCGCGGGCCCGTTGCTCCGCATTTCCACGCTGCCCCGGTGCCTTTGGCGGTGTACTTTGCAGGCAGGTGGGCCCCGCTTCGCACAAGCGCCTATATTTGCCGCCCCATTGCGGGCTACGGGGTGTAGCTCAGCCCGGTTAGAGTGCTACGTTCGGGACGTAGAGGCCGGTGGTTCGAATCCACTCACCCCGACAGTGGAAAGCCCTTGCAACGCAGTTGCAGGGGCTTTTTCGTGGAAAGCGAAGCCCAGCAGAGCTGGAGCGCGCGCGTTCCACGGAAGTGCCCGCGAACAAAGGGAGCCGGGGGTTGCACTTGGTGCCCCCCAATTGGGAAAGCCCGTCCCCGGGCAATCCACTCACCCCGTCAGTGCAAAGCCCTTGCGACAACGACGCAGGGGCATTTTCGTGGCAGCGAGCCGGGGTTTTCACGGGGTTCCCTCCCACCCTGGACAGCGCCGTTGAGCGAAGCTGAAGCGCGGGCAAACCACCACGAACGTTGGCACGCAACACCAAGCGCAGCTTGCGCCGACGCGTGCCCATGAAAGGTCTGTGGGCAATGTACACCGGAAGCCCCTGTTGTTCAGGCCCGTTCAGGTTCCGGTCCGTACTTGGCCAGTAGCCACCGTTCCATGGCCCATGGACTCCATTCCCCGGTTCGGCCAAACTCTGAGGCATCGCAAGTGGGGGGTTTACCGTCTTAGGAATGAACACCATGTCACGCTCCTTCAAAATAGCACTCATTCTCAAGAGCCGCAGCAGCCTGACCGTGTACTCCGATCCGGCACGCATGAGCGACACCGAGCTGGATGAACACGTGCGCAGCATGATGCGGCGCATGCGAAAGGATGAAAGCGACGTGATCGCCCGGATGATCTTGCGCAGGCCCACCTTCAGCCTGAACTGAGCTGCAGGAAGTGCACCACGTTGGGTCCCGGTCCTATATTCGCCGCATCAAACCCTTGCAGGCCATGTCGGATCACGAGCATGAAGGTCATTTCCCCGAACAAGCGGAAGAGAACGAGATCGGCGGCCCCGTGCTGCTGGCCGTGATGATCTTCGGCATGGTGGTGCTGATCCTTTGGGCCAGCTGCTGAGCCTCCGGTGAGGGCATGCGGCGGCCGTCAGGCCAAGGCATCGCCCGCGCGCTCCAGGTATTCATCGCGCCGCACCAGCGCATACCAGTTCTCGCTGAGCTCCAAGTAGCCGTGCTCGAAACAGAACACGTACACGTTGCCCACCTTGGTGCGGTATATGTTGGTGTGGTACATGAAATTGTACCCGCGTTCCACCAGTTTGTCCCGGTGCACCTTGGCTTTGCCACCGGGGTTGAGCTCGCTGAGGATGCGCCGGTTCCGTTTCAGGGTGTTCACCACGTTGCGCACGTAATTGATGGGTGCGTTGTTGGAGCGGTAGTGGAACAGATTGCGGCACGCATCTGAACAGAACTTCTTGTCCGTACGGCCATGGAGCGGTTCCCCGCACTCTAGGCATACCTTCTTTTCGGGGGTGCGTTCGGCAAGCATGAAGCCGAATGTACACGTTGTCCCTGATACCGCCCTAAAACGAACGCCCCCTCCTGGTTCCAGGAGGGGGCGTGAAGATCACTATCGGCCAACGGCCTACTCGGCGGCGCTTTCCTCCTGCTTGGGGGCGGGAGCGGCTTTTTTCAGTTCGGCGTGCTTGGCAAAACGCTTCTTGAACTTGTCCACGCGGCCTGCCGTGTCCACCAGCATCGATTTGCCGGTGTAGTACGGGTGCGAGGTGCTGCTGATATCCAGCTTCACCAAGGGGTACTCATTGCCGTCCTCCCACTTCAGCTTGTCCTTGGTGGCGGCACAGCTCCGGCCAAGGAACATGCTCTCGTTGCTCATGTCCTTGAAGATAACGATGCGGTAGTTCTCGGGGTGGATGCCTTTTTTCATCTCGGGAGGTGTTTTGCAGGTTCACCGGGCCCATGCCTGGCGAATGAGGGCGCAAATGTAAGGAAAAACACATTCCGCCATACACTCGGAGATACTTGCCACGCAATGATCCGGGGCATTGCCCCGTAATAGCCCGGTCATCCCATCTTTGCCCACCGTGAAATCCCCCGTTCTCCCCTTCGCCGTGCTGGGCGTATTGGCCATGGCCCTCTTTGGATGCCGCAAGGACCAATTGTTCACCGATTCGCCCGGCGCCACGCTGGAACTCTCGCGGGATTCCATCCTGTTCGACACGGTGTTCACCACCGTGGGCACCGTTACCCGGCGCTTCACTGCACGCAACCCCAACAGCGAAGGCGTGCGGGTGGACATCCTGCTGGAGGGTGGCACCCCCTCTCCCTTCCGGATCAATGTGGACGGCAGTGCCGGCCTGAGCTTCAGCCAGGTGGAGATCCCGGCCGGGGACAGCATCTACGTGTTCGTTGAAGCCACTTTGGGGCCTGGAGGAGTGAACACGCCGTTCGTGATCGAAGACCGGATCCTGTTCAGCACCAATGGCAACGAACAACGGGTGGTGCTCAATGCCTGGGGGCAGGATGCACACTTCTTCCGCCCCGACAACGTGGTGCAGGGCTTCCCCCCCTTCAGCTACATCGCCGGTGGATACGACAGCTTGGGCAACCAGATCTGCGAGGATGTCCATTGGGCCAACGACAAACCCTATGTGATCTTCGGTTATGCCGTGGTGGACAGCTGCTGCTCGTTGACCATCGATCCCGGCGTACGCGTATACTTCCACGGGGGCGGAGGCCTTTGGGTGTACCAAGGCGGCAACATCGTGGCCAATGGCACGGCCGAGGAGAAGATCACCTTTCAAGGCGACCGCCTGGAGGCCATGTATGCGGACCTGCCCGGACAGTGGGACCGCATCTGGATCAACGAGGGACCGGCAGACCATGAGTTCAACCATGTGGAGATCAAGAACGCCCTGATCGGCCTGCAGCCCCAAAGCTGGATCGGCACCCCAGGACAACCCACCAGTACCAACCGTCTGCTGCTGAACAACGTGAGCATCCGCAACTGCTCGGCGGCGGGGATCCTATCGGAGAACTTCCGCATCCAAAGCACCAACCTGCTGGTGGCCAACTGCGGGCAATATTGCGTGGCCCTCACCGGTGGGGGTGAATACAAGTTCAACCACAGCACGGTGGCCAACTACTGGGGCTATGATGTGCGGCAGGAGCCCGCCTTCATCCTCACCAACACCTTCACCGATATCACCGGTGCCGTGCAGGTGCGCCAGGTGGAGCCCAGTACCTTCACCAACGGCATCATCGACGGCAACAATGCCAACGAATTTGAACTGGCCTTTGACAACCAGCTACCGCCGGATTTCCTCTTCAAGAACTTCCTTTTCCGCACCAACAGCTCCACCTCGGACGCAACTCACTTCGAACAAGCCACCGTGTACCGCAACCAGAGCCCCGGGTTCAAGGATGCCAGCGGCGGCAACTTCCACCTCAACGAAAATGCCTTTGTGCGCAACAAGGGTTTTGATCCCTTTGGTGCCGACCTCGAAGCCACGTACGACTTGGACGGGGTGCTGCGGCCCAGTGCCCAGTCCGACTTGGGTTGCTACACCTTTGTGCCCTGACCCAGGCCGAGCAGGAACTCCATGGTGTCCACTCCGTCGGCGTAGTCCCCGGGCCCCGGGCATTGGGCGGCCCCGAAGGGCACCTGGCCGTGGCCAATGATGCATTGCAGGCCGTCGGCCTCACTTAGGAGCCGCTGCTCCACCTCGGCCCGATCATCATACCGCTCGTAGAACAGCGCGGCAACCGGGCTGTGCAGCGACCTTTCTTCCTTCAGTACCAGGAAGCCGTTCTCCACCAACGGTGCCCGGTCCATGAGCCATACCGCCCGGTTGTAGTCGTAGTTGTTGGCGTACTTGTGGTGCCGGATAATGTCTTGCCAGGGAAAGAAGGCCGCGAACAGGCGGTCCAGATCGAAATCGCGGGGAACAAACACCTTGCCCACGCTGCGGCAGCCCAGGCCGAAATAGTTGAACACATCGCCGGCCAAAGCCGCGAGCTCCTCCGCGGTTTCCGTACCGTCCAGCACGGCTACACTGGTGCGGCCTTTGCGAATGATGTGGGGAAGGTGGCCGAAGTAGTGCTTGAAATACCTCGCCGTATTGGTGCTGCCCGTGGCGATGACGGCATCCACTTGCGCCATGCGGCCCGTGGTGAACTCCACCCGGGCAGACAGTTCCGGGGCGAACCGGCCCAGCAGCTCCACCAAGGCCGGGGTCAGGCCGGCATCGTCGGCGGCCACCTTCACCAAGGCCCGGTGGCCGCAGAGCAAGGTGCACATCAGGTCGTGAAAGCCCACGAAAGGAATGTTGCCCGCCAGGATCAGGCCCACGGTGCATGTGCCGCCGTGGCCTTGAAGTGCGGGATAGGCCTTCAGCCAGTTGGCCAAAGCCGGCTTCTCCAGCATGGCGGCCAAGCCTTTGGCGGCAAGGCGTACCTGCTCGCCGGTGAACCAACCGTTCCTCGCTTGGGCCTTGTTCAGGGCCGCCTCAAACGTTTGGTACTCCCCTTGGGTGAGGCCAATGGCATGGCCGGGCCACGGCTTTCCACCGGCAAAAGCCGCCAAAGACAGGCCCAGCTGCACAAAGGGTGCGGCATCCCCGGCCGGACGGGATCTTTGGGCTTCGGTCATGTCCATGCGCACGGGCTGGCTATTTTTGCGGCACCTGCTTCACCGGCCGCTTGCTGTGCGGCGGGCCGGGGTGGCGCAAATTTACCGTTGTTACCATGGCTATCATCATCACCGAGGAATGCATCAACTGCGGGGCGTGCGAACCGGAATGCCCCAACAATGCCATCTATGAAGGCGGCGCGGAATGGCGCCTGAGCGACGGCACCAGCCTGCACGGCAACCAGACCACGCCCATGGGCAACACCTACGATGCCGATGCGGCACAGGCACCGGTGGCCATGGACATCTACTACATCGTGCCGGACAAGTGCACCGAATGCACGGGGTTCCATGATGAACCGCAGTGCGCCGCAGTTTGCCCGGTGGATTGCTGCGTGGACGACCCCGACCACCGGGAAACCAAGGAGGAGCTGCTGGCCAAGAAGGAGTTCATGCACCTGTAGCATACCGCGCTTTCAACAAGAGGCACGGTAAACTTTCGCCGCAGGCTGCCCTGTGGCAGCCCATTGCCGGTGCACCTTGCCGGCCATGGCAAATGCCAAGCTCACCATCGGCCGTTCGGAGTACATCGCCTTGCCCAAGCTGGGCGTGCAGCGCGTGGAAGCGAAAATGGACACCGGCGCCTACCGCAGTGCGCTCCACTACCAAAAGATCGCCGTGCGCACGCTGGAGGAACAGGAAGAACTGGTGGTCACGTTCGCCATGGGGCGCAAACGCACCAAAGTGATCTTCAAACGCTTCAGCAGGGTAACGGTAAAAAGCAGCACCGGGCAACGCACGGAACGCTTTTTGATCACCACGCCCGTGCAGTTGAACGGGCACACGGTACGCACCCAGTTCACCCTTTTCGACCGCAGTGACATGAAGTACCAGGTGCTGCTGGGGCGCAAATTCCTGCGCGGCCGGTTCCTGGTGGACGTGGCCCGCAAGCGGGTGCTGGCCCAAGAACGGCGCTAGGCCCGGCATGGTGGCGCCCCCCGGCCGCAATTGCCCATGGCATTCGACGAGGGTGATCCGCCCGGGCACGGATCGGGACCTGTTTGCGGAAAGGGCCCTGCTGCCAGCCGCGCTTCCATCGCTGCTTACCGCCATTGCCCACCTATTGGACCTCCACCTCCGGGCCGGTCCGTGAAAGCCAAGTGCGTAGCCAGGGCAAACGCATCCAACTTCGGGCTGACCACAATTCCAGCTTGGCTCAATGATGTCTTGGCCCGAAGTTGCATGAGCGTGCCGGAGCGGCTTTGTACCGGGCCGATCCCGCTCGGTACAAAGCCCAATGCCGTGCCTTCAGCACGGCACATTTCAGTCCATGGCGGTGCCACGGGCTGAAATGTGCGGTGATGCGACAGAGGGCTGTAAGCCCGAAACATCATGAGCCTTTACCTTCATTGCACCGGTCCATCTGGCCTATGTGCGTGGCCTTCAGCCCCGCTCGAACCCGTGCTGCAAGCCCATGGCGGTGCCACGGGCGTGCATGTTGCGGGCCTTTGGCCCTTTGGAGCGGTGCCCGAGGAGCAGCCACACCAGGCAGCTCTTCGGTATTGCCATGCAGCGCAAAGTGCGAAGACCGGTCCAACGATCATCAATATGCCCCAAGTGCTCTCAATGGCCCCGTGGGGAAGAATTATTCGATGCGTATGCCCTCAGTGCACAGCAGGCCAATGCCAGGGCCATCGCCTCTTATTCGTATGGCCAAAACAGGGAATGTTGTGCGACCCGGTCAGGGTCGAACGTCCACTGATCAGGAGAATGCTACGATGTTTGACCCCGCCGGGGTCAATTCAAGAGATGCCATTTCATGACCCCGAAGTGGGTCACACAGCGTAGACCCCGCATTCCGCGCGGCGATCGACCCTGAAAGGGTCGCACAACAAGGGCACATCATCATGGATGATAATTGGCGATAGCCCTGAGGCCAATGCCCGGAAATTCATGGTAAGGACTACCTTGGCTCATTCCAGCTACCCGTAGATCATGTCAAGCAGCGGAAACAACCTGCAACCGGAACTCTTCGGCCCGCAATTCGTGGGTTCATTGGACACGCCCATCGGCAAACTATGGGTGGAGTCCGACGGAGAGCGCATCACCCGATGCTCCTTTGCAAATCCAGGCAGGGGAAGGCATGCCCGCCCTCCGAAGGTGCTCAGCGAAGCCATCATCCAACTGAAGGCGTACTTCTCCGGCCGGCGCACCAAGTTCGACCTGCCGCTCTATCTGGTGGGATCGCCCTACCGGCTGAAGGTGTGGGCCAAGCTGGGTAAAGTACCCCACGGTGGTTCGATCAGCTACGCCCAATTGGCCATGAGCGCGGGAGGAGCCGCCCGTTCAGCGGGCGCTGCCTGTGCCGTGAATCCGTTGCTGATCCTCGTGCCGTGCCATCGGGCGTTGGGCTCCAGCGGGCTGCTCACCGGCTACGCCGGGGGCATCTGGCGCAAGAAATGGCTGCTGGAACATGAAGGCGCCTTGGCCAAGGAGTTGCTATAGCCTGTTGGAGGGCCGATCCCCGAACGCATTCAGGCCTGGCGCAAGCAGGTGATGTTCCGCCCATTGAAGGACCAAGGCATCCATGGATGACACGATCGCTTTACGCGTGATACAGAGGTCATCAGCAAGACCAACTGCACCCGTTTGACCAGGCCTGCCGAGATCCCCTTGTGCAACAGGGGGCATGCCCCCTACCTCTGGCCGGGCAGCGCGGGCTACCCCAGCTCCCAAGGCTTGCCGGTGCGGTACACAGTGCCTTTGAACAGGGCCACCAGTGTTCCTTTCTGGTTGGTCACCTCCACGTGGTACACCCCCAAGCGCGTGGTGCAGCTCACTTCCTTGGCTTGCACGGTGAGCACATCCCCGCAGTGCACCGGCTTTACGTGCGAGATGGATGTTTCGACGGAGACCGCATGGATGCCATGGGAGTTGGATGCAAATGCCAAGGCGCTGTCCGCCACACAGTACGCGATACCTCCGTGGGTGATCCGGAAGCCATTGTCCATCTCGGGACGCACGCGCATGTGCAGGGTGCAGGTGCCCGGAAGCACTTCCAGCACCTCGATACCGAGCCACTGGCTGAAGGCATCCCCGTCCATCATGCGGGCCACCACGGCACGCGCCAGGTCCACGGCATCCATGGCCGCGAAAATAGCCCGAAGCCGTACGCGGTTGCGGATGAAGCCCGACATTTGGCCCCATGAAGGAAGCGTTCATCATTGATGGCGTGCGCAGCGCCATCGGCACCATCGGCGGCGGATTGTCCGCCGTGCGCGCCGATGACCTCGCGGCGCATGTGGTGCAGGCCTTGGCCCTGCGCCACCCCAGCTTGGACCCTGCGGCCGTGGACGACCTGATCATGGGCTGTGCCGGCCAAGCCGGTGAAGACAACCGCAATGTGGCACGCATGGCGGGGCTGCTCGCAGGGCTGCCCGTAAGCGTACCGGGCGAAACGGTGAACCGGCTGTGCGCTTCAGGCATGAGTGCCGTGGTGCAGGCCGGGCGTGCCATTGCCGCCGGTCATGGCGATGTGTTCATTGCCGGCGGTGTGGAGCACATGACGCGAAGCCCCTGGGTGCTCAGCAAGACCAGCACCCCTTACGGCCGTGATGCCCAACTGTTCGACAGCAGCTTTGGCTGGCGGTTCATCAACCCGCGGATGCACGAGCGCTTCGGTACCGATGCCATGGGCGAAACCGCGGAAAACCTGCTGGAAAGCCAAGCCATCACACGGGAGGACCAAGACCGCTTTGCCTTGTGGAGCCAGCGGAAAGCCGCTGCTGCCCAGCAAAACGGGCGCTTGGCGCTGGAGATCTCGCCGATCAGCATCCCGCAGCGCAAGCAGGACCCGGTCCAGTTCGCCAAGGACGAGTTTGTAAAAGCCGGTACCACCATGGAGGTACTGGCCTCCTTACGGCCTGCCTTCCGCAAGGGCGGCAGCGTTACCGCCGGCAATTCCAGCGGCCTCAACGACGGCGCCGCCGCCCTGCTGGTGGCCAGCGGGGCCGGCACCAAGCAGCACGGCTTGGAGCCCTTGGCCCGGATCGTGAGCAGCGGGGTGGCCGGCGTGGAGCCGCGCATCATGGGGATCGGCCCCGTGGCCGCCACCGCCATGGCCCTGAAACGCGCAGGCCTCACCCTGGACCAGATGGACCTGATCGAGCTCAACGAGGCGTTCGCCGCACAGGCGCTGGCCTGCACCCGCTCCTGGGGCCTCGCCGACGATGACCCGCGAATTAATCCCAATGGCGGCGCCATCGCCTTGGGCCACCCCTTGGGCATGACCGGCGCACGCCTGTTGCTGACCGCCGCGCTGGAACTGCACCGTACAGGCAAACGATACGCCCTGTGCACCATGTGCATCGGCGTGGGACAAGGGTACGCCACCATTCTGGAACGGGCCTGATATCCCCCGGTCCGCTTATTTTTCACCCCCTCCAACCACCCTGCACCAGCATGTCCTCCCGGTTCATCCTCCGCTCCATGGCCTTGGCCTTGCTCACCACCGCCAGCATGGCCGGGGCCAAGGCACAAGAATCCCGATTACGCGTAAAGGTGAAGGCCGACCTGGCCGCTCCGCCCGACCGCGAACTGGGCGTGAGCAAAATGGTCTATGGCGATGAAGGCAGCTTCGTGGCGTTGAAGACCCTCGGGGGCAAGCGCGCCCTTGGCGGGCTCACCGTGAATGAACTGGGCTGGCAGCTCCACGTGATCGGGTCCGAAAAAATGGCCGAGATCAAGCACGACCAGCCCAAGTTCGTCTGGGGCGTCGGTCCGGTGGCCATAGAAACCGTGGAAACCTTCAACAAGCAGTTCCGGATCTTGCTGTCCAAACCCGACCCCGAGCATGGCCAACTGATGCTGCTGCAACAAGTGCTCAACCCGCGCAGCCTTACCGGACGGGCCGCAGCCATGGTGGCCCAAGTGCCCTATGCGCTCTTCGGCAGGTCCAACGACTACTTCAAGCCCGGCATGACCGTCGGCTTCACCACCACCGTGGCCGCCGACGGCAAGCACATGCTCATCGGCCTCACCCCGTCCACCACCACCCATACCGCCGGGGCGCCCATCGTGGCGGTGATGGTGGATGCCGCCATGAAGCCCTTGTGGACCAAGAACCTGGTGCTGGACGGCGGCAACGCCAGCACCGAGGTGATCACCACCATCGTGGACAAGAACGGCGCAGCCTGGTACCTGATCAAGAACATCACCGATGCCGCCCCGAAGACCAAGGAAACGGTGGGCTACAACTATAGCCTGTACCGCTTGGACAGTTTGGGGCAGCAAGCCTATCCGTTGGACCTGGGCAAGAAGGACCATGTGCAGGAGGCGCGTGCCGCGCTGCTGCCTGACGGCACCATGGTTTGCGCAGGCACTTATTCCAACGGCGAAGCAAACCGCAGTGAATCAGTGGGCATCTTCCGCAGCGTGCTGAACATGGCCGACGGGAAATGGGCGCCGGCCAGCCGCACCCCCTTCAACCTGCGCGAAGTGAAAAAGGTGCAGCGGCTGCAGGCCAACATGCACATGGAACAGATCTGGCCCAAAGCCGACGGCGGACTTTATGCGGTAGCGGAACGCTCCGGCATGGAAACGCACCTGGTGAGCGACCTGAGCGGGAAAAAGATCGAAAAAACCGAATGGGTCAACGGCAACCTGCACGTGATGGAACTGGGCCCCGACGGTGCGATGAAGTGGTACACCGAGGTGCCTCGCGAAATGAGCTTCACCAACGACGGCCCGGGGAAAACCTTCTCGCTGTTCTGCCAGGAGCAATTGTTCCTGTTTTACAACGACGCGGCGGCCAACATGGAGCCGAGAAAGAAGAAAACACCCATCGAACCGGTGGACAAGCCCAAGGAGGCCTTGATGCTGGAATTCCGCAGTGATGGCGGCTACAAGGAAACGGTGGTGCTCCAGGAAGGCTCACGCCAAGGCTATTTTGATGCGGACATGGTGTGGCCGCTTGGTTCAATGAACTTCGGCCTGGAAGGAGCCCCCGATTTCCGGAAAGACCGTACCTTCCCGGTATTGATCGAGATGCAGGACGCAGGTCGCCGCTGATCCGCATATTCGCCCCCCCATATCCACACGCCATGCAGGCCCCCGAACAGATCAACCTGTACATCGCCAACCATCCCGAATGGCAGCGCCGGACCATGGTGCGCCTTCGCCAACTGATCCACTCCACCAGCAGCGGGGTGGAAGAGAGCTGGCGCTCCCAATGCCCCCATTTCGATGTGGCCGGGCAGCCCATGCTCAACTTCTCCGCCTCCAAAACATCGGTGTGCGTGCATTTCCCCAAAGGTGCCCAATTCAAATCCACCCGCTTGCCGTATGAACCCTGCGCGGACGAAAAACAGGCGCGCAGCGTGAAATTCCGTGAAGGCGAAGCCATCAATGAAGCCGCCTTCACCAGCTTGGTGGGCCGGGCGGCGGCCTTGAACCGGAAACTCGCCAAGGCTTCCGCCGAAGGGCAACAGAAGGATCCCCTGTTCACCGAGCTGGAAGCCGTGCTGCGCAAAGACCCCAGTGCGTGGGCCAATTGGGAAACGTTCAGCCGCGCCTGCCGCAGGGAATACGCCGAATGGGTGGCGGACGGACGCAAAGAGGAAACGCGCAAGCGCCGCATTGCCCAAGCCTTTGAGATGATCCGCGAGGGCCTGACCAAGGAGGAAGAGGAGCGCCGCATCAGGCGCCCTTGAACACCCAGCTTTCAACGAACTTCAGGGCAGGGGGCCCCCGACGCACTACCGCCCGGTGAGCTGCCGGATCCAACACGGCGTGTTTGATGGTTCGTTCCGCCGGTGCGCCAAAGCCCCGGGATCGCATCAACTTTGCACCCCGTGGCTCCTGCCCCGGTCGTATCCAGATGTCCGGCAGCCACCTACCAGCGGATGCACGAATTCCGGATCGAGGCCCAGCCCGATGACGACACCTGCGGCGCCACCGCTCTGCACGCCGTATACCGCCATTTCGGCATGGACCGCTCCTTGCGGCAGGTGGTGAACGAGGTGCACCAACTGGAGGAAGGCGGCACCTTGGCCGTATTGTTGGGGATCCATGCCCTGCGCCAAGGGCTGCATGCCCGCTTGTACAGCTACAACCTGCGGGTGTTCGACCCCTCCTGGGACGGCCTGCCGCCCAAGGTGCTGCGCCAAAAGCTCATCGCCCAAACACGCATCAAGGAGGGCAAGAAGCTGCACGCGGCCTGCTTGGCCTACGCCCGCTACCTGAAAGACGGGGGCGAGATCCGCTTCGACGATCCGGAACCCGCCCTGCTCCGCTCCTACTTCGACCGCCGGCTGCCCATTCTGGCGGGCCTGAGCGCCACGTACCTCTACAAAGGCAAACGTGAATATGCCGACTCCAAGGGCCGCAGCATCTACCATGACCTGCGCGGCAAGCCCATGGGCCATTTCGTGGTGCTTACCGGCATGGAGCACAAACGCGTGCACGTGGCCGACCCCTACCAGGACAATCCCTTGGCCGATGGCCGCACCTACGCGGTGCCCGTGGGGCGCCTGATCAACAGCATCATGCTGGGCATCGTTACCTACGACGCCAACCTGCTCATACTCTCACCCCATCCCTTTGATCCATGAGGAAGCTCATCGTGGTACAGGACCCGAAGATCTTCAAGCTGGGCGCCCCGGGCGTTGAGGTGGTGTCCAGCAAGGACTACCTCACCGAGCCCCGGTTCGCCCAGCTGAAGAACACGCGCATCTTCAACCTGGCCCGCAGCTTCAACTATCAAAGCCGGGGCTACTATGTAAGCCTGCTCGCCGAAGCCCGCGGCCACAAGGTGATCCCCAGCGCCAAGACCATCCTGGACCTCAAGAACCCCCGGATCGTCAAAGTGCTTTCGCGTGACCTCGACGAGGTGATCCAGCAAAGCCTGGGGCACAAGGAAAAGCACGACTTCACCCTCAGCGTGTATTTCGGCCGCAACGTGAACCCGCGCTACGACAAGCTCGCCCACGAACTCTACAAAGTCTTCGAGGCGCCCTTGATGCGTGCCCGCTTCGTGAAGGGCGAAAAATGGGAACTGCGCGCCATCCGGCCGGTGCCCTACAAGGAGATCGAAGCCGAGCATGTGCCATTGCTCAAGCGCTTTGCCGCTGAATACTTCAGCAAAAAACGCTACGACACCGCCCGCGAGGACCGCAGTGCCTACGACCTCGCCATACTGGTGAACCCGGAGGACAAGGCTGCGCCTTCCAACAAACGCGCCATCGTGAAATTCAGGCAGGCCGCCGAAGAGCTGGGGTTCCGCGTGGACATCATCGGCGCGGACGCCATCGACCGCCTGGGTGAGTACGACGCCCTGTTCATCCGCGAGAACACCTACGTGGACAACCACACCTACCGCATGGCCCGCCGCGCCCAGCGCGAAGGCCTGGCCGTGATGGATGCGCCCGGCGCCATCCTTAAATGCAACAACAAGGTGTACCTGGCCGAGGTGATGGAAACCCACCACATTCCCACGCCGCGCACCCTGATCGTGCACAACGAGAACAGGCATACCGTTGGTGCCGCCTTGGGGTTCCCCGTGGTGCTGAAACTGCCCGACAGCACCTTCAGCATCGGCGTGGAGAAGGCACGCACCCCGCAGGAATTGGACGAAAAACTGGACAAGCTGCTCGCCGAGAGCGACCTGGCCGTGGCCCAGGAATACATGCCCAGTGATTTCGACTGGCGCGTGGGCGTGCTGGACGGCCAGCCGCTCTACGTGTGCAAATACTTCATGGCGCGCGGCCACTGGCAGATCTACAACTGGAGCAGCACCAGCAAGCAGGACGAAACCGGCGATTTCGCCACGGTGCAGGTGGCCGAGTGCCCCAAGCACATCCTGGAGGCCGCCCTCAAGGCCGTGCGCGCCATGGTGGGCGACCAAGGCCTCTTCGGCGTGGACGTGAAGGAGCACAACGGCAAAGCCTACGTGATCGAGGTGAACGAATGCCCCAACATCGACCACGGCGTGGAGGATATGGAACTGGGCGACGAGATCTACCGCCGCATCATCGGCTCGCTGAAAAAAACCATCGAACGCAAGATCGGCCTCGCACCGCCCGAAGCGGCGCTGTCCAACCCGCCTAAAACATGAGCGAGCAAAAACCCTACGGCCTGTTCGAAGTGGCCGGTATCGAGCTGGAATACATGGTAGTGGACCGCGACACCCTGCGCGCCAGCCCCACGGTTGACCAACTGTTCAAGGAGGTCACCGGCCAGATCACCGGCGATGTGCAACGTGGTGAGGTGGACTGGAGCAACGAGCTCACCGCCCATGTGCTGGAACTGAAAACCGCCAAGCCCACCCCGGACATCCCCGGCTTCCGCGCAAAGTTCGCCGCCGAGGTACGCGCCATCAACGCCCTGCTCGCCAAGCGCAACCGGATGCTGCTGCCCACCGCCGCCCATCCGCTGTTCGACCCCTTCACTGAAACCGTGCTGTGGCCGCACGACTACCATGATGTGTACGAGCTCTACAACCGCATCTTCGATTGCCGGGGCCACGGCTGGAGCAACCTGCAGAGCGTGCACCTCAACCTGCCCTTCGCCAACGACGAGGAGTTCGGAAAGCTGCACACGGCCATCCGCCTGCTGCTGCCCATCATTCCCGCGCTCAGCGCCAGCTCCCCCATTCTCGACGGCAAGCCCGCCGGCTTCCTCGATGCCCGCATGCAGGCCTACCTCCACCACCAGGAGCGCCTGCCCCAGCTCATGGGCAGCCTGATCCCCGAGGCCGTGCTCACTGAAGAGGAATACTACCGCGAGATCTTCGCCCCCATTGGCAAGGCCATGGCCCCCTTTGATACCCAGGGCATCATGGACCACCAGTTCGCCAACTCGCGCGGCGCCATCGCCCGCTTCGATCGCGGTGCCATCGAGATCCGCGTGGTGGACATCCAGGAGTGCCCCGGAGCCGACCTGGCCATCGCCGAGCTGATCATCGCCACGCTCAAAGCCCTCACCGAAGGGCGATGGGTGAGCCAGTACCTGCAACGCGCATGGCACCATAAGGACCTGCTCAAGCTCTTCAACAAGGTGATCCGGCGCGCGGACGGGGCGCGCATCAAAAACCATGACTTCCTGCTGATGTTCGGATTGGACCGACAGGAAGCCACCGCCCGGGAACTATGGGCCCATATCTTCGGTGAAGTGGGCGGCACAATGAGCGCGGATGCACAAGGCTGCATCAACCACATCCTGGCGCAGGGCTGTTTGGCGGCCCGCATCCTTGCAAAAACCGGCCCCAAGCCCGATGCCGCACGCATCATCGCCGTGTACAAGGAATTGGCGCAATGCCTGCAGGAAGACCGCCAATTGGCATGAACGAGTTGTTCCTCAGCTGCGAGCACGGAGGCAACGATGTGCCGCCGGAACTGCAGCACTGCTTCGCCGGGCATGCGAAGGTGCTGAACACCCACCGCGGATATGACATCGGCGCGCTGGACCTCTTCCACCGCCTGGTGCCGCTGGCCGCGGCATCCACGTTCACCACGCTCTCACGCCTGTGCATCGAAATGAACCGTTCCGAAGGACACCGGCAGCAGTTCTCCGCATTCACGGCGGGTGTGGAACCCGCACGCAAGCAGCACTTGCTGGCCTTATACCGGACCTACCGCAACGCGATCATCGAGGATATCCAAACCCGGATCGCTGCGGGCAATGCCGTATTGCACGTGGCCGTGCACAGTTTCACCCCCGTGCTTGACGGCGTGGAGCGCAGGCTGGACGTAGGCCTGCTGTACGACCCGCAGCGCACGGCGGAACGCGCCTTCGCCATGGCCTGGCGCAAGGCCCTCCGCCAACGTTTGCCCGCCATGGCCGTGCGCATGAACCAGCCGTACAAGGGTGTTTCCGACGGGCTTCCTACCGCGTTGCGCAACCGTTTTCCAAAAGGGTACGCAGGGTTGGAACTGGAGGTGAACCAACGCTTCGCCACCAACAACCGCATGGAGCCCCGCTTGGCCTCGGCACTGCACGACAGCATGGCGGAGGTGCTGAAGCAGGGCTGGTAGCATCGCGGGCCGCCATCAACGCAGTGTTCCGCACCTTTGCGCCCCGACACCCATCCATAAACACCCTATGCGCTCCATACTGCTGCTCGGCGCCGGCCGCTCCGCTTCCTCCCTGATCGAGTACCTGCTAAAGCATGCGGCCCAACAGCAGTGGACGCTCACCGTGGCCGAGCGCGACCTGGCCCAGGCACGCAAACTGGTGCAGGGCGGCGAAGGTGCCGCGCATGTGGTGGAACTCGATGCCGCGCAAGCCGAGGCCCGCGCCGCGTTGATCGCCGGTCACGACCTGGTGATCAGCATGCTGCCGGCCTTCATGCACATGGACGTGCTGCGCGATTGCCTGCGTTTGCGCAAGCACGTGATCACTCCGAGCTATGTGCCCGATGCCCTTTGGCCCATGGATGCGGAATTCAAGCAGGCCGGGCTCACGGTGCTCAACGAAATGGGCGCCGATCCCGGCATCGACCACATGAGCGCCATGCGCATACTGGACGGCCTGCGGGCCAAAGGCGCACGCATGGAGGCCTTTGAGAGCTATTGCGGCGGGCTGGTGGCGCCGGAAAGCGACGACAATCCCTGGGGCTACAAGTTCAGCTGGAACCCGCGGAACGTGGTGCTGGCCGGCCAGGGGCCGGCAGCCCGGTACATCCACCACGGCCAACTGAAATACATCCCCTATCACCAGCTCTTCCGCCGCACAACCCGGGTGGCGCTTCCCGGGCTGGGCGCCTTCGACGGCTACGCCAACCGCGACTCGCTGAAGTACCGCGGCATCTACGGCATTGCCGACATCCCTACCATGCTGCGCGGAACCCTGCGCAAGGAAGGTTATTGTGAAGCGTGGGATGCCTTGGTGCAATTGGGCTGCACCGAGGACGGCTTCAACCTGGAACTGCCTGCGGAAGCCACTTGGACGGACTACCTCTGCGCCTTCCTGCCCGAAGGCGGCGGCACCGATGTGCGCTTGGCCACCGCTAAGTACTTGGGGTTGGAACCCACCGGCCGGGCGATGAAGAAGTTGGAGTGGCTGGGCCTCTTCGGCACGGGTGCCATCGGGCAAGCCGGCCTTACACCAGCTGCCACCCTGCAGCGCCTGTTGGAATCCAAGTGGGTGCTGGGCCCCGGCGACAAGGACCTGTTGGTCATGTGGCACCGCTTCCGATACACCGTGGAAAACTGCACCCGGGAGATCCACGCCTCCCTTTCGGTCATCGGCCGGGACAGCATACACACCGCCATGGCCCAGTGCGTGGGACTGCCCATCGGCATTGGCGCCAAGCTGCTGCTCAACGGCCAAGTGCGCCAGCACGGCGTGCTATTGCCCTTGGCGCCCGGGCTGTACAACCCCATTTTGGATGAGCTGGCCGAGCTGGGCATTGCCTTCCGCGAACAGGAGGTGGAGGCTTGAAGCCGGAGCCGCCGGGTGGAACAGGGCATGTTCACCTGCTCTACGGCCGCCGGTCAGAAATGCAGTTCCAGTTCGCTCAACAACCTGCGGTATTCGGCCGTGAAATGACCTTTGGCGTCCTGAAGGGTTAAGTTTTCTTGGACGGTTGGGACCTGATTGCTTGAAAACTCGGCCAGCATGCGCTTGGGCGCCTTGCCCGCGCGGTAGCACACGGAACCGGTGCGCAACGGGAAGAACCCATGGGCAGCGGCCACGCCGCACACGTCGGCCCAACGGTCCGCCGGTATGATCATAATGAGGCGGCCGCTCTTGGCCATGCCGCGCACCACCGCCCGGAACAGGTCTTCCATGGAGAGCTTTCCTTCGTGCTTGGCCGTGGCCATACGGGCATCAAACGAGGCGGAATGCCCCTTGTAGAAGGGCGGGTTGCAGAGCACCAGGTCGTACTTGGCGGCAGGCTGCCATTGGCGTATGTCGGCCTGATGCACCCGGATGCGCCCGTGCCAAGGGCTGGACCGCACATTTTCTGCCGCCTGCACTGCAGCCCGAGGATCCAGTTCCACGGCATCAATGCGGGCTGCCGGGCAAAACTGTGCGGCGATCAACGCCAGCACGCCGGTTCCCGTGCCGATGTCCAAAACGCTGTATGCGCCGGAATAGCACGTCCAGGCGCCGAGCAGTACGCTGTCCGTGCCCACCTTCATGGCGCAGCGGTCCTGGTGCACGGTGAATTGCTTGAACTTGAAGAACGCGTTGGGCATGCGCCAACTGGATCAATGGCCCCGGTAGAGCTCCACCAGGCCGGGCGGGGTGCGCACCACCAGGTGGCCGGAATCCAGATCGATGCCCACGACCATTTGCTCCACCATGGGGATCAGGATCTCGTGGTCGCCATGGCGCACCACCATCACGGGGTGGTCTTCGGTGCCATCGGTGCCCACTACTTCGCCTAATGGCCCGTGCTCTTCGTCCAGCACGTGCATGCCGATGAGCTCTTCCGGGTCGAGGCCTTCCTCCTCATCCTCCCCTTCCGGCGGCAGTTCATGTCCGGGCGGGGCAAATACCGGGGCGTTCACCAGGAATGCGGCAGCCTGCGGGTTGTCAATGTCCTCGAACTTCACCACGGCTCCCGCACGGGGGTGCTCGTGGATGTGGCTGATAAAAAAGGGCACGCGTGAACCATCGAGCTCCACGAAGAGCACGCCTGCTCCATGGATCTCGGCGAGGTTGATCCCGTCCAGGCGCAAGGCCAGCTCACCGCGATTGCCCCAAGGCTTTCCCAAGGAGCCCACTGGATGCAACTTGCTGTAGGGCATGGCAGGCGGTGAAGATAGGAGCGCGGGCGGCAAGCAAAAGGCCCGGCACCTTGCGGGCCGGGCCTTGCTGGTTTGTTGGGGCTCAGGCTTGCTCCTGGGCCTCGCCACCTTCGGCGGGAGGAGCTTCCTCCGCAGGGGCTTCAGTGGCAACTGCAGCGGCCAATTTGGCCGTGAGGGCATCCGCGCGGTCGTGGGATTTTTTAGTTTCCACGGCCACACGCTCCTTGTAAGCGGACGCTGCGGCGTCGTTCAGGCGGCTGCGCTTGGCTTCCACCTTGGCTTGCTTCTCGTTCATCCACACCTCAAAGCGGCGGTCGGCCTCGGCCTGGTCAAAGGCGCCCTTCTTCACGCCGTTCTGCAGGTGGTTCTTGTAGATCACGCCGGTGTAGCTGAGGATGGCCCGGGCGGTATCGCTGGGCTGTGCACCCATCTGCAGCCATTGCAGGGCCTTCTCCCGGTCCACCTCCACCATGGCGGGGGCTACGTTGGGGTTGTAGGCACCGATGCGTTCGATGTATTTGCCATCGCGCGGGGAGCGCTGGTCGGCCACCACCACGTGGTAGTAGGCGTTGCCTTTCTTGCCTTTTCTCTGAAGGCGGATGCGGGTCGGCATGTCGCTGTTTGTTTTAGGGCCCTTTTCGTTAAGGGTCGGCAAATGTCGGCATTTTTGTTGAATTGGCAAGTGCCTGGATCCCCCTGGTGGGGAAGAACTGCTTAGTGCATGGGCACCACCCGCGCGGTGCGTTGGTTGTCCACCACCACCAGGTACAGCGCGGAGAGTTGGCTAGTGAAGAGTATGCCTTCGCTGCGGCCCGCCGCACTGCTTGCCCAACGCTCCAGCACCAAGCGCCCTTGGGCATCGTACACCTTCAGCTGGTGTGCCCCGTCGCTGAGGCCCAGCAGGGTGAGTTCACCATTGGCCGCCCAAGCCAGCTGCAGGGTATGGTCCACCGGGTCCTCATCTTCCAAGCCCAGGGTGCTGCACAGCGCATCATACGCGCCCAAGTAGCGCAACAGCCCTTGACCGAAGGTGACCGGTGGAGAGGTGCCGATGTAGAGCGTATCGTGGTAGAATGCGAACCGGTTGGTGGCCACGGTAAGGGCGCCGCCCTCCATGGCGCAGAAGTTGGTGCCGTCCCACGAGGCGATGCCCGGTGTGGGCATGTGGTTCACGTAGTTGAAGATCCCGCCCAGGTACAGCAGCCCGTTGCGCCGCTCCACCTGAAGGATCTGCGGAGGAGGCATTTCCGAGTTGTCGTTCTTCTGCACCCCATGGCCCACCGGGCCCAAAGGATACCATTGCTCCCCGTCCCAGCGCATGATGCCCTGCCCGGCGTTGCCCGTGGCGTAGGTGTAGGAGCCACCCAGGTACAGGTCGCCCTGGTACTCCACCAATTGGAAGGCCGCCTCCATGCCCCCGTGCAAACAATCGTCGCAAAAAGGTAACCACTCCGTGCCATCGAAGTAGGCCAGGTCCTTGACCACCATGTCCGGGGTGTTGAAGTTGCCGCAGACGATCAGTTGGCCTTGGTAGCGGATGATGTCGTGCACCCAGGGATCGCCCGTGAACCCGATGGACGGCCAGCCCGGCACCGGCTCCCAATGACCGCCCACCCGCTTGGCCAAGCCGTTTGCTACCTGCCCATCGGCACAACCGAACACCCCCATTGCGTAAAGCTCTCCTTCCACAATCCGGAACCGGTTGATCAGCCCGCCGATATAACCGCAATCGGACAAGCTGCCATAGGGATGCCATTCACCATCCACATAGCAGGCCACCTTGGGAATGGAATCGTTGTGCATCCA
>WBZN01000315.1_pt1 | contig 48850 bp, 48 predicted proteins | sample 5204281 | NCBI WGS metagenome assembly WBZN01 (sample SAMN12344347, study PRJNA552823) | activated sludge metagenome | biome: Activated sludge suspended growth; feature: Nitrification reactor; material: Wastewater; isolation source: activated sludge from nitrification reactor of wastewater... | reverse complement strand
GGTCGCGTCGTCAAGGGGGTCAGCTTCGTCAATTTGCGCGATGCAGGCGACCCGGTCGAGGTGGCCACCATCTATGATCGTGAAGGCGCGGATGAACTCTGTTTCCTAGACATCACGGCTTCGCACGAAAATCGGAAGACCATCATCGATGTGGTGGAGCGAACTGCCGCGCGGGTATTCATGCCCCTGACGGTCGGGGGAGGCGTGCGCACGCTGGATGACATTCGCACATTGCTGAATGCCGGGGCGGATAAGGTCAGCATCAATACCACCGCGGTGCAGCAACCGGAATTCGTTCGTGAGGCAGCCCAGCGGTTCGGTACCCAATGCATTGTAGTGGCCATCGATGCCAAGCGAGCGGAGGTCGGCGGGCATTGGCAGGTGTATACTCATGGCGGACGAAACGCGACCGGGCTTGATGCGGTTGAATGGGCGCAGCGGATGGCGGGTTTTGGAGCCGGCGAAATTTTGCTGACCAGCATGGATCAGGATGGCCGTCAGAACGGATATGATCTAGCGTTGACGGCGGCCGTGTCGGAAAGCCTGTCCATTCCGGTCATTGCCTCTGGCGGGGTGGGCACCCTGGAGCATCTCTATGACGGGCTGGTCAAAGGCAAAGCCGAGGCAGTGTTGGCCGCCTCCATTTTTCACTACCGGACCCATACGATCCAGCAGGCCAAGGCCTATTTGCGTGACCGTGGAGTTCCGGTTCGGGGGGAAGCCGCTTAGATGGAGCCCGTGATGTCGAGTGACAGCCGCAGTATCGCCTTTGACGGACAGGGCCTGATCCCTGCCGTGATTCAGGATTGGTTCGACGGCACCGTGCTCATGGTGGGCTACATGAATCAGGAAGCCCTCATGAAGACCTTGGCTACGCGATCCGTCCATTTTTGGAGTCGCTCTCGCCGGAAATTATGGGAAAAGGGTGAAACCTCAGGACACTTTCTGCGAGTAAAGGATCTCTTCGTCGATTGTGACCGGGATACCATTCTGGTGAAGGCAGAGCCGGTCGGGCCGACGTGCCATACTGGAGAACGCGCCTGTTTCTTTTCCAGAATGAGTGAAGATGGACGGGCGAGCCAAGACAAAACGCAGGATGCCGGTGGAGGAATTCTCGAACGGCTCTATCAAACGATTCTGGCACGGAAAGCCGTTCCGCAGCCGGACTCCTATGTCTCCAAGCTGCTGCAGGGCAATGTCGATCGTATTCTGAAAAAGGTGGCGGAAGAAGCCGGTGAAGTTATTATTGCCGCCAAGAATCAGAGTCGAGACGAGATCATTTACGAGACAGCCGATCTGTTCTTTCACACCCTCCTGGTTCTCGGTTATCACGATGTCACGCTGAGCGAGGTGTATCGGGAACTTGGAGCCAGGTTCGGGAAGTCCGGGATTCGACCGGTACCGGAGGGAGGCGCGCGTGGATAACTGCATTTTCTGTCGTATTGTAGACGGCGCTATTCCAGCGAAAATTGTGCATCAGGACGATCGCGTGCTGGCGTTTGAGGACGTCAATGCTCAGGCCCCCGTCCATGTGCTGGTTATTCCGAAACGTCACATGGCGGCGGTTCAGGATTGCCAGGACGGTGACCAGGCATTGCTCGGACATCTGTTGTTGACCTGTTCCAAGGTCGCAGCGATGAAGAACCTGGCGGAGTCCGGCTATCGTATTGTTACGAACACCGGAGCGGACAGCGGACAAACGGTGTTTCATCTTCACCTGCACGTCCTTGGTGGAAGGCACATGGCCTGGCCTCCAGGGTAATAGACGGTGCTCCTTCGTTGACACATGTGCCGACCGTTTGTTAGGGTGAACGGTCAACTTTCAATCGCGCGTCAAAGGCATCCAGCCGGCACCGACCGGCAGGATCCCTGCGGGCACTAGCGAGGACCGCCGTGGGCCAAGGCCTGATTTCGGACGACGTCATCAACCAAATCAGAGACCGAGTGGACATCGCGGAAATCGTGGGCCAACATGTGGCGTTGACTCGAGCCGGGCAGAATCTCAAGGGCCTGTGCCCCTTTCACCAAGAGAAGTCTCCCTCCTTCACCGTCAGCTCGGCGCGGCAGATTTTTCACTGTTTTGGCTGCGGGGCCGGCGGCAATGTGTACACGTTCCTCATGAAATTAACCGGGGCCGCCTTTCCCGAAATTGTTCGGGATCTGGGGCGCAAGGTGGGGGTGGATGTTCCTGAAGCGACCGGCGGATATTCCAACGAGGCGCGCACGCAACTTGGCCGATTGGAACGCCTCAACGCGGCGGCGGGAGCCTGGTACCAGCGTATGTTGATGGAAGGGCCGGTGGGAGCCCAGGCGCGTGCCTATCTCGAGGGTCGTGGCATCCAGCAACATACGACCATGCAATTCAACATCGGCTATGCCCCGCCTGAGTGGGATGGGCTGACCAAAGCGATGCTCAAAGAAGGGTTTTCGCCGGTGGACCTCATTGCAGCCGGCCTCTCCATTCCACGCGATCAAAGCGGCTCACAGAAAACGGCAGTCTCGGGTCATTACGATCGGTTTCGTTCCCGAATCATGTTTCCAATCACGGATTTGCGGAAGCGGGTCGTGGCATTCGGCGGACGGGTCCTCGGGGACGGAATGCCCAAGTATTTGAACTCGCCTGAGACGCCGTTGTTTAAGAAGGGGCAGACGCTATTCGCGTTGGATGCGGCTCGCGAAGCGGCCAGCCAGCAGCAAACCTTGATCATCGTCGAAGGGTATTTCGATGCCGTTGCGCTGCACCAGGCCGGTATTCGCCATGTGGCGGCGACCTTGGGGACGGCCTTAACCACTGAGCACATTACGGTCATTCGCCGGTTTGCCTCGAACATCGTGTTGCTCTTCGATCCGGATCAGGCTGGGGTTCGAGCAGCCTTGCGGTCGCTGGATCTGTTCGTCAATAGCGGTTTGAGCGTCAAGGTCGTCTCGCTTCCTGAGGGTGACGATCCGGATACCTATGTCCGAAAACACGGCGCCGAGGGATTTGCGGCATTGCATCGCACGGCTCCAAGCCTGTTGGATTTTGCGATAGAGCACAGCCTCCGCACGGCGGAGTCGGGGAGCGTCGAGGATCGGATTCGAGCCGTGGACGCGGTATTGCGCATTCTGCAGAAAAGTGCGCATCCGATCGAGCGAGAAGAGCGGATCAGGCTCGTTGCGGAACGGTTGGGACTCAGTCAGCAGCGTTTGATCGATCGGTACCCGACGCTCGTCTCGGAAGATCAGCGTCGCCCGGACCGAGCACTCAAGGATCCATCCGTATCGGTGCCAGCTAAAGCGAAGACCAATCCGGAAGAGCGTGACCTGGCGCATTTGCTCGTGCAGGGAAGTTTGTCTGCCGCGGATCTCGGGAAACTGTCTCCGGAGGCGTTCTCGACGCCGGCCTACAGGAAGCTGATCGAATGTGCCATGCAGCATCTGGCAGAGGATGGCAGGCTGTCCGTCCGGAGCCTGTTGGACGCGTTGATCACCGATGAGGTCTGCGGGTCGTTGGTCTCGGAACTGTCGATGCAGGAGCAGCATTATGACGACGTGCCGGCTCATATTGCCGGGTGCTTGGAGACACTGGAACGGCGGGGACGCGAGCGGACCATGGGGGCATTGATTCAAGAATTGAAGGTCGCAGAACGCGAGCGGCGGGACGATGAAGTGCATCGTCTGAACGGATTGATTAACGATATGCGGATGAGGAAAGCCGGTGTGATGCCGGTTGCGCTGACGTCTGCGGTGAAGGAGTAGGTATGCCGAAACAAGAATTACTCGGCGAGGTGAAGAAGCTCATCAATCTCGGCAAAGAGAAGGGCTTTCTCACGTACGACGATCTCAACAGCACCTTGCCGGCGGATGTCGTCTCGTCGGACCAGTTCAGCACGATCATGACCATGTTCGGCGAAATGGACATCGAGATTGTGGAGTCCGCGGAGACGGAGCGCACTCCGAAGGCCGCCGAAGGGGAAGAGGCGATCGAGGAAAGCGAAGAGTCCGACTCCTCGGAAGAGAACGAAAAAGAGATCGATCTCACGCCGGGTGCGCTCAGCCGCACCGACGATCCTGTCCGGCTCTACCTGAAAGAAATGGGCAGCGTCGCTCTCCTGAGCCGTGAGGGCGAAATCGAGATCGCCAAGCGGATCGAAGAGGGAAAGAAAGATATCGCCACGGTCGTGTACGGATTGCCGATGACCCTGGAGTTCGTGCTGAATCTCCGCGATCAGCTGAAAAACGGCAAGATCGATGTGCGCGAGATCGTGCCGGTCGTGGAGACGGAAGAGGATTTCGAGGAAGAGGCCGTCGAAAAAGATTACGAAGAGCTGCGGGTGAAAACGCTGGACTCTTTGAATGTCGTTCGAAAAGTATCCGCCTCGCTCAAAGATCTCTACGACAAGGCTCGTCATGTCGGCGCCGATCCCGAGAAACAAAAGAAACTGCGCAAGCAGATCGATACGGTGCGCGGCCAGGTCGTCGACAAGATGGAGTCGGTGAATCTGCACGGCGTGCTGAAAGACCGGATGACCCAGCGGGTGCGCGACCTCAACCTGCTGTTCCGCCAGTCGGAGCGGGAGGTCACGAGCTGCCAGCGGCGTCTTGGGGTCGGTGGCGAGGCCGGCGCAGAATTGCTGCGGAAGTTGTGCCGAACCCACAAAGATCTTCTGGCGGTGAAGCGCAGGACCGGGCTGTCCGAAGAAGTGCTGCAAGACATCAAAAAACATTATCAAGCCGCCAAGGGCCGTATTCGTCAGCTTGAAGAAGAAGAAGCACTGATTTCGGCGGATGAGATCAAGGATGCGGTGAAGCATCTTGATGTGGCGGAGGAAAAGGTCAAGCGCGGGAAGGCGGAATTGGTCGAGGCCAACCTGCGTCTGGTGGTGAGCATCGCGAAAAAGTACACGAACCGCGGGCTACAGTTCCTGGATTTGATTCAAGAGGGCAATATCGGCCTCATGAAGGCGGTCGATAAGTTCGAGTATAAGCGCGGATATAAGTTCAGTACCTATGCGACCTGGTGGATTCGGCAAGCCATTACCCGTGCGATCGCCGACCAGGCGCGAACCATCCGTATTCCGGTTCACATGATCGAAACGATCAATAAACTGATCAGGACCTCGCGCCATCTGGTGCAGAAACTCGGTCGCGAACCGACGCCGGAAGAAATCGCCGAACGCATGGATTTGCCGCTGGACAAGGTGCGAAAGATCCTGAAGATCGCGCGCGAGCCGATTTCCCTCGAAACCCCGATCGGCGAGGAGGAAGACAGTCATTTGGGAGACTTCATCGAAGACAAGAAGGCGGTCTCGCCGTTGGAAGCAGCCATTCGTTATGACTTGCAGCGACAGATCAACGGCGCACTCGAAACGCTCACGCCTCGGGAAGAAAAGGTGTTGCGGAAGCGCTTCGGCATCGGCGAGGCCACCGATCACACCCTGGAAGAAGTGGGGCAGGATTTTGAGGTCACCCGCGAGCGCATTCGGCAAATCGAGGCGAAGGCGTTGCGGAAGCTCCGGCATCCGAGCCGCAGTAAGAAGCTGCGTAGTTTCGTGGAGAGTCTCTAGGCCTTGTTGCCGGGACTGGTTTGACTCTGTCCGACCGGCAGCTTTAGAATCAGGCCGCTCGAACCAGGCGTGCCGTGATGCAGGCTGAGGCCAGGTCACTGGCCGGCAGGGCTGGGCCCATAGCTCAGGTGGTTAGAGCGGCTGACTCATAATCAGCTGGTCCTAGGTTCAAGTCCTAGTGGGCCCACCAGCCTGAGCGCCTCACGATGATTCCGGTGCGAGAGGCGTCATGTCGACGTTGCTCTCGCGCAACCCACAAGGAGCCCGTTGAATCTACAGCTTTCCCCCCTCATCGAATTGCAAAAACTCGATCTCCGCATCGTCGATCTCAAAGAACAGCGGCGAAAAATACCGGAACGGCTTGAAGTGAATGAGGCGCCCCTTCGGGAAGCGAGGCGGGTGGTTCAGGACGCGTCTACCTCCGTCGAGGTGCTGATCAAAGAACGGCGGAGCGCCGAAAAGGACCTTGAGGCGCACGAAGATCGCATCGGCAAGATGAAAGATCGCGCCGCCCAGTTGAAGACCAATCAGGAATATCAGGCCCACCTGTTCGAAGTTGAACTGGCCAACAAGAAACGTGGGGAGATCGAGGAGAAAATCCTTCTCGCGATGGAGCAGATCGACCAGACTCAACGGACCATCGCTGCTGCCGAGGTGCAACTGAAAGAGTCGGAAGCGCTCTTCGTCAGGGAGAAGACGATACTAGACGAGAAGGACCAGGCTCTTACCGCGGAACTCGCGGAGTTGGAAGCCCAGCAGAAACAGTTGTCAGGACGGGTCGAGAAGGGCCTCCTTGCACGGTATAACAAGCTGAAAAGCACACGAAAGGACCAGGCCCTGGCGCTGATCAAAGATGGTATTTGCGTCGGGTGCCGGCTCCAGGTGCCTCCTCAATTGATTTCCCAAGTGAAGCGGGGAGATGACGTCTATACCTGCCCCTACTGTTACAGAATGTTGTATTGGGAGGGCGAGCCTGTTTCCGAAGAGAAGCGGCCCCTGGCGCAAGACCAGGCGAAGGATTTTGAACTGGGAGAATCCGTCTAGCAGGATGCGGAAAAAGTCCACCAGCGGCGTTCTCGCATCGTTCAGCGGCTCAACGTACGACAAGAGTACGATTCGCCGCTTCACTCGCCGCGGCCTTGCTGGATGGCCTTTTTGCGCATCCTGCGTACTATCCTGATACCAACACGCCACGTGAGCTGATCGCGGCGTAGCGTGCAAAAAACGAGTTTTTCCGCAGCCTGCTAGGGTTTGGTCAGCACCTGCTTCGTCGTTTTGAAGTGCAGTTTCGCGACGGTAGCCAATCGGTCCTGCCCGTATTTCTTGACCACCATGCGTCCTGCCAGTTCCACGGCTGGAGATGCGCCCTTGGGCAGCGTGGTGTGCAATTCCTGCGAAAGCCGCTGGAGGCGCAGCAGAAATTCCGCGCGGGCGAGAATTGAAGCGGCCGCCACGGCCAAGTCTGCCTCCGCTTTTGTGCGTTGCACCAACCGGATCTGCTTTCCTTTCTCCTGAAGCGCATTGAGTATCAATCGTTCGTCGCCGAACTGGTCGGCAATCGCCAGATCGCAGTCGACTTGCTGCAGCAGGTTTTCCAGCGCCCGCGCATGGCCCCAGGCGAGGAGCCGATTGAGGTTGTTGATCTTGGCGTAGAGCTCGTTGTAGCGCTGCGGCCCGATCGCCACGATGCTGTGAGGGCAGACCAGGCGGATGTCGGGCGCCATGTCGAGAATTCGTCCATCAGAGATTTTCTTGCTGTCACGGACCTGCATGAGGGCCAGGTCCTGTTCCGATGCCGGTGTGACGAAGACGGCGGCGATCACCAGCGGCCCGAAATAGTCTCCTTTGCCGGACTCGTCGATGCCGATACGATTCAGTGAAGAGAGCGTCGCGGTGGTAGGCACTCGGTGAAACTCCCAGTGGAAACGGGTTGGACGGCGCGGTAATCTAGCAGAGCACACCAGAGTGGTCAATTTGCGGAGGCGCGTGATGATGATGGAATGTGATCGAAGCAGCAGGCCGGGGACTACGATTCTGTCCAACATGTTGTGGCTGGTCTGCGGCATGGTGACCCTGTTGGTGACGACCGGTTGTCAAACCAATCCTTACACCGGCCGATGGCAGTTGATGATGATGCCGATGTCGCAAGAAGTGCAGATGGGCGCGCAGGCCTACGCCGATGTGAAAAGCGATCCCAACATGAGGCCATCAACCGATCCGCGGGAGATTGAACCGGTCAAGCGGGTAGCGGCGAGAGTGATCGAAGCCGCCAAGCGATCCAAATACGGCGAGATGGCCAACGAATTTGAATGGGAAGTCACGGTCATCAAGGACGATAAGACCATGAACGCCTTTGCGCTACCCGGCGGCAAGATCGCGGTCTATACCGGGATTTTTCCGGTGGCCAAGACCGAGGCCGGCCTTGCGGCGGTGATGGGGCATGAAGTCGTACATGCGTTAGCTCGCCATGGTGGAGAGCGGATGAGTCAGAACACACTGGCGCAGACGACCTTGCAGGCCATCGGGATTGCGCTCGGGGTGAGCGGGGCGAATCCGGTTCTCTCACAGGCGGGCATGGCGGCATTGGGAGTCGGCGCGCAGGTCGGTGTGTTACTTCCGTTCAGCCGGAAGCACGAGTCAGAAGCGGACTATGTGGGCGTTTTGCTGGCGGCGGATGCCGGCTATGATCCACGGGAGGCGATCCACTTGTGGCAGAGAATGGGCGAATTATCCGGCGGAAAAGCTCCCTCGGAGTTCATGTCCACACACCCAAGTCACGAAACCAGAATTCAACAACTAGAGGAATGGATGGCCGAGGCGATGCCGGTGTATCAGTCGAAGCCACCTGCGCCCAATCACGAGTTGCCGGCGTTGCATTAGGGCACGCGGCTTGATGCTTGAATCCCCATCGAGCGGCTCGTATACTTTGCCCGCGCGCTGGGGGGACACGGGTGCTCGCTCGTCGAGCGTGCTCGGCGAGAGGAAAGTCCGGACTCCAAGGGCAAGGACGCTGGATAACGTCCAGGCGGAGCGATCCGACACCAGCACCACAGAAAACAAACCGCCGATGGCCGGGGTGAGGGGCTTCGGTCCCGCACAGCGGATCAGGTAAGGGTGAAACGGCGGGGTAAGAGCCCACCGCGGTGATGGCGACATCAACGGCACGGTAAGCGTCGTCCGGAGCAAGACCAAATAGGGAGACGCCCGCGGGCTCGCAAGAACTTAGCGGAAAGGCCGGCCCGGCCGAGGTCTCCGGGTAGGTTGCTTGAGGCTCGAGGTAACTCGAGTCCCAGAGAAATGATCACCCCCGTGTGAGCGCAAGTTTCACGCGGGACAGAATCCGGCTTATAGGGTCTCTCCAACGCGCTTTTTTAATCGCCTTCCGCAGATCTCCCGCAGTGACCTTGCCGGACAGAAGTTCGCGGTCATCCAATAGCACCACGGGGATGCGTTCACCGTATTGCTGCCGGAGCTGTTCATCGGTATCGATATCAACGATCGTCAGATGGAACGCGAGATCCTCTTGCACCTGGGCTGCCACTCGGGCCACCACATGGCACAAGTGACATTCGCGGCGGGAAATGATCGTGAGGCGCATGGGACTCATTGGCACTAGGCTCACAACACGAGAACGTTCCTATACCACGGGGCGGTGATCGACACCAGTCCGTCGAGCAGAGAGTTCACGTCGCGGCTCTCTTGACCTCACTTGCGGGCTGGTGATACGATCCGCCATCTTACCCATTGATTTTTCAGAAAGATCGTAGCAGTCTGTGACACAAACGTGACGCAGGGTTGCTGCTGTATCCAGTGACGGCACACGTCCTTCGCTAATGATGCGCGAAGGGGAGGGTGATATGAAGCTCACAGGGTCCGAAATCCTGATCGAATGCTTAAAAGCTGAAGGCGTGAAAACGATCTTCGCCTTGCCGGGCGGCGTGGTGTTGAAGATTTTCGACATGCTGCACCAGCAGAAAGATATTGAAGTCGTATTGACCCGCCACGAACAGGGTGCCGGGCATATGGCCGAAGGGTATGCCAAGGCCACCGGAAAGGCCGGCGTCTGTTTAGTGACCTCGGGTCCCGGTATGACCAATGTGATTACCGCATTGGCCGATGCCTATATGGATTCAGTCCCGCTGGTGTGTATCAGCGGACAAGTGTCCACGAGTTTGATCGGGAACGATGCATTTCAGGAAGCGGACAACATCGGCCTGAGTCGCCCCTGCACCAAGTACAACTTCCTGGTGAAGGATGTGAACGATCTGGCGACCACCATTAAGGAAGCGTTCTACATTGCGACAACCGGGCGCCCTGGACCGGTGCTGGTGGATATTCCCAAAGATGTGTCCATGGCCAAGGCCGACTTCACCTATCCGAGCTCTGTCTCCATTCGCGGATACAATCCGACTTACGAAGGCAATAAATGGCAGATCAAGCAGGCCGCTGAAGCGATCATGAAGGCGAAGAAGCCGATTCTGTATGTCGGCGGCGGCGTCGTATTCTCGCAGGCGTCGAAAGAGTTGCTCGAATTGGCGGAGATGACTCAGATCCCCGTCGATATGACGTTGATGGGGCTCGGCGCGTTTCCCGGCGAGCATCCGCAGTCGATGGGGATGTTGGGCATGCACGGGACCTACTGCGCCAACATGGCGGTCCATTATTCCGATCTGGTGATTGCCGTGGGCGCGCGTTTTGATGACCGGGTGACGGGAAAGGTAGCGGAGTTTTGTCCCTTCGCCAAGGTGATTCATATCGATATCGATCCAACCTCGATCCGGAAGAACATCCATGTCGATATCCCGATCGTGGGTGATTGCAAGGCGGTGCTGCGCGAGTTGAATCAAATTCTCCGAGCCACGGTCAACGGCAATCAGAAGGATCTTCGCAAACCCTGGTGGGACCAAATCCGTGAATGGCAGCAGGCGCATCCGCTGGCCTATCAACAAGAGGCGGACGGGGCGATTAAGCCGCAGCACGTGGTCAAACGGTTGTATGAATTGACGAAGGATCGTGATCCGATCGTGGCGACGGATGTGGGACAACATCAGATGTGGACGGCGCAGTATTTTAAACTCGCCCGACCGAATCGCTGGCTGACCTCGGGCGGATTGGGTACGATGGGATTTGGCTTTCCTGCCGCCATGGGGGCGCAGGCTGCTTTTAGAGATCGATTAGTACTCTGCGTGGCCGGAGACGGCAGTATTCAGATGAACATGCAGGAAATGGCCACTGCCGTCGTGTCCAAGCTGCCGGTGAAAATCATCATCTTGAACAATCGTTTCCACGGCATGGTTCGCCAGTGGCAGGATCTCTTTTATGAAGGGCGCTACGCCTCCAGCTATCTGGACACGACGCCGGATTTTGTGAAATTGGCGGAAGCCTATGGCGCGGTCGGATTGCGCGCCGGCAAGGTGGGGGACCTCGATGCGGTGTTGAAGGAGGCCATCTCGACCGACAGGCCGGTGGTCGTTGACGTGCCCACCTATCCCTATGAGAATTGTTATCCGATGATCCCGGCGGGTGGTTGCAATCACGAGATGATTCTCGAAGATCCGCCTGAATTGAAACAACGCATGGCCGGCGTGCCCAGTACCGGATCGGACGAAAACAAGGATACGATTTTAACCGCGTAAAACACGCTGTCATCCGACAGCTATCAGTATAGAGCATTGTGATGGAACATATCATTTCAGTCACCGTTGAAAATAAATTTGGCGTCTTATCTCGCGTGGCCGGGCTGTTCAGCGGCCGCGGATTCAATATCGAAAGTCTGTCGGTCGCTCCAACCCTTGATCCGTCCATGTCCCAGATGACCATCGTCACATCAGGGGATGAACGAATCGTCGAGCAAATCGTCAAGCAGCTCAACAAACTGATCGACGTCATCAAAGTCGTGGATCTCAACGAAAGCGAATTCGTCTCGCGCGAGACGGCGTTGATCAAGGTCCATACGAAGGCAGAAGACCGGGCAGAAGCGTTGCGAATTGCGGATATCTTCCGCGCCAATGTGATTGATTCCACACCGTCGACCTATACCATCGAGGTCACGGGTGATCCGAAGAAGCTTGAGGCCATCATCAACTTGCTCCAGCCGCTCGGCATCAAGGAGCTGATCCGGACGGGGCGAGTGGCGATTGCGCGCGAGGCGATCCGGCCGGCCGTCAGCCAACCGAAGAAGCTCGCTCGAGAATAACGCGCGCATCCTCTCTGTGCACGATCGTTTCCATCCATGGGCCCTATGAACATTCAGGAGTGACGTATGAAGATTTATTACGACAAGGACGCCGACTTGCAGCTTATCCGTGGAAAGAAAGTGGCCGTGATCGGCTATGGCAGCCAAGGGCATGCGCATTCGCTCAATCTCAAGGAAAGCGGCGCCACTGTCGTTGTGGGCTTGCGTGAAGGCAGCTCGTGGAAAAAAGCGGAGGCCAGCGGCCTGAAGGTCATGCCGGTCGCCGATGCCGTGAAGGCGTCCGATGTCATCATGATCCTGGCGCCCGACGAAGCCCAGGCAGCGATTTACCGGCAGGAGATTGCGCCAAATCTAAAGCCCGGTTCCTATTTGGCGTTCGGCCATGGATTCAATATCCACTTCGGCCAAATCGTGCCCCCGGCGGACGTCAACGTCTTTATGGTTGCGCCTAAGGGACCAGGCCATTTGGTCCGGTCCGAATACACCAAGGGCAGCGGAGTGCCCTGTTTATTAGCCGTGCATCAAGATCCCAGCGGGAATACCCGCCAGGTAGGTCTGGCCTACGCCAGCGCGGTCGGCGGCGGACGGGCCGGCATTATCGAGACGAATTTCAGAGAAGAGACGGAAACAGATTTATTTGGCGAGCAGGCGGTCTTGTGCGGCGGCTTGACGTCACTGATCCAAGCCGGATTCGAAACGCTCGTGGAGGCGGGATATGCGCCTGAAATGGCCTATTTCGAATGTCTCCATGAGGTGAAACTGATCGTAGATCTGATTTATCAGGGCGGCATCGCCAACATGCGCTACTCGATTAGCACAACGGCGAAATACGGGGACATTACCCGTGGTCCGCGCGTGGTGACGGAGCAGACGAAGCAGGAAATGAAGAAGATTCTCGGCGAGATTCAGAGCGGTCAGTTTGCCAAAGAATGGGTGTTGGAGAATCAAGCCCACCGCCCCGTCTATAACGCCTTACTGAAAAAAGGTGAGGGGCATCCAATTGAAGAAGTCGGCGGCCGGCTTCGGTCCATGATGCCATGGCTCAAAAAAGACCAACTCGTCGATAAGAATAAAAACTAACTCTGCCGGCTGGTTCTTCGTGGTAGCATGAGAGAGGGCCTGGAGGGGTATGGCTGATCGAGCCGTCGGAATCCCGATTGTCAAAGAAGGCTTGCCGTTTGTCGGTGGTCTCGCAGGGGCGACACTGTTGTGCGGGGTGGCAGGCTGGCCCGTTGCAACAGTGGTGGCGGGTGGTTTTCTGCTGTTCACCGCCTGGTTCTTCCGGAATCCCAGCCGGACCATTCCACAGCAGCCGAACGTGGTGGTCTCATCCGGCGACGGCAAGGTCATTGCGATTGAGGAAGAATTCGAGCCGAGGTATTTGAAAGAAAAAAGCATTCGCGTCACAGTATTCCTGAACGTGTTCGACGTGCATGTCAACCGAATGCCCTGCGCCGGCACGGTCGAGGGGGTGAGTTATCAACCCGGCCAGTTTCTTGTGGCGAGCAAGCCGGAAGCGACACTGCATAATGAGCAGAATGCGGTGATGGTGAAGACCGAGTCGGGGGTGAAAGTGCTGTGTGTGCAAGTGGCAGGTTTGATTGCCCGCCGGATCGTCTGCTGGGTCGGGCAGGGTGATCGCGTGCAGCGTGGTGAACGGTTCGGGTTGATACGGTTCGGTTCGCGAATGGATACGTTCCTTCCGCTCGGGTCGAAGATTTGTGTTGCGCTGGGCGACCGTGTTAAAGGCGGCGAAACCATCGTGGGGGAACTCCGATGAAATCACCAACTATGCGACCTCCGTTTGCGAAGGGGCATCGAAAGCGGCAGGCGATGTACCTGATCCCCAATCTCTGTACGACGGGCAATTTATTCTGCGGCGTGTTTGCGATCCTGTCGGTGTTTAACGGGCAGCATCTGGTGGCGGCCATCGCCATCCTGGTCGGCATGATTTTCGACATGTTGGACGGGAAGCTGGCACGGTTGACGAATAGTACCGGTCAGTTCGGTATCGAGTACGATTCCCTGTCGGATGTGGTGTCTTTCGGCGTCGCGCCTGGGGTCTTGATTTATTCCTACGCGCTCAGCGGACAGGGCATGTTCGGAGTGGCGGTCATGTTCGCCTACGTTGCTATGGGAGCCGTGCGTCTGGCTCGATTCAATGCCACCGTGAGCACCTCCGACAGCAAGTACTTTACAGGATTAGCCATCCCAGCGGCCGCAGGCGTCATTGCGTCCCTGGTCATCTTTGATCTTCACATTACCCAGATGGGCTCGGAAGTGAAGCCGCTGCTGATTCTAGTGATTACGTTTGGGCTGGCATTCCTGATGGTCAGTACGATCAAGTATCGTAGCTTCAAGGACATGAAGTTCAGGCGAGGCGATCACTTCACCTATCTGGTGTGGGGAATTCTGGCCTTGATGTTGATTGTCGCGTGGCCGCAGGCTATGCTGTTCGTGACATTCACGGGTTATGCGGTGTCGGGTCCGATTGCGCGCATGTGGACGATGATCGCCAAGAGCGCAGGCAAGCCGCTCGCAAAAGCAGATGGGCCGGTCGTAGATACCAGAGAGTCGTAACGGCATTGACGAGGAGTAGTAGGGAGCGGTAGCCGAACTGAGAGAGCTGGTGGGCGGTGCGAACCAGCCGGTTGCCTCCTGAACTCGCCTCCGAGCCGGACTTGTGAAGCCCCGACGATGGGGTGGTAATGAGTCCCGAAGAATCCGCGTTACGGATTGAATGAGGGTGTCGGGTGAAGGGTGTCTTCATCCGGCGCTGAATCAGGGTGGTACCACGAAGCTCGCCTTCGTCCCTGTCGTGGGGCGGAGGCTTTTTTATTTTTTGGATGCTGAAACAGGTGTCCGGCGGCGTTCTCGGCGAGGGACCATCCTCGCCGTACCCCCAAGGGTACGGCTCCGGTGGTTCCTTCGCCTGCGGCCTTGCCGGCCGACCTGTTTGAGCATCCAGTAGACTGTGAGTAACTCAGGAGGAGGGTACGCCATGACGAGGATGATCAGAATATTCGACACGACGTTGCGGGACGGCGAGCAATCGCCGGGGGCAAGCATGAACGTCGAAGAGAAACTTATGATCGCCAAGCAGCTGGCGCGCCTCGGCGTGGATATTATTGAGGCCGGCTTTGCCTATAGTTCACCGGGAGACTTTGAGGCGGTGCGACGGATCGCGATGGAGGTCGAGGGGCCAGTCGTATGCAGCCTGGCGCGGGCACGGCCGGAAGACATCACCAGGGCCTCGGAGGCTTTGACGGGGGCGCCCCGGGTCCGTATCCACACCTTTCTCTCTGCGTCGGATATTCATTTGAAGCATCAGTTTCGCATGACGCGCGAAGAGGCGAAAAAACGGGCGGTGGAGATGGTGCAGTTGGCCCGTACCTACGTGGACGATGTGGAATTTTCCCCTATGGATGCGAGCCGCTCCGATCCGGCATACCTCTGTGAAGTGATCGAAGCGGTGATAGCCGCCGGGGCGGGAACGATCAATATTCCCGACACGGTGGGGTATGCCGTTCCGCAAGAGTTCGGTGGCCTGATCAAGCGAATTAAAGACACGGTATCGAACAGCGGCCAGGCGGTCATCTCCGTCCACTGCCATAACGATTTGGGCATGGCAGTTGCCAATAGTCTCGCCGCGGTGGTGGCGGGGGCCGGTCAGGTAGAATGCACCATCAACGGCATTGGCGAACGGGCCGGCAATACCTCGCTGGAAGAAGTTGTGATGGGCCTCCGGACGCGCAGGGATTGGTATGGGGCCGACACGAAGGTGGTGACGGAGGAGATCTCAAAAACCAGTCGCCTGGTGAGCAAGATTACCGGCATGGTCATCCAGCCCAACAAGGCGATCGTCGGCGCGAATGCCTTCGCTCATACGTCGGGCATTCATCAAGACGGGTTGCTGAAGGATAAGACCACCTATGAAATCATGCGGCCGGAATCGGTGGGGTTGGAGCAGGTCAAATTAGTGATGGGCAAGTTGTCAGGGCGCCACGCGTTCAGACAACGTCTTGAAGACCTGGGCTACAAGCTGACAGAAGATGAGGTCAATCACGCCTTTGAACGCTTCAAGCGGCTGGCGGACCAGAAAAAGGAAATTTATGAGGAGGACCTCGAGGTCATTATCTCCGAAGAAGTGGCGAAGATGTCCGAACGGGTTGTCTTGAAGTCGTTTCAGGTCGAAAGTGGAACGAATCGGACGCCGAAAGCCACGGTCGAATTGGAGATTGATGGAAAGTTGGTCTCTCACAACGGAACTGGCGATGGACCGGTGGATGCGGTTTATCGGACGATTGCCGCGATGACGCAGACGAAGAGCAAGTTGTTGATGTTCGGGGTCAATGCCATTACGGGTGGAACGGATGCGCAAGGAGAAGTATCGGTGCGGCTCGAAGAAGATGGCCGAACAGTCTCCGGCCACGGCGCCGATACGGATATCATCACCGCGGCGGCGAGGGCCTATCTGAATGCACTCAACAAGCTCGCCTATTTTGCAGCCAAGCAGGCCGAGGGGATTCACAAGGTCAGCTTGATTTGATCCCAACCTGCACGGTAGATTCCTCCGTTCGGTCGGTACAAATGTGCTGATCGGACGGAGCGACCTCAGCCCGTGCATCCGGCAGTATCAGGGAACCGTATGTTCGGCATGCATCTGAAGCAATGCCCTGAATTTTTAGCCGGGGATCACACGCGGTTACGGGAACTGCTGCACCCGGCCAAGGCCGAGCTGAAGTTAGGCTATAGCCTGGCCCATGGACTGCTTGATCCGGGCAAGCAATCGCTCTGGCATCGACTGAAATCGTCCGAGGTGTACTACTTCATCGCCGGGCGCGGCGTGATGAAGGTGGAAGACGCCTCCATGGCGGTTGAGGCAGGCACGGTGATCTATGTGCCGCCGGGCGCCAAGCAGTCGCTGGTCAATACCGGAACGGATCCCATTGAGTTTCTCTGCCTGGTCGATCCCGCCTGGAAGGCGGAAGATGAGGCGGTCGTTGAATAGCCAAGAGGAGAGCGCGACGTGAAAGCGAAAATTGCAGTCCTGGCCGGAGATGGAGTCGGCCGTGAAATTGTCCCCGAAGCGGTCAAGGTCTTAAAGACGGTGGCGGAGCGATTCGGGCACAGCTTTGAATTCCAGGCCGCGGATGTGGGCGGCCATGCCATCGATAAGGTCGGGGTCCCGCTTCCTGCAGAGACGCTCGCTCTCGCGAAGCACAGCGATGCCGTATTGTTGGGCGCGGTCGGCGGACCGAAATGGGAAGGTCTGGACTACAGCATTCGCCCTGAGCGGGCCTTGCTCGGCCTCCGCGAGCAGCTGGGGCTGTATGCAAATTTACGCCCGGCGAAACTCTATCCCATGCTCGCCGATGCCTCCACCTTGCGGCGGGAGGTGATCGAGGGAATCGATATGCTCGTCATCCGCGAACTGACCGGTGGCATTTATTTCGGGAAACCGAAGGGGGTGGAAAAAATGCCCGGCGGTGGAGAGCGCGGGTTTAATACGGAGGTCTATACGACCGAAGAAATTCGCCGCATTGCGGTGGTCGCGTTCGAAGCGGCGCGCAAGCGCCGCAAGAAGGTGATGTCGGTCGACAAGGCCAATGTGCTGGAGTCTTCCGAATTGTGGCGGCGGGTCGTGACGGACGTTCACAAAGCCTATGCCGACGTGGCTTTGAGCCACATCTATGTCGACAATTGCGCCATGCAGTTGGTGCGCAATCCGCGTCAATTCGATGTACTGTTATGTAACAATATCTTCGGCGATATCTTGAGCGACGAGGCTGCGATGCTCACCGGATCGATCGGCATGTTGCCCTCCGCCAGCGTCGGCGCCAAGGTCGGGCTCTTTGAGCCGATTCATGGCAGCGCGCCGGATATCGCCGGAAAGAATATCGCCAATCCGATTGCAACCATTGCCTCCGGCGCCATGATGTTGTCCTACGCGTTTCAGTTGGACAAGGAAGCGGCAGTCATTGAACAGGCGATTGTGAAGACCCTTGAACTGGGATTCCGCACCAAAGACATTCATGCCGAAGGCATGCGGTTGGTCGGAACGACCGAGATGGGCGATGCAATCGTGCAGAACCTTCCTGCGTAGGCCATGACGATCGGCGCGACACCATCCGGGATCATCGAGACCCTCGTGGGAAACGGTGAGCCTGGTTATGCGGGAGATGGCGGACCAGCCGGAGCGGCTTCATTGAATGAGCCGAAAGGGCTCTGTGTGGACCGTCAGGGAAATCTCTATATTGCTGACTCTGAAAATCACGTCGTGCGCCGCGTCGATCGAGAGACGGGAATTATCACGACGGTGGCTGGAGTGGGACCAGGCGGCACGACCACACCGATGATGTTGCCGGAACCTGTCGCAGCGCAGCCGGATGAAGACGAGGATCCCTTTGCCGACACTTCGACGGACAGCACAAAAGCCTACACACAGGTGACCGACCTGAGCGGCACAGTCCGGTATGTGACCGGCGGCCGTCTGACGATTGAGCAGGACTCAGGAGACGGCGGACCGGCTCGCCGTGCGCGGCTCAACTTCCCGAGTGCCGTGGCCGTGGATCGTCTCGGGAATGTGTACATTGCCGACACGATGAACCATCGGGTCAGGAAGGTTGATGCGAAAACGGGAATCATCACGCACGTGGCAGGCACAGGTCAGGCGCGTTATTCCGGCGACGGCGGGCCGGCGGTTCAGGCGGCGATCAATGAACCGACCGGGTTAGCCGTCACTGACGAGGCGTTGTATGTTGCAGACCAAAGCAACAATCGTGTTCGACGGGTGGATTTGGTGACCGGGATCATCACGACGGCGGCCGGTGACGGATGGGCGGCGTACAGCGGCGACCAAGTTCCTGCCGTGCAGGCCAGTTTGGCGGGACCGAGCGGCGTGGCTGTGGGCGGTGACGGGTTGTTGTATGTCGCGGATACCTTCAATAGCCGGATACGATCGGTCGATCCGGCAACGGGGGAGATTGCCACCGTAGCGGGAGACGGCGGCACCTACCGGTATCAGGGGCCTGAAGAATCCTCTTCACCAAGCCTTTCGCGCCCGGCCGGTATTGCCGTGAGTCATGACGGCAAGGTGTATATGACGGATTCAGACAGTCATTTGATTCGGGTGTGGAACGGGTGCACGAAGACCATCACGCGCCTGTCAGGGACCGGTGTCGCGCAGTTCGGCGGCGACGGTGGCGATGCGTTGGCAGGCAGCCTCAGTTATCCATTCGGTGTCGCGGTCGATGCGGTCGGAACTGTGTATGTGGCGGACACGTTCAATCATCGCATCAGAGTTCTCCCGGCGACTGCGTAAGGACAGTATCATGTTGAAGAAGAAGCAGGCGTATACAGTGGCGGTGCTGGGGGCGACCGGAGCCGTCGGGAAAGAAAGTCTCGAGATTTTGGAAGAGCGCAATTTTCCGGTCGAGACGCTTCGGCTCTTTTCCTCGAAGCGTTCAGCCGGCGAAGTGCTCTCGTGCCAGGGCAAAGAGTACAAGGTGGAGGAACTGACGGAGGCTTCTTCCTTTGCCGGAGTGGACATTGCGTTGATCTCCGCCACCGACGCCATTAGCCGCGACTACGGCGCGCGATTGGGCGCGGCTGGTGTGGTCGTGATCGATGATAGCGCAGTGTTTCGGATGGATCCGAGCGTCCCGCTCGTGGTCCCGGAAGTGAATGCTGCGGCGCTGCAGTCCATGAAGCGGGGCATCGTGGCCATTCCGAACTGCACGACGACTCCGCTGGTGATGGCGCTCAAGCCGCTTCGCGATGTCGCCGGCATCAAACGGGTCGTGGTGACCACCTTTCAGTCGGTGTCCGGCACCGGGTCGGCCGCCATGGATGAATTGGTGGACCAGACCAAGGCCCTCATTTCGTTTCAGGATGTGAAGGTGCAGGTCTACCCGTATCAAATCGCCTTCAATCTCTTGCCGCAGGTCGGGTCGTTCGGTGACGGGGGGGATTGTTCGGAAGAGGTGAAGATCGTGCAAGAGACGCGCAAGATTCTGGACATGCCCACGCTTCGGGTCACGGCGACGACTGTGCGGGTCCCGGTGCTGCGCTGCCATTCCGAAGCGATCAACGTGGAACTCGAGCGCCCGCTGAAGGCCAATGACGCGAGAGCCGCGATCGCAGAGATGCCCGGCGTCATCGTCTATGACGATCCGCTGAAGAAGCTCTATCCGATGCCGTTTGATGTGTCCGGCAAGGATGAGGTGTATGTCGGACGGGTGCGGGTTGATGAGTCGATCACCAATGGATTGAACCTCTGGGTCGTGAGCGACAATCTTCGGAAGGGCGCCGCGCTGAATGCCGTTCAAATTGCCGAATGTTTGATACAATAACCTATGGATGGCGGGAACGGGATCGGTCGCCTATTGATCATTGGTGGACTTGCTCTGGCCGCCGTCGGAGTGCTGCTGACTCTGGTTGAAAGATGGCCCGGTTTCGGTACGGCGTTCGGGTGGGTCGGTAAATTGCCCGGCGACCTCTCGATGACGCGAGAGCGGTTCAGTCTGTACGTTCCGATTACAACCAGTCTTGTGCTCAGCATTCTGTTGAGCGTCGTGTTGTATATCCTTTCATGGATCTTTCGCCGCTGATCCTACATCGTGCCCGGAGTTTCCTCGCAGCGGGAGTCATGGCGCTCGCTGGTGTCATCTGCGCGCAGTTTGCCTCAGCCGAATCCATTCGTGTCTTACTCGTACAGGAAGCGCCGTCCGTAGACGTGCGCTCCGATGGCCCGCTGGCTCTTGTGATGGAGACAGGCGACACTAGGACGCTGCATGGCCCCATCCATCTTACGGCGCGCGCGGACGGATTGCATGTCGACGGCCGACGTCTCACGGGCGGACACGTGCTCATCCGCTCCCTCCGGAACAGTCTGACCTTGGTCGTGGGGAAAGACGGAGGAGCGGCGGGCGCACCGCTTCCTCTCAGCGGCATCGTGCGGGTGTCGCGCAAAGGACATGCGGTCTCCGTCGTCAACCAGGTGGATTTGGAGGAGTATGTGAAGGGAGTCGTGCCCTCTGAAGTCAGTTCAGCCTGGCATCCGGAGATGCTGAAGGTGCAGGCGGTGGCGGCGCGGACATACGCGCTGTATAACAAAATGCTGAGCGCCGCGCGGGACTATGACGTCATGGCCACCATTCAAGATCAGGTCTATCGGGGCCGCACCGGGGTCGATCATCGAGTTGAGGATGCCGTCGAATCCACCAGGGGCATTGTGGTCACGCATCAGCAGGCGCCGATCTATGCCGCCTTCTCCTCCACTGCCGCAGGGCCGACGGAAGATGCGGTGAATGTGTGGGCCAATAAAGACCTCCCTTACCTCAAGGGTGTCGAATGTCCTTTCGATCTCGAGTCGCCGTATTATCAATGGAAGGCCAGTGTGAAGATCGAACAGCTCGAGAAGAATCTACGGCACCAGGGATTCACAGTCGGCACCATCGCCACGATTACGCCGATCGCGTACAGTCGCGCCGGGCGGGTCGCCCGCTTGCGGATTCTGCATTCCGGAGGCGAAACGCTGTTACGGGGAGAAGACCTCCGCAAAGCGGCGGGATATACCGTCATCCCGAGTACGCAATTCGAGGTCGAATCGATCGGCGCCGAGGTGGTGTTCGCCGGGTACGGCGCAGGCCATGCGGTGGGATTGTGCCAGTGGGGCGCCAAAGAACTGGCTGAACTGGGCTATTCGTACAACAGTATTCTGCAGTATTACTATCCTGGAACCGAATTACGTAACTCGGCGTTATCGCAATTGATGATGCCGGTCGTCCCAACCCCCTGATGCTGCTCAGCGAGTTCGATTTCCCATTTGATCCGGCGCTGGTGGCCGACCATCCGGTCATTCCACGCCATGATGCGCGGTTACTGGTCATGGAGCGCGACAGTCATGCACGGATGCACCGTCGGGTGGTGGATCTTCCGTCGCTTCTCCAGCCTGGGGATCTCATCGTGGTGAATAATACCAGGGTCATGCCCGCGCGGGTGCCGGGTCGGATTCGTGCTACCAAGAAACTGCTCGATCTGCTGTTTGTGCAGGATCTGGGGCAGGGCGTGTGGGAGGTGTTGATCAAAGGACGTTTCAGGCCGGGAGCCATGATTGATTTTCCGGGCGGCGGGTGCGGTGAAATTGGGGAGCGAAGTCAGGTCAGGACGACCGTGAAGGTCACTGGTGTGACAAGCGTCTATGACCTCATGCATGCCGCTGGTACGATGCCGCTTCCTCCCTATATCAAGCGCCCACCCTCGGAGGAGGATCAGCAGTGGTATCAGACCATGTTTGCTCAACAGGAGGGGGCGATAGCGGCACCGACTGCGGGACTTCATTTTACGCGTGAATTGGTGCAGGCCCTGACCGCCAGGGGCATTGAACTGGCGCAGGTGACGTTGCACGTGGGGCCCGGTACGTTTCGCAGTGTGAAGAGCGACCGGATTGAGGAGCACCGTATGCTGGCTGAGCACGTGGAGGTGGCCGCTCCCGCTGTTGAGCAGATTTGCCTGGCGCAGACGCGAGGAAATCGGGTGGTGGCGGTCGGGACGACGGTCGTGCGCGCACTGGAAACGGCGGGGCGCGGCGGTCGCGGAATCCAGCCGTTTCAGGGGCCGGCCGAGTTATTCATCACTCCGGGGTTTGAGTTTCAGGTCATCGACGCGCTGGTGACAAACTTTCATCTGCCGCGGACGACGCTGCTCATGTTGGTATCTGCGTTTGTGGGACTTGAACCGCTTCGGGCCGCCTATGAGGAGGCGGTGGATGAACGGTATCGGTTCTATAGTTACGGGGATGCGATGTTGATCGGGAAGGGAGTGATTGTCTCTACATAAGCTCTTTATGAATCTTCACCGGAACCTTGCTCTTCATCGATTCCGAATAGGCCATCAATGCCCGTTGTTGTTTTTGAAACAGCAGGTTTTGGAAAATCCGTTCTTTTGCAATGGCGGCTTTGGCCGGATCGGACTCACCTTCGCGTGAAACAAGTGTCTGTGCCTCTGCAGATTCGGAAGGCGTCAGGGCCACGGCGTCCATGATGACCAGCCGGGCTTTATTGGTAAGGATGTCCTTGGCTTCCATGGCCTCGAACGAGGCAGGGGTCAAGCGATTGGCTGCGAGCAGCCGACGGTAAGACTCGGGGTCGAAGGTGCCGTTCTTCTGAAATTCTGTTCGCTGCATGATGGCTTTCCGCAAATCTTCGTCAGAGACCGAGAGCCCCATTTCCTTGGCCACATGCAGCCACATGCGGTTATCGATGAGTTGCTCCAGCACAAACTGCTTGAGGAATTCATCCTTGATGTCGTTCTGGCCTTTGTCTTTGTAAAAGCGATACGTATTTTCATAGGCGCGACGATATTCATCCAGCGGGACGATCTGGTCTCCGACGGACGCCACGACGTTACCGCCTTGATCGCCGAATCCCCACCAGCCCATCGTAATGACGAACGCCAGGGCCAGCGTGCCCATGATGGATTTGAGGAACCATGGGTAGTCGTGAGCAGCTTCGCGTAATAATTTGATCATCGAGTGCGCCTCTTCTCGGCAGGGTTTCGCGAATTCTACTCAGGCGGCGACAACAAAGGCAAGAGGAAGAAGTGCGTGGAGAGCGGGTGCGGGAAGATTGCGACTTTGTTTGTGCAGGTCAAAGAGATTTGCTATAGTGTCGAAGAATTGGGGAGATTTCCGGTGGCGGAGGAGGCAATCGGGCGCAGCCCGGTGGAACTGGGCGTCTATCCCAAGGCCCAGGTGCTGAATCGCTTCATCGCGAAAATGATCGATCTCCTGATCGTTGCGGCGGTGAGCAAACTGGTCCCTCCAATCGGTGTCCTGGCCGGACTTGCCTATATCCTGTTGGCCGACGGGTTTGGTGGTGGGCGCAGTGTCGGAAAGCGGCTGATCGGACTCCAAACCATCGTCCCACGCACGCGGGACCCGGCGGGATTCCGGGAGTCGATCGTTCGCAATCTGCCCTGTGGTCTTGCTCAGCTGACGTTTGAAATACCGTATGTGGGCTGGATCGGATGGGGCGCGGTGTTGTCGCTGGAAGGATTGTTGGTGATCGGAAATGAGCAAGGGCGTCGCTTGGGCGATGAGATTGCCAAGACGCAGGTGCTGGAGAGCGGACAGCTGGATGTATCGGACTGAATACCTTGATGTTGCTGAGCGCAGAAATCGTGCGAAGGGAGAGTCCTAGTGGCTTTCATGAGTGATATGTTCGGGTGGTTCTCCAACGATCTGGCGATCGATTTGGGGACGGCGACAACTCTCGTATACGTCCAGGGGAAGGGCATTGTCCTCAACGAACCGTCCGTGGTCGCCGTAGAAAAAAAGACGGAACGTGTCATGGCGGTCGGCGCCGACGCGAAGCGCATGTTGGGGCGCACCCCGGGGAACATTCTCGCGGTACGTCCGATGAAGGAAGGGGTGATCGCCGATTTTGAAAAAGCCGAGGCGATGTTGAGCCACTTCATTCAGAAGGCGCACAACCGCACGGCCTTTGTGCGACCGCGCATCATCATCGGAGTGCCGTCCCGGATTACGCAGGTGGAGCAGCGGGCGGTCCGTGATTCTGCCGAACTTGCCGGTGCGCGCGAAGTGTATTTGATCGAAGAGCCGGTGGCGGCGGCCATCGGCGCAGGACTGCCGATTACCGAACCCTCGGGGAATATGGTGGTGGACATCGGCGGCGGCACGACCGACATCGCGGTCATCTCGTTGGGTGGCATTGTCTATAGCGAGTCGGTCAAGGTGGCCGGCGACCGGATGGACGACGCCATCATGAACTATATTAAGAAGAAGTATAATCTGCTCATCGGAGAGCATATGGCCGAGCGCATCAAGTTCGAGATCGGGTCGGCCTATCCCTTCGAAGAGCGGAAGACCATGATGATCAAGGGTCGCGATTTGATCTCAGGCATCCCCCGCACGCTGGTGGTGGATGATGCCGAAGTCAGGGAAGCGTTGCAGGAACCCATTGGGACCATCGTCAATGCCATCAAGGTGGCGCTTGAAAACACGCCGCCCGAATTGGCCGGAGACATCATCGATCGCGGTATCGTACTGACTGGCGGCGGATCCTTGCTGAAGGGAATGGACACTCGGTTTCGTGAAGAAACCAATCTTCCGATCATTACGGTCGATGACCCGCTGACCTCGGTGGTCCTGGGGGTCGGGAAGATTCTGGATGAGTTGGACCTCCTTCGCAAGGTATCGGTTATGTCGCAGTGCAGTACCTCTCGATGACCTCCATCCCGAACGTGGATGGCTATATCGCGCTCAACATACGGCACCCGGCGTCTCGCCATCGTGCTTTTTGCCTGCCTGCTCATTGCTCTCTTTCTGCTTCCGAGTCAAAGCCAGAGGTTGCTGCAGTACGTCGGTGGACCGCTCGGGCAGGTCCTCGGTCTTCCGCTCGCCGCATTTTCCTCAGTGGATCGTGGCATTGCCGACATGTGGAACGGATATGTCGCCTTGCAGAGCGTGCATGAGGAAAACCGCCAGCTTCTTCGCGACATCGAACTCCTCAAGGGGCAGAATAATCAGCTGCGGGAATCGGTGACGGCCGTGCAACGGTATGAGACCTTGCTGAGCTTTAAGCAGCAATCACCGTCCCAAACTCTGGCGGCGCAAGTCATCGGCCGTGATGCCACAAATTGGTACCGCGGGATGATTCTCAATAAAGGCGAGAGCGATGGGGTGAGAACCGAAATGGGCGTGGTCACCCCGGCCGGTGTTGTTGGCCGGGTGGTGAAAACCAATTCGACCTCGTCGGTGGTGCTGTTAGTCACAGACCCGAACAATGCGATTGCCGGTGTCGTGCAACGGACCCGTGATGAAGGGATTGTCGAAGGCACCAGCCACGGCCGGGCGCGACTCAAATACATCCCGTTGTTATCCAGCGTGCAGGCCGGCGATCGCGTGGTCACGTCGGGCCTGACCGGGGCGTTTCCGCGGGGCCTGGCTATCGGAAGCTTGATTCAGGTCGAAAAATCGGAAGGGGATCTCTTTCAGTCTGCGGAAATCGAGCCGGAGGTGGATCTCTCGAAGCTGGACGAGGTGCTGATCATCACCGCTCCCTATGAGGATGCCGACGCCGCGCAGACACTGCTCCAGGCCATTCATGGAGATCGAAAGAAACCATGAAGTTCCTGTTATATCTGCTCTTGGCGCTGGTCGTGGTCCCCTTGCAAACGACGTTGTTGCACTACGCCAGCGTCTTTGGTGTGCGTCCCGATCTCGGGCTGGTGGCGGCTTGTCTGGTGGGATTTCTCGGCGGAGAGCTCGATGGGTTGATTCTTGGCCTCATTCTGGGGTGTTTCCAAGATATGCTGTCGGCGGGAGATCTGTGGATCAATGTGGTGACGAAGGGCGGGAGCGGGTTTCTCGCCGGCCTGGCCGGGCGGCACATGGCCCATATTACCCCTGCGGTGATGACCGCCGGCCTCGCGATCATTTCCTGTCTCTCGAGCGCCGTGTTTCTCTATTCGATGAATCCGGCTGGTCTTGATGAGGTCTGGCTGGGCGTGCGATCGACCGTGCTGGTGCAGGCTGGGCTCGACGCGGCCGTCGGTGCAGGTCTGTATCTGTTGTTTCGCCAACGCTGGTCTGATGATCGTATGGTTACGGAGGGAGCGCTCTAGCAGAATGCGGAAAAAGTCCACCAGCGGCGTTCTCGCCTCGTTCAGCGGCTCAACGTACGACAAGAGTACGTTGAGCCGCTTCACTCGCTGCGGCCTTGCTGGATGACCTTTTTGCGCATTCTGCGTACTATCCTGATACCAGCACGCCACGTGAGCTGATCGCGGCGTAGCGTGCAAAAACCGAGTTTTTCCGCAGCCTGCTAGGCGAGCAAAGGTCAGCGATGGCGACGGTAGGATTCAACGATTCCGATCTCCTGGATCTTCAGCGGCGGTTGGTCATTCTGCGTGTGGGCCTGCTGCTGGTCGTGGCATTGCTTGCCTTGCGCCTGTGGCATCTCCAGATTCGGGAAGGCCCCTACTATCGAGATCTGTCTGAGAATAACCGGACGCGTTCCGTGGTCCTTGAGCCGGCGCGTGGTTTGATTTTCGACCGGAACGGCGTGTTGCTGGCGAACAATGTGCCGAGTTTTGCCTTGTATGTGACACTTGAAGACGTCAAAGATCGTCAGGCGTTAGTGGCGCAACTGGCTTCGCTCCTCAGCCTCGACCAGGACGTAATCCAGAAAAAACTGTCGACTGGAAAGGGCGGGAAATTGCAGCCCCGTAAGGTCAGGGACCGGCTCACGTTGCGCGAGGCCACACTGATCGAGTCCCACCGGTTGGATTTGCCCGGCGTGATGATCCAGGTCGAGTCGCAGCGGAACTATCCTGCGGGAGGTGTTGCGGCGCACTTGTTAGGGTATGTCGGGGAAGTGTCTGCTGATCAACTCGAAAAGCCGGATTTCGCGGATCTGCATCAGGGCAGCATCGTCGGACAGTATGGCGTAGAAAAATGGTTCGACCGACAGGTACGCGGTCGCGCGGGGGAAAAGAGTGTCGAAGTGGACGCGCTCGGCCATGAAAAGCGTGCCATTGTGTCGGACAAACCTCTCGCGGGTGATGACCTCTACTTGACGATCGATGCCAAACTACAGAAGGTTGCCGAGGACCTGTTGGGTGAGGAATCAGGCGCCATCGTGGCGCTGGATCCGACGAATGGCGATGTGTTGGCCATGGCCAGCCGCCCAGGCTTCGACCCGAACGTGTTGTCGAAAGAATTAACGAACAAGCAATGGATTGAAATCGTTCAGGATGAACGGCGGCCGCTGAACAATCGAGCGACCCAAGGTCAATATCCCCCGGGATCGACATTCAAGGTCGTTATGGCGGCGGCCGCTCTCGAATCCAACACCGTGACGCCCTCGACGATGGTGCGATGCAACGGCGGCTATCAATTCGGCAATCGATTGTTCCGCGACTGGAAACAAGGGGGGCATGGTTCAGTTGACATGAATGAGGCCTTGATACACTCCTGCGACGTGTATTTTTATACGGTCGGGCAGCGCATGGGCATCGACACGATTGCCGAATATGCGAAGCAATTTGGACTCGGGCAGGAGACGGGAGTCGAGTTGCCATCGGAACGTGTGGGCATCGTTCCATCTACCGCCTGGAAACAGAAGGCGCGAAATCAGCCCTGGTATCCGGGGGAAACCATATCCGCCGCGATCGGACAAGGGTATGTCACGGTGACGCCCTTGCAGATGGCCAGTGTGATCGGAACGGTGGCGAACGACGGAGTGTCGATCAAACCGCGCCTGGTGCAGGCCGTGATGAATCGCACGACGGGAGAACGGGCGGAGTTTCCGCCTACGGTGCGAGGGAAAGTGGCGGTCAAGCCGGCGACGCTTGCGCTCATCAAGGCAGCGCTAGCCGATGTGGTGACAAAAGGAACGGCGACACGAGCGAAGTCCCCGTTGGTGACGATCGGAGGGAAAACCGGCACCGCTCAGACGGCGGCGTTACGTACGGGACCCGAGAAGGACATTCCGAAGAGATTACGTGACCATGCTTGGTTTGTGGCGTTTGCTCCGGTCGAGGCGCCGCGGATTGCTGTGGCTGTTTTGGCCGAGCACATGGGCCATGGTGGGTCGGCTGCTGCGCCCCTGGCAAAGGATGTCATTGAAGCCTATGTGAAAGCCTATCCCCAGGTGCTGCAGGGGGCTCCGGCAAATGGGCGAGCCAAGCCGCCTGCTGTGCCGGTGGATGCGCGGCCGAAGACGTGATGATTGATCGGGTGATAGACAGTCGAGGGTTGGATAGTTTCGATCTTCGCTTCATGGGATTGATCGCAGTCATCCTGTCGGTCGGGGTGCTGTCGATCTACAGCGTGACGCATTCTCAAGACACGGCCTTCCCCTTTTACCTCAAACAGCTCGTCTGGATTCTTCTGGGAACCGTCGCCTTCCTGGTGATGTATTTGTCGGATTATCACAAGATTGCGCGCTTGGCCTATCCGACCTATGCGGTCATTTTGATCATGCTGGCGATTGTGTTGTTCATGGGGAAATCAAGCCGGGGGGCTCAGCGATGGATTCCCATCGGGCCATTTGCCTTTCAACCGTCCGAATTTGCGAAGTTGGTGCTGGTTCTGGTCCTGGCCAATTATTACTCTCGTGCATCGCGCGTGGGGTGGTTGCACCGGGTGGTGCTGCCGGGGCTGATCGTCTTGCCCGGGCTGTTGTTAATCCTCAAACAGCCAGATTTGGGTAGCGGGTTGAGCTTCCTGGCCGTCTATGCGGCCATGTTATTGATGGTCGGCGTTCGCTCGAAGGCGTTGGGCATCATTTTGTTACTCTCAGTCATGCTCTTCCCATTTGTATGGGAAATGGTCTGGGCGTCACTGCACGATTATCAGCGCGAACGGGTCATGGCCTTCGTGGATCCGGACTATGATCCGGGAGGCAAAGGCTACCATGCGCTGCAATCGAGAATTGCCATTGGTTCAGGTGAACTGTCGGGGAAGGGACTCTACGGCGGCACCCAAAGTCAGCTGAAGTTCCTTCCCGAAGGCCATACTGATTTTGTGTTCGCGGTCTATGCGGAGGAATGGGGTTTTGTCGGGGTTCTGGTGTTGTTAGCCCTGTTTATCGCGCTGATCTGGGTGTCATTGGAAATTGCCGCTCGTGCGAAGGACACGCTGGGGGCGTTACTTGCGGCAGGCATCGTCGCCATGTTGTGTTTTTGCGTGGTGGTCAATATTGGAATGACCGCGGGAATGTTTCCCATCGTGGGGATTCCGCTTCCTCTCGTGAGTTATGGAGGCAGCGCGACCATCATGACAATGGCGTCATTGGGGCTGTTATTGAATGTGAAGCGACGTCGGCTGAAGCTGTTTTACTAGGCGATGCCTGGACAGGGGCCGACTTGTTGTGAAATAACCATGTGAACCAGATTAGCGCTTGGCTACCGGCAAGGCGAGAAAGCCCGGACAACCGTCCGCGTATGTCTGCCGATCCAGCCGGTCTGGGTTAAAGGAGCATGTAATGGGTGTGGAGATAGCAATCAGTATTGCGCGGGAAGAAACCCGTGTCGCTGTGCTGGATAATGGCGTCGTCACGGATCTGTATGGCGATCGCGCCAAAGATCAGGATTATGTCGGCAATATTTATAAAGGGCGGGTGGCGAAAGTGCTGCCTGGTATGCAGGCGGCCTTCATCGATATCGGGCTGGAGAAGGCGGCGTTTATGCACGTCTCCGACCTGTCCATGGATGTCGAGCCGGGGGATACCCTCGTAGAGGGGGACGACGACGACAATAAGGACTCGGAGGTTCCCAAGCCCAAACGGCAAAGCTCAAAGCCCATCGAAGAGTTGCTATCTGAGGGGCAGGAACTCATGGTGCAGATTTCCAAAGGTCCGATCGGCACGAAGGGATCGCGGGTGACGACATATGTATCGTTGCCCGGGCGCTATCTGGTGTTCATGCCGACAGTAGAGCATATCGGCGTATCCCGCCGCATTCCTCGCGATGAAGAACGCGCGCGCTTAAAAGAAATTATGAAACGAGCCCGACGCCCTGGGTTCGGCTACATTGTGCGGACGGTGAGCGAAGGGGTGAAGGAAGAAGAATTGCGTTCAGACGTCGAGTTTCTGCATGTCCTCTGGCAGGACGTGTTGACCAAGCGTGACCAGCAGCCCGCCCCGAGCCTCTTGCACAGCGATTTGAGCTTGAGCTTCCGTGTGGTGCGCGATCTGTTCGGACGTCGAGTCGATCGGTTGTTGATTGATTCGCGCGAGGAATACAACGCGATCAGAGGGTTTGTGCAGCGGTTTTCTCCGGAACAGACATCCCGCATTCACTTCTACGATAAGGAAGAGAGCCTCTTTGATTACCTGGGGGTTGAACAGGAAATCGCTCGCGCGATGAGCCGGAAAGTGTGGCTCAAGTCCGGTGGATATTTGGTGATCGATCACACTGAGGCGATGACGGTGATCGATGTGAATACCGGTCGGTTTGTCGGCAAACGCGATCAGGAAGAAACCATTCTGCGTAACAATCTGGAAGCGGCGAGAGAGATTGCCTACCAGGTCAAATTGAGAGGGATCGGCGGGATCATCATCGTCGATTTCATCGATATGGAGCGGGAAAAGAACCGCGACAAGGTTTACCATGCCTTGGTGGATGCGATGTCTTCGGACAAGGCCAGGACCAGGATTTCCAGAGTCTCCGATCTTGGATTGATCGAAATTTCCCGCGAACGGGTGCGCGAGGATCTACTTCGTGCGCTGTCAGAACCCTGTCACTACTGCGATGGGCGGGGGTATACGAAATCTCCTATGTCGGTGGCCTACGAAATTTTCAGGGAAGTGCGGCGGCTTGGCCACGAAATTGAGCAGCAACGTGTCGTCGTCGGCGCGCATCCCGCGGTGGCCCTGCTGTTACAGGAACAGGAACAGCCCGGTGTGGAAGAGCTTGAGCGGCGGTATAGCGCCAAGATTCTGGTGACTCCGGATGATCGGCTGCATCTGGAACAGTTCGACTTAGTCGTGATGTAATACGGCAAAGCTCCGCCCTGGCTGAGTTCGCGCGAAAGTCCCGTCCCTGACAGCGGCTTCCCCAGTACAACGGTCATTGAGTCGTCCCGACCAAGTGTGATGAGCTTGGACGATAGTGAATAGTCGATCTCTCCGCCCCTGGCTTATGCTCCGCGCGATCTCCGGTGTGGGGGATGCCATTCTGCTCAAGCTGGTGCAGGCGATGGGATCTGCGGACGCGGTGCTGTCGGCGACCCAGGCGAGGTTGGCAGAGGTCGGTTGCCGGCCCCCGTTGATCGAAGCAATTGGCCGCGGGCCCGATCCGGATGCAGTCGAACAGCTTGACCGGGAACTGGCGGCGTTGCACCATCGCCAGATCGACGTATTGACGTATCTCGATCCGCAGTATCCTGCGCTTCTCCGGACGATTCCGGACCCTCCTCCGCTGCTGTATCTCCAGGGAACATTACTGGAGAGCGATCGGCAGGCTGTGGCGATAGTCGGGACGAGGAAGGTGAGTGCCGCCGGCCGAGTGCTGGCCGAGGAATTAGCCTGTGAATTGGCCGGCATGGGGTTTACGATTGTCAGCGGTTTGGCACGCGGAGTGGATGCCGCCGCGCACCGCGGCGCTCTTGCCGGCAAGGGACGGACGCTCGCAGTCATGGGGTGCGGGTTGGATCGTACGTATCCCGCCGATCATGGGCAGCTCCGCGCGGCGATCGAGCGGCAAGGAGCGGTACTCTCAGAGCTTCCGCTCGGCTCCGCGCCGCATAGCTATCATTTTCCCCGGCGTAACCGCATCATCAGCGGGCTATCGCTAGGCGTCGTGGTGACAGAAGCCGCTGTGGAAAGCGGGTCCCTCATTACCGCGCGATTGGCCGGCGAGCAGGGCCGGGAAGTATTTGCAGTGCCTGGTTTTGTGAAGGCGGAGAACAGTCGCGGGCCCCATAGCTTGCTCAAAGACGGTGCGAGACTCGTCGAGTCGGCGCAGGATATTCTGGATGAATTGTTGCCCCAACTGGATGCTGCCTTTCGCGAACGGCTCGGTGCTCGCGCCGAGATCGAGCGACCGATGGCGCAACTCGGCGCCGAGGAGGCGGTGGTGTATGATGCCTTGTCGGTGTTGCCGCAGTCGATCGATGATGTCATTCGACGCAGCGGGCTTCCGGCTGCGCAAGTCACCGCATTGTTGCTTTCCTTGGAACTGAAACATTGTGTTCGTCAGTTGCCCGGCAATGAGTATGTGCGTCTCTCGACAGGCACTCATTGAGAGATTCAAGCTGACAGAGTCTCGATATTTGTTATAGTGGGTGTGGTAGTCTGGACCAAGACACTGAGGAACGTGGAGCCACATGGCGAAATCTTTGATCATTGTTGAGTCCCCAACGAAGGCGCGAACGATCACTAAGTATCTCGGTCGCGGCTATTCCGTTATGGCCTCCGTCGGACATGTGAAAGATTTGCCGACCAGCAAGCTGGGCGTCGATCTCGAACACGATTTTGAGCCTCAGTACGTCACGATCAAGGGCAAATCCAAAGTTCTTGCAGACATCAAGAAGAAAGCCCAGCAAGTTGATACGGTGTATTTAGCGCCGGACCCCGATCGTGAAGGCGAGGCGATTGCCTGGCATATCGCACAGGAACTGCACGGCAAGGGAAAGAAAAAGGACGGCAAGGTCTACCGCGTGCTCTTTAATGAAATTACGGAATCGGCCATCAAGCGCGCGTTGAAGGCTCCGGGCGAAATCGATATGAAGCTGGTCCAGGCTCAGCAGGCGCGCCGGGTGCTTGATCGGATCGTGGGGTATCAGGGCAGTCAGTTGCTGTGGAAAAAGGTGCGGCGTGGTCTCAGTATGGGGCGAGTCCAATCCGTCGCGGTGCGACTTATTTGCGACCGGGAACAGGAACGCGAAAAGTTCAGAGCGGAAGAATATTGGTCCATTGTCGCACTCCTGCGCGGAGACAACCCGCCGGCCTTCGAGGCGAAATTGCATTCCATCAACGGACAGGATGCCGACATCGGCACGAGTGCGCAGGCCGAAGAAATTCTCAACGCCGTGCAGGGAAAATCGTTCGTCGTTCAATCGATCGAGCGGAAAGAAAAAAAACGAAACCCCGTTGCGCCCTTTATCACCAGCCGACTTCAGCAGGAAGCCGCCAGGAAATTACATTTCACGCCCAAAAAGACCATGACCCTGGCGCAGCAGTTGTATGAAGGCGTGGAAATCGGGGCGGAAGGTCAGACGGGCCTCATTACGTATATGCGAACCGATTCGCCGAGAATCTCGCAGGAGGCGACCGAGGATGCAAGGCTGGTGATCCGGGAGCGATTTGGGGAGGAGTATTTGCCGGCGACCCCGAATGTGTACAAGACGCAAAAGGCGGCGCAAGAAGCTCACGAAGCCATTCGGCCGACGGTGGCGGCTCGTGATCCTGAATCCATTAGGCAATTTTTGGAACAGGATCAATATAACTTGTATAAGCTGATCTGGAATCGATTCATTGCCTCGCAGATGGTTCCGGCTATCCTGGATGTGACGCGTGTCGATTCGAGTCCGGTAGGAGTATCGGTGCCTTATGTGTTTCGCACGACCGGCACCGTCGTCAAATTCCCCGGCCATACGGCCGTCTATCTGGAGGGGATCGACAAAGAATCGCCGTCACAGAAGCCGAAAAGTGAACAGGAACCCGAGGACGAGTCGGATCGGCAGCTTCCTGTGCTTCGGGAGGGCGAGTCTCTGCAGTTGGTGGCGCAGGAGGAGCAGACCCTGCCGGGCCTTATCTCGAAGCAGCATTTCACCCAACCGCCGCCCCGCTACAACGAGGCGTTGCTGATCCGTGAACTGGAAGAAAAGGGCATCGGTCGTCCTTCCACCTATGCGGCCATCATTTCGACGATTCAGGATCGGAAATATGTCGAGAAGATCGAGGGCCGTTTTCTGCCTACCGAAACGGGCCGGACGGTCAACGACTTTTTGTTGAAGGGGTTTCCGGACCTGCTGGATACGGAATTCACCTCTCACATGGAAGAGCAACTCGACGAAGTTGAAGAGGGGACGAAGCCGTGGGTCTCAGCGGTCAGAGAGTTTTATGCCCCTTTTGTCAAAGAAATGGAACTGGCGCAAAGCATTCCGGGGCCGAAAGACATCGTTGAGCCGCCGACCAACCTGCCTTGTGAGAAGTGTGGTCGCATGTTGGAGATCAAGTGGGGGCGAAACGGGAAGTTTCTGGCCTGTCCCGGGTACAAGGAAGATCCTCCCTGCAAGAATACACAGAACTTCGAAAAACTCCCCGACGGGACGATCAAGATTGTTCCGAAGCTGGAGGAGACGACGGACGAAAAGTGTGAGAAGTGTTCAAGCCCCATGGTGGTCAAATCCGGCCGCTTCGGAAAGTTCCTGGCCTGTTCCGCCTATCCAGAATGCAAAACGACCAAGGCAATTGCCTTGGGGGTGAAATGTCCGCAACCTGGCTGCGGGGGAGACCTGGTTCAGAAGCGTACGAAAAAAGGCCGGAATTTTTATTCGTGCAGCCGGTACCCTGAGTGTGAATATGCGCTCTGGGATCGCCCGATCAATAAGCCGTGCCCCAAGTGTCAGGCACCGTTTCTCATTGAGAAGGTCAGTAAGCAGGCCGGCCGCTCCATACAGTGCCGCAACGAAGAAGAGTGCGGCTATCGCGAAGCCGGATAACCGCAGCGCAGCTCCCGCCCGTCAGAATTCCCCACTCGTTGTCGTCGCATTTCGGTTGCCGATTCGCTCCGATCCAGTCGGAGTTCACCGCTCTGCTCGCGTCATTCTGCATATTCTGATGAGGACAATGAGAAGCGTTCTCGGCGATGTTGATAACCGCCCTCATAAATACGTATCTCAATGGTTGACAAGGCTTTCGAGAATCTCTAAGTAAGGAGTACAATTTCCAAGTAAACAGCGAGCGTTCAGCGTTCGAACCAATGATTGGTCCACAGGCCATGAGATACGCTAGGGCCAGAGGAGGGGGATATGAAAGCAAAACAAGGCGTCATAGAATTGCTAAATAAGGTGTTGACGGCGGACCTTACCGCCATCAATCAGTATTTTGTCCATGCCAAGATGTGTGCGAATTGGGGCTATGACCGGCTCCATCACACAGTCAGGGAGCGCAGTATCGATGAGATGAAAGACGCGGACGAACTGATCAGCCATATACTCTATTTGGAAGGTGTGCCCAATGTTCAGCGGATGAACACGGTGCATATCGGTGAAACCGTTCCCGAGCAGTTGAAACTTGATCTGAAGGCCGAGCAGGAAATGCTTGCCCTACTGAGCGAAGGGGTCGTGCATTGCGCGAAGGTCGCGGATTTTACGACGCGACACATGCTCGAGGATATGGCGAAGGACGTGGATGAGCATATCGATTGGATCGAGACTCAGATGGAAACAATCAAGCAGGTGGGGCTCGAGAATTACCTGGCTGAGCAAATCAAGAAAGATAGTTAGGCCCGCGCCGGGACGGCGCAGGGAGGGGAATGGGCATGAAAGCGAAAGAGGGCGTCCTCGATATTTTGAATAAGGTGTTGGTCAGCGAACTGACCGCGGTGCATCAGTATCTACTGCACGCGGCGCTCTGCAAACATTGGGGGTATGGTCGACTCCACGAGCATTTTAGTCATCTGGCTCACGAGGAAGTCAGCCATTCCTCTGGTTTGATCGATCATATCCTGTACCTCGGCGGTGCTCCAACGATGGATCACTTGGATGCCGTGGCGTCGGGGAAGAAAGTGTCGGAACTCTTAGAGGCAGATGTGGCGTTTGAGCGTGAGGACGCAGATGCGCTTCGTCAAGGCATCGCACACTGCGCGAAAGTCGGTGATTTTACCACCCGGCATCGACTGGAGGATATGATCATCGACACGGAAGAACATATCGATTGGTTTGAAATTCAGCTTCGCACCATCAAGCAAGTTGGAGAAGAGCGGTATCTGGCGGAGCAATTCACCTCCGACAAGTCTTAGCCAATAGTAATAAGATGAGGGCGGGTCTGCGAGTTCAGAGAGAACTGGCCGACCCGCCTTTCTTGTTCCCCATCCGCATTTTTCAGTCGGACACACACAGCGTTCATCAGTCTGTTCTCTTTCTCCCTGATTAATCAGGGAGATAAGGCTCAATTCCTTCCAGCGATAGCAGCGCTCTCCTCTCGGGCGGGACCGTAAGGACCCCGCTGAATGCCTTGATACGTTCACCTATGCTGCCGAGCCCTCATCGAGCGAATGTTCATGGGAGACTGTCCCGTAGCACGCTTGAAGAAATGGCTGAACGCGAATTGATCGCTGAATCCAAGTGCTGATGCAATTTCTGCCAGCGTGTGTCCGGTAGTCGTCAGGAGTGCACTGGCGCGTTCAACGCGCTGCCGCCGAAGGTACCTGGAAAACGGTTCACCCATGACGCGGTAAAACAGATCCGAACAATACTTTTCCGAGTAGCCCAGGAAGTTCGCCAAGACTTTCAGCGTCATGCCACGGTGGAGGTTCTCGTTGATAAAGGCTGTGATACGCGCGGGCAATATGCGAGGTGTAGGCGAGGCCTGCTTCTCCGGCGGAATGGCATGTGACAGGTTAAACAGATCGCATATGAGGTCGCCGAGATCCTGTTCCGTTCTGACCTGCTCTAATCGGTCGGCCCACTGCGGAGACTCTCCTCGAAGCTCGGAGGAGAAGGTGCGCAGACGATCAAACGACATAACCGAGGCAGATGATCTTCCTGACATAATGTCCTCCGTTGCGAGTTCACAGAACCCACAGTATGGTCGTGGTCCTGACAAGACAATCCGTTAGATGCCTGAGCCGGTCATATGCGTGTAGATGGAATTTTCTACCTCTGGTTCGGCGCGCATGGCGGCGGTGACTGGATTGGGAATATGGAGTGAGGGACAGTGATCGTGATTGCGTAGCAGGTCGCAGAACGTAGCGCAGAAAGTTGGATCAAATTGGGATCCGGCCGAGGCGCGAAGAGTTCGCAGAGCGCTGTCCCATGAATTGGTGCGGCTGGCGATGCTATCAAATACATCGGCGATGGCGAGAATTCTTGCCGAGCCGGGGATGTACTCACCGCGAAGTCCATAAGGATAACCGGCCCCGTCCCAGCGCTCATGATGATGGGCGATCAGCCGTGCCGGCTCCTGGAGGAATAAGTAGGAGCTTAGGAGGGTGGCCCCTTCCCTAGGATGGCTTTGGATCAGGGCATAGTCGTTCAGCGTATGAGGGGCTGCCCTGCCGAGCAGGTGCTCAGGCATCATCAGGAGTCCGATGTCATGCAGCAATGCCGCATAGTGCAAGTCGAGGCGCTGTTCTCTGGTGAGTCCGAGGCGTTGAGCCAGCAATAGGGCATAGTGCGCGGTGCGTTCGCCATGCCCGAAGTGTCCGGGGATGGTGCTTTCGATCTGTCGCGCCAGACGCCGAAGTTGAAGTACCCGGACGGCCTCGAGTGACTCATGGGGAAGCTGCAGGGCATTGAGGGCGAAGAGCTGGCGCCCGAGGTCCTGGATGAACTGAGTCGCGCTAGGTTTCGGTCGTGTCGAACGATGCATAGGAGTCCTCCAAAATGTCAGAGCCCAAGATCATGGGGAATGATCTTGGGCTCTGGGCTGAATACCTCTGGCCGCACATGAGGTGAGCATCAGGTGTGCAACGCTAGGTCATCCGTGCTCTCCGCGTTTGCCCGCCATCAACGGTTGTTTCAAAATCCACATTTCGTGGAGAGGGATGACCAGCATGACCAAAAATCCTGCCGTCATGAACGTATCGCCTGTCAGCATGGTTAATACAAAGACGGGGGAAACATAACTAATCAGCCAGGGCGAAAGGAGATCGAGAATGACTCCTCCGAAAGAAATCCAGGTCGTAACAATTTTTAGCCGGTTGCTGGCGTTCGTCAAATAGAGGACATGGACCAGAATCATGAACACGACGGGCATAGTGAAGAGGTGAAAGTGGGTAATTTCAGCGAGTTCACGAAACGACATCGGCTCGCCGAAGGTCGCATTGGAGCCGCGGTAATGATCTGCAATTCCTTGGGGGGACAATCCAGTCATATTGTGCGCCCAGAAGAATGAGAACGTGAAGCCGGCAAGCATCAATAAGAGAAAGAATGTGTAGACGAGCCTAATGTGGCGATCTGAGTCGCGGAGGCGAAAGCGGGTGTTGAAATTGCGCATGTCGGCTGAAAATCAGTTTCCGAAAATCGACTTGAAGAAGCCCTTCTCGGTCTTTTGAGCGGTCACAGTGTCGCTGCCGCGTCCTTGCGGTTTTAAGTAAAATTCGTCGACGAGGACAAGGACGCGTTTGATTCCTGCCGTCATAGACCGGACGGACATCGTGGCGCCGCTGATATTGATGATATCTCTGTTGATCCGGACAGGGTCGAGAACCGATTTCCCCTCATATTGAACGTTAAATCGTTTGGTCCGCACCTCGCTGCCTCGCGCTTCTCGAAAGACAAGTAATTCAACATTGGAAACAAGGCCGTGAGCATCCACGCCGACCATGTAGGTCATGGGCTTGTGTTTGCCGATGGTGTTCTGGACGAGGGCATACCCGTCAATGTGTGTGCCGGTTTCACCGATATACACTTCGAAGGATTCCTCGGGAAATTTCCATCCGATGCGAGTTTCGATAAGGGTTTTCTTGTCCTGGGGGAGAGTCACCAGCTCCTTCTTCACGCGTTCCGATTTTGGAAACATGAGTTTGACCGCTTCTTCCTCGGTGAGAAAGACTTCGGCCAGGGACATTTCCTGCTCTGTCAAATAGCGTTTAAGCTCACTGTCCCATACACGCTCGGCCTGGGCGTTCATTGGGGCGAGAGCGAAGGAACCAGTGAGGATGAGCAGCAGCAATAAAAGCATCATAGCGGCGAACACCCCTGTTCTTGTAATTTTTCGTTTAGTCGAGTGGTGACCTCCGTTGTCGCCTCTTCGGATGGTTCAACAGGCCACCATTTAGTGGCTTGAGAGGTGACCCCTCCGCGAGAATGCCAGCGCTGGCGTGTTTCCAGCACACTGACGGAGACAGCGCCATTCGATGTCTTTACGACGAGACTCATACGCGCGCGCTCCCTATTCCCGAATCCCGTGCGTCCGAAGATGCCATAACTCCGTTCTTTTCCATCCATCTCTAGCCACCCGGTTTCGATGACGCCTTTGGTTTTGTCCTGGGATGTGATCGAATAGCTTTTCATAGTGTCCATCGCTGCATCCCAGACGACGTCCTGTGAGCAGGAATAAGTCTGCTCGTGACTGCCGCTCAGCGAAGCGCAACCCATGGTGAGGAAGGCTGTTGTCGCGATAAATACGTGTGCCCTTTGCACTGAAATCCTGCCCCTTGTAAATCCGGCGGCCCTCCCTATAGAGAGAGCGCCGCCGGGTGGTGAATTTAGAAATACGTTGCTGCGGAAATCACGAATGCGCTGTCATGAATGCGCTGACCAGTATTGGGATTAAACGATTTCGGCATGTACTGGTAACTGGCCTTGAACACGGCGTCTTCGATAGGCCGATAATTGAGACCGAACGAAAATTGCTCTAATTCACCTGAGTTCTCTCCACGATTATCCATGTTGAGATTGACCCGGTCATAACGGAACACGGCGGTGAACGTTGAGCCCTCACCAAATCGTTTAGGCGATAAGGCAGTTAGGAACGCGGGCATGAAATGATAATTAGCCTGGACATAGAACCCCTGCATACGCTGCGGAGGGGCGGCAAATGAGTTCAAGGTATTGAGCCCGCTGAGCAGCGAGCCAGGCGTGGCGAAGGTTGCCCCCTGAACTGCGCGGGAATTGCCGCGTGCGTAGGCCCAGGCCGCTTCTCCCAAGAGCTCGAAGGGGCCACGTTGAAAGGTCCAGTCGATAGCGGTAATGCTCAGAGGGTTGTAGCTGACCGGAGAAGCATTCCCGAAGTAGCTGGAGCCAGCCACTTCAACGCCCAACATCGGGCTAAAGGCTACGCGTCCCGAGACGGCTTTTCCGTTATTGATGTCCAATCCGTCATCGGAGGGGCATTTCCGCTGGCGGGAGCGGCGGGTACCGTCTTCCTCACGAATGCGGGGGCTTCCGTCTCCGTTGTATCCGCAGGGGCCGGTGGTGACGTAGAACTCATAATCGAGTTTGCTGGTTCGGCCTGGGTACAAAGTGCCGTAGAAGCCAGCACCGGTCTCGGCCATCGTGGAGGGAATCACGAGGCGACTGACGAGCGGTCGGTCGGTGAGGTCGTTGAGCGGCGAATCGTGCAGCAAGTTGAACTTGCCGATCGGAACCAAGAGAATTCCCGCACGAAGATTGAACGGCTCTTTGACCAAATAGTCGATGTGGGCAAACTCCAGACCGATTTCTGCCCCCTGCGTCGCATCCTCACGTATCCCATGCTCGATTTCGATTTCCGCCGCGAACTTCACATGTTCGGTGATGTCAGCATAGATGAATGGAACAAACCGTTGTTGATCAAATCCGTTGGTGGTGCCACTCCCCATGCCCGATTCAAGAACGGCATTTCGGTGTGAACGGTACTGTATGTCCATGTACCCGCCGACGATCGCTTTCGGTGAGGCGACAAAGGGCTTGGCATAGACCAATCGGCCAGACCCCGTCGACCCGAACGACAATGCCGCTTGGGTTTTGGTTCGCCGTTCTTTTCCGACTTCTGGAAGGGAGCCTATGCCTGGTTCATCACCGGGGTCGCCCACTGTTTCCCTGTGGGAACCGGCGCCTTCTCGGCGTTCATGATCCTGCAATCGTTTTTCAACCGCTTCGTCAACTAGCTTCTTGATCTCCTCCGGGGTCAAGTTTTCTGCCAACGCCGGCATCACCGGTAGACTGGCCAGGACTAGAGCCCCGAGGATTGCCCGGATTTTCATGGGTATCCTCCATCCGCGAGTAAAGTTATGGTATGACTCGGGACTCGATGGTCTCTGGTCTGTGATGAAAGCATGTGGATGCGACTGAAGCCCTGGATGTTTTCCGGTAACGAGGCCTCCTTTCGTGAATCGAATCATGCTGGCACCGTGCCCCACCCTTCAATCGAGGTGAAAGGGATGACGACAATGCGTTTGCAGCGCTTGCACTTAAGCTCTAGCCCCTGTCCTCCAACTTTGGCGATCAGCTGGCCGCATTCGCAGCGTGTTTCGCTGTCCTGGCATAAGGAGTGTGTTGCGTTCTTAGTTGGTGTCATAGCCTAGCGTTGCGCCTACTGAATTGAGAACGATTATTAATATCTCGATCAGTAGAAAAATGTCAAGTCGAATTAGACGGCTTCGCTGTGGCGATCAGAGTGTCAGCAGGAAGTGGCTAGAATGCCACGGATCGAGGATTGGGTAAGAGTGTGAGCGCCTGGCCTGGCTAAAACTGGGCCCCGCAGGGGCTAGCATTATTTGCAATTTTATTTTATGCCGGACAATATGCCGCGTTGCAGGTTCCCCTTGAGAAAGGATCATGCCGATGAAGTTGTCCGTTATTTCTGACGCCCTGAGAGCATTTGGATTCATTTTCGTAACGGACGCTGTCCTACGGCGCAGATATGCAGTCGCGACGAATGCGGGCATCTGTTTTCTATTATCGCTAGGGCTGGGATGTGCTGCTGGAAACTCTGGAGCCACTCCTATTCTCGTAAAGCGCACACAGATGCATATGGGCACGTGGGTGAGCATTACGGCAGTCGCTTCGGATCGGCAGACGGCTCAGGATGCCACATCCGCGGGATTCCAGGAAATTCATCGCGTGGAAGAATTATTGAGCACCTGGATTGAGGGCAGCGAGCTGTCACGGGTAAATGGAGCTGCAGGAAAGGGAGCCGTCTCGGTCAGTCCCGATACGATGAAAGTTCTTCAAGCCTCAGTTGGGATGGCTCGGCTTACGAAAGGGGGCTTCAATATTCTTGTCGGTCCCGCGGTCGAGGCCTGGAGCGTTTTGGATCGCCAGCAGATTCCGTCGGAGGATGATCTGGAGAAAATCCGTCCACTCACGAATCTGAATGCGTTGCAATTGAACCAGGCACAGGGAACGGTCTATCTCGCCAAGCCAGGAATGCGAGTGGATGTCGGAGGCATCGGTAAGGGCTTTGCGGCCGATCTGGCGGTTGAGGCGATGCAAAAGGCTGGCGCAACCGCAGGAGTCGTGGCGTTATCCGGGGATATTCGAACGTTTGGCCAATTGCCCGACGGTACGACATTTCCATTCGGTATCCGGCATCCACGGCACGAAGGAGCGGTGCTGGCAGTTATTGATCTTCAGAACGAGGCGATTTCAACGGCGGGCGATTATGAACGTTATTTCGAGCGGGATGGAGTCCGGTATCATCATGTCCTTGACCCAGTGACGTTGCAGCCGGCACGTGACTGTCAAAGTGTCACGGTAGTAGCCAAAGACGGCCTGACGGCGGATGGACTGGATACAGGCATTTTTGTGATGGGGCGAGAACGGGGGCTCGCGCTAGTGGAAACGCTGCCGGGTGTCGGCGCAGTGATCGTCGATCGTGACGGAAAGGTCTGGGTGTCCTCCTCCCTCAAAGGGCGAGTCCGAATCAAAGACGGTGTCGACTAGTGTTGTCATAGCTTCAGCGTGAGTCCCAGTCGGAGGCGCGAGCGTGAAGCATGCTGAGCGAAGGGCCGGCATCAACCAGGCTATGGTCCTAGCTGGTAGCGGATAGGGATATGGAGGGTGACTGGTGATTGTTCGAGAGGCTGCGTCAGCGCGATTGGTGAAATCTTTCGAACCGTTTCAAGTGCGGCTTGATCGAGAGTGTCATGCCCGGAACTTTTTGCGACCGCGGCGGACACGATTTGGCCATCTTCCTGAATCACAATCCGGACGACCACTCTCCCTTCCACGTGCTTGAGCCGTGCATCCATGGGGTACTCTTTCTGCGCTTCAATGCGTGGCAAGAGAATGCCTGCAAGCCAGCCATAATCGACCTTTTTTGGTGCCGGAACGTCGCTCGCTGATGGGGCGAGCGCGGCGGTTGAGGTAGGGGCTGGGGTCTGTTCAGTGGATTGCTGTGCAGCTGGAAGAGGCGACGTTAGTTGAGCTGGGGTTTCATGATCTTTGGCTGGGGAAGTGACTGATGCTTGCTGTTGATGAACTTCCGCCAGGGAAGGGACCGGCGGCGTGGGGGAAGGCTCCGTTGCCGGCTGCGGTCGAGCGGCTTCCACTGCCTCAGGAAGAGGGGGTGCGAGAGAGTGTTGAGGTGTTGGCTCGATAGCCTGTGGCGGCGGTGGAGGAACGGGGATGGATGTCTGCGGTTCATGGACACCAGTGTTAGAGACCGGGGCCGATTTCGTGGAATGTTGTACATCAGAGGACGCCGGGCGCGGAGAGGGTATTGGCGTGCTACGCGCTGTCATGCGCGCAGGAGTTGAGCCAACTTGCGGTTTGTCGAGCGTGGGAGTTGACGCAGACGGCATTACTGATGGGGTGACGATAGTTACGTCCCACTGGAACGACGAGGAGGGCGGGGCTAGCCCGACTTTGGCGGCGAGCAGTGCGGCTAAGAAGACGGCTGCACTATGCAGGCAGAGCGAAATGATCCACCCGCTCGCACGCAAGCGGACGAAGGCGTCCGGCGTGCCGGCATGGGAAGCGGTCACAGGCGCACGACCTCCAGGCTGACAGATTGGAATCCCAGGCCACGAATCTCATCCACAACCGAGACAAAGCGCTCAAGCAACGTGACTTTGTCCGCCCGCACGACAACCAGGGATTCTCGGGGGTGGGCCAGCAGCATGCTTTTGAGGCCATCCGCCGGGACGGGACGATCATTGAGAAACAGGTCTCCATTCGCGGTCAAGGTCACCACCACGGGAACATCTTTATGATCCCCGGCCTCCTTAGCCTTCGCGAGGTTGACGGGGATTTGCCCTGTGCTGATGAAGGTTGCGGTAGTCAGGACGATGACGAGCAGCACCAACATCACATCAACCAGCGGAATGACGTTGATCTGATTAACCTCGCGTTCCATGGTGCACCTTATACGTTGTCAGTAGTTCAGCGACGCGTCGGCGAAGAATATTGTTCATGACGACGCAGGGAATTGCCACGAGGAGACCCACGGCCGTCGCCTTCAGGGCCAGGCTCAGGCCGATCATGATGGTGTTCACGGCCATCGTTCCAGAGGTGCCCATCGTATGAAAGGTCATCATAATCCCGAGGACCGTGCCCAGCAATCCGATGTATGGCGCATTTGCCGCGACGGTGCCGATGATGACGAGCCGCTTGGTCAGTGCCATTTCAAAGGTTTGAACGTCTGTAAACTGCGCCAGGTCTACGCGTCGGTAGTACAGCCATCGCTCGACCGCGACAGCTACCGACCACACGCTCAGAGCGATCAACAGGCCAATGATCCCGTACTCAACCGCATTCTTCAGCACGTCCATTCGTCGATCCTCCACCTCTCACTGTTGTTGCTCCCTGGGGACGTCCGTATGACATCGACCCTGATCCTTCGTGCGTCTCGTTCGGTCTGGCGTCAGGATATTGGTCCCGATGTTACGACCCCACCTGCGGCGAGTCAGGTGGCTTCGGGAACAAGACCGTGTGGGTCGCCACTACGCGCAGGGCAATGGCAGTCCCAACCTGATAGATGCTCAGCGATGATTCGCTACTATGCACGATTTGGCCTGACGGCAGTTGGATTGTGTAGACATTTTCCGACCCCTTGAATTGTCGTGCAAGGATCCGCGCATCGGCCCCCTTGGTCGGGACGATGTGAATGTCGTCTGGGCGAATCATCACGACGACGGGCGTGGCCGTCGCGAGGTTCTGAGTATTTGGAAAGTCTCCGATTTCGGTCGTCACCAGGTGGTGTGTGACGACTCCGGGGATAAAGTCCGCCTGTCCGACAAAGTCGGCCACGAAGGGGGTCGTAGGGAGGTGGTAGATAGCTTCGGGTGTATCGAATTGTTCCAGGCGCCCTTTATTTAAGACTGCCACACGGTCAGCCATGGAGAATGCCTCATCATGATCATGGGTGACAAGAATGGCTGTGGTTTTGGTTTGTCTCAACAGAGTGTGAAGATCCTGGCGCATACGACTGGCCATATCGGGGTCGAGATTGCTGAAGGGTTCGTCGAGGAGCAGGAGCACCGGGCGAAGGGCAAGCGCGCGGGCGAGGGCGACGCGTTGCTGTTGACCGCCGGAGAGTTCGTGCGGATAGCGGTGCTCTAATCCACGCAGTCCGGTTAAGGTGAGGAGGTCGTCGACGATCGTACGCTGCTGGGCTCGTGAAAAGTGGCGCAGGCCAAAGGCAATGTTCTTCTCGACCCGTAAATGGGGGAACAGCGCGTACTCCTGGAAGACCATGCCGATGTGCCGCTGTTCGGTCGGAATCATGGTGTCCCGCGAGGAGACCAGTTGGCCGGATAGCGCAATACTGCCCGCGATAACCCGCTCAAATCCTGCAATTGCGCGAAGGATGGTCGTCTTGCCGCAACCAGAAGGTCCCAGAAGGCAGAGGATTTCTCCTTGGTGGACGGTAAACGTGATGCCCTCGACGGCCGGTCTGCTGGGCTCATACGCGCAAGACACGTCCCGCAATTCAAGAACGGCCGAGCGTTCGGCTGTCGTGTCCAGCGCGTTCGGAATCATCCCTCCGGACTTGGTGTGTTGTTCACGGGTGACGGATTCGTTCACGGGGCTCACTTAGCGTCCTCTTGCGCCTGTCCGCGCCAGTCTTTGGAAACCAGCAACATCAGCGCTGGAAGGCTCAAAAGGACGATGAGCAGCGCGGCAGGCGCCGCCAGTTGATAATACTCTTCGCTGGCTTCCAACCATACGCGAATGGCCAGTGTATCAAATCCTACCGGCCGCAGCAGCAATGTGGCCGGAAGTTCCTTCATGGTTTGAAGGAACATTAGCACCCATGCGGCAATAAACCCGTTGCGGACGAGCGGCAGCGTCACGCGCCGAAGGCTTTGGTGCGTCGTATATCCGAGGGTCCGCGCGACTTCCTCGACATTGGGAGTGACTTGCTGCAGAGCCGGCTCCATGGATTGAAGGCCAACCGGGAGAAAATGGAGAATATAGGCGATGATCAACACGACCACTGTCCCATAGAATGCCGGCGCGAAGTGGGTGAAAAGGACGAGAACTGCCAGTGCGGCTACCGGTCCCGGCAGGGCATAGCCGGCATACGCGGCTTGGAGGCAGGCAATGTTCAGTCGTGAGGGGCGGCGGCTGGCGAGGTAGGCCAGCGGGAGTCCGATGATCACGGCGCCGGAGGCTGCCAGTGCTGCGAGAAAACTGCTATTCCAGATGAATCCCAGGAACCGTGCATCCAACGCGCCTTGCGAAATGGCCTCTGCACTCCATTGGACCAACATTGCCGCCGGAACACCAAACGCGGCTCCGAAGACGAGGACGACGTAGCCGGTGATCAGTGCTGTTCCGAGGGGGCCTGCATGCTGGCGGGTTGACCGTCGGTACCGGCCTGATGTCTGATAGAAGCGACTGCGTTGGCGAAACCACCGTTCGGTCACAAGGAAGATGATGGCCATCACGACGAGCAGTAGGCTAAGAATACTGGCGGCACTGTGGTCGTATCGGCTGGTCATCTGTTGGTAGACCGCATAGGTCAGTGTCTGATACCGGAGCAAGGAGACTGCGCCGAAATCCGAAATCACGTACAAAATGACCAGTGCCAGACCTGCCGCAATGGCAGGGCGGATGAGGGGGAGCGTGACCCGGCGGAGTGTCGCCCAGGGAGAGATGCCGCAGGCGCGCGCCACTTCTTCAAACGAGATATTGAGATTCTGAAGGGCTCCGCGTACGAGCAGATAGACGAAGGGAAAGGTATCGAGGGCCATGATCATGGTAACGCCGACAAAGCTTTGGGGCGATGGCAGTCGAGCATCGGGCCCGAAGAACAGTTGCCACCACTGTTCAGCCGGGCCGCCCATTCCCAGTAAGTGGGCATAGACGTAGGCCAGCACGTAGGTTGGCATGGCAAGAGGCAGTGCGAGCGCCCATTCCCACATGCGCCGGCCTGGAAAATCGTACCGGACGGTAATCCAGGCCAGTGATACACCCAGCACCAAAGTGGCCAGCGCGACACCGACGGCCAGCGAGAGCGTGTTTCCCAGCAGTTCCGGAATGCGCGTGGACCAGAGCCGAGTCCATACGGCTGGCGTAGCGGTCACCGCCACATAGACGATGTACCCGGTAGGGAGAACCAGAAATGCGGCGGTGAGCAGGCTTATCCACTGGAGTGAAGACGGCCCCGAGGCTCTGGTTGCGGTAAGCATGCTCGGCCACACCGATCAGCGAAGGCCGACCTGCTCAATCAACGTCAGCGTGGGCTCCCGCAATTCAGCGAGCCTGGCCAGAGGAACGAGTGCCGCGCGGAAGCTGTGCCGGTCGACGAGCGCCGGGTCGGCTTTCACGTCCGGATGCAGCGGATATTCCTTGTCCAGGTCTGCAAATAGTTTTTGTCCGGCCTGGGCAACCAGAAACTCGATCAACAGTTTGGCGCTGTCGACATGTTTCGAGGCACGGGTGACTCCAATGCCGGTCACGTTCATGATGGCTCCCATGCCGCCTTCCTGCTGATCGGGCATAATGGCAGCGATAGGCGCCGTCGGTTGCGCTGCCAGATGACGATAAATATAGTAATGGTTGACGATCCCCGCCGCGACCTGGCCTTTGGCGACTGCCTCCACAATTTGCGAGCTTTTCTGGTAGACCTGCGACCCGGCATTGGTCTTCAGCCCTTGGAGGAATTGTTTGGTGCGTTCGTCGCCGACGGTGGTCTTAATGACCGAAACGCCGGCCTGAAGGTACTCGCTCCCTGAATTTGGGATGGCGATTTTGTCTTTCCATTGGGGCTGGCCCAGGTCGAGCAGCGACTTGATTTGCTCGGGTTTCACCATGGTTGTATTGTAGACAACGATCCAGAATCGGCCGGAAAGCCCGATCCAGCTGTTGTCCGACGCGCGGAATTGGGAGGGAATGGCCCGCTCGACCTCACGCATATTCATGGGACGGAGTAGTTTGAGCTCTCGCGCATGCTCGAGGCTGCCGGCATCGTTGGTCAGAAAGACATCTGCAGGGGTATGGTCCCCTTCGGCCTGCAACCGGTTGACCAGCTCGGTGGTCCCAGATGACAGGAGTTCGATCTGAATACCGCTCTTGGATTGGAATTCGTCAAGCACCGGCTTGATCAACCGCTCCGCGCGACCTGAATAGACGACGAGTTTGTCGGCCGCTTCCGCGATCCGTGCGGGCCACTGCGACAGGACCAACGCTGAGACGGTCAGCATCAGGGCGAACAGGATGCGAGAGAATACAGCCATGCAGCGTGCCTCCACGTGTGAGGACATCCCGTGGGCGTCCGAGTTGAAATTGATAAGCCGTCTCAAGATGATACCGGATGTGACGGGAATCCGTCAATGGCGGCAGCGCGCGCAGAGGCCGTACAGTTCCAATCGATGGGTTTGGATGACAAACCCATTCTTCGTTGCGACCTCCTCTTGCAGCCGTTCGATCTCGCAATTCTCGAACTCCACAATGGTACCGCACCCCGTGCAGATGAGATGATCGTGATGACCTTTGTGGGAGATGTTGTCGTACTGCGTCTGGGTGCCGAAGTGT